>Ga0160474_100022_pt1 | contig 293817 bp, 253 predicted proteins | sample HID1975K_E11MG_FD_108240 | JGI IMG/M metagenome (GOLD analysis project Ga0160474, IMG submission 108240) | Enriched soil microbial communities from UW Madison campus, WI, USA - HID1975K_E11 MG | ecosystem: Environmental > Terrestrial > Soil > Unclassified | place: USA: Madison, Wisconsin...
CCGCACAAAGGCCCGGTCAGCGGCAATTCCTGTGGACAACTCCGGTGTCGTTGCCGGTTGGGGAGGACCCCTCGACAAGCTCGGGGACCACCCCTCGACAAGCTCGGGGACCGCCCCTCGACAGGCTCGGGGACCGCCCCTCGACAAGCTCGGGGACCGGGGGTGGCGACCCCTCGACAAGCTCGGGGACCGGGGTGGGGCCGCGCGACCCCTCGACGGGCTCGGGGACCGCCCCTCGACAAGCTCGGGACCGGGGTGGCGACCCCTCGACGGGCTCGGGGACCGCCCCTCGACAAGCTCGGGACCGGGGTGGGGGCGCGCGACCCCTCGACAGGCTCGGGGACCACCCCTCGACAGGACCGGGGCCCGCGGACCCGGGGTCAGCGTCGGCGCAGCGCCTTCAGCCCTTCGACCGCGACGAAGATCGCCACGGACAGGATCAGCGGAGCGATCCAGCCCGTCACCCCCAACGGGCTCGACCCGAAGAGCCCGTTCATGAAGGGCACGTATGTGTAGAGGAGCTGCAGCGCGATCAGCGCCCCGGCCGACCACCACACGACGGGGTTGCCGCGCAGAACGTCCACCGTGATGCTCGAACGCCCGAGGAACCGGCAGTTGAGGAGATAGGCGAGCTGCCCGAGCGCGAGCATCGCCACCGCCTGTGTGCGGGCGACCTCGACCGGCGCGCCCCCCGCGGTGGCCAGCCAGAAGACCGCCAGCGTCGCACCGCCGATCAGGAAAGAGACGACGAGCACGAAGCCGAGCTCGCGCGCGTTGATGAGCGTGCCGCCGGCAGCTCGCGGCGGGCGGTCCATGATGCCCTTCTCCGCCGGCTCGTACGCGAGCGCCAGCGACAGGGTCACCGCCGTCACCATGTTCACCCACAGCACCTGCACCGGGGTGAGGGGCAGAGTGAGTCCGAAGACGATCGCAACGAGGATCACGAGCGACTGCGCCCCGTTGGTCGGCAGCAGGAAGACGACCGACTTGCGCAGATTGTCGTAGATCCGCCGCCCTTCGCGGATGGCGCTGCGGATGGTGGCGAAGTTGTCGTCGGCCAGGACGATCTCGGCCGCCTCCTTCGTCGCCTCCGTGCCCTTGATGCCCATTGCCACGCCGACGTCGGCCCGGGTCAGCGCGGGCGCGTCGTTGACGCCGTCGCCGGTCATCGCCACGACCTCGCCGTGCGCCTGAAGCGCCCGGACGATGCGGATCTTGTGCTCGGGGCTCGTGCGCGCGTACACGTCGACGTCTCGGACCACGGCCTTCAGCTGCTCCTGGCTCATCGCCTCCAGCTCGGCGCCGGTGAGCACGTGCACGTCGCCCGCCGGCGCGAGGCCCATCTCGCGGCTGATCGCCAGCGCGGTCCCCGCGTGATCGCCCGTGATCATCTTCACGCGGATGCCGGCGCGGTGGCAGTCGGCGATCGCGGTGATGGCCTCCGGCCGCGGCGGATCGAGGATCCCCCACAGGCCGAGGAACTCGAGGTCGACCAGGTCGTCGATGTCGAGGTCGCCCGACCGGGTGGGCGTGCGGGCAGCGGCGAGCACGCGGAGTCCCTCGCCGCTGAGCTCGTCGATGGCGCGTTCCCAGAACACCCGGTCCAGCGGCTCGCTGCCGGCCCCGCCGCGCTGGGTGAGGGACCGGTCGAGGAGCCGGTCCGGGGCTCCCTTCACGAGGATCGCGCGGGCGCCGTCGGCGGACTCGTTGAGCGTTGCCATGAACTTGTTCGCCGAGTCGAACGGGACGACGCCGATCCGCCGCGGCGCGGGCTCCGGCCGCACGCCGCCCTTCATCGCGACCACCTTCAGCGCACCCTCGGTGGGCTCCCCCACGAGGCTCCAGCTGTCACCGTCGGCGCCGCGCACGATGTGCGCGTCGTTGCAGAGGTCGGCGACGGCCAGGAGCGCGCGCACATCGGCGCCGAGCACCGCCGACGAGTTGTCTCCGCCGTCCCCCTCGGGGGCGATCACGCCCTCGGGGTCGTAGCCGAGCCCGCTGGCGGTGTACCGGCCCACCGGGGTCACCAGCCGTCGCACGGTCATCTCGTTACGGGTGAGCGTGCCCGTCTTGTCGGAGCAGACCGTCGTCACCGAGCCGAGGGCCTCGACGGCGGGGAGCTTGCGCGTGATCGCGTGACGACGCGCCATCTGCTGCACGCCGATCGCGAGGGTGATCGTCACGAGCGCGGGCAGGCCCTCGGGGATCGCCGCGACGGCGAAGCCGATCGTCGCCGAGACGAGGTCGCCCAGCGGCATCCGATGGACGAAGCGCCCGATGAGCATCATGAGCACCGCCATCCCGAGGATGACGAGCGTGAGCACCTTGCCGAACTGCGCCAGCTGCTTGGTCAGCGGCGTCTGCAGCGACCCCGCCTCACCGACGAGGGTCTGGATGCGGCCGATCTCCGTGGACGCTCCGGTCGCGGTGACGATTCCCCGCCCCTGCCCGGCCGAGACGATCGTGCCCGAGAACGCCATCGACGCGCGATCGCCGACGCCGGCATCCTCCGCCACCGGCTCGACCGCCTTCGACGACGGCACCGACTCGCCGGTGAGCGCCGCCTCCTCGATGCGCAGCTGATGGGTCTCGATGAGGCGGACGTCTGCGGGCACCTTGTCGCCGGGAGCGAGCCGGACGACGTCGCCGGGAACGAGGTCGGCCGCGGCGATCGTCGCCCACCCGCCGTCCCGACGCGCCTGCGCATCGGACGAGAGCATTCCTCGGATGCCTGCGAGCGCCTTCTCGGCGCGTCCCTCCTGGAGGAAGCCGATGACCGCGTTGATGATCGCGACGGCCATGATCACCCAGAAGTCGAGCCAGTCGGCCATGATCGCCTTGATCGCCGCCGCGCCCAGGAGGATGTAGATCAGGGTGTCGTTGAAGTGTCCGAGGAACCGCAGCCAGGCCGGGGTGCGCGCCGGCTCGGGCAGCACGTTGCGTCCGACGACGGCGAGCCGAGCGGCCGCGTCATCGGCGGTGAGGCCCCTGGCGTCCGTGTGCAGGTGCGCGGCGACCTCGTCGACGGTCCGTGCGAACGGACGCGCGACCTCCAGATCGGTCTCGGTGAGCGCTGAGACCATCTCCGGGCTCCTACGCAGCGCCGTCGAACATGCTCGTGACCGAGCCGTCTTCGAAGACCTCCTTGATCGCGCGAGCCAGCAGCGGCGCGATCGGGAGGACGGTGAGCCCCGGGAAGATCTTCTCCGGCGGGATCGGCACCGTGTCGGTGACGACGACCTCGTCGATCGCCGGGTCCTGCAGGCGCGTGCTGGCCGGATCACTGAAGATGGCGTGGGTGGCAGCGACGATGACGCGCTCGGCCCCGTCGTTCTTCAGCGCCTGCGCAGCCTTGACGATCGTGCCGCCGGTGTCGATCATGTCGTCGACGAGCAGGCACACCCGCCCCTCCACGTTTCCGACGATGTCGTTGACCGTGACCTGGTTGGCGACGTTCGGGTCTCGGCGCTTGTGGATGATCGCGAGCGGCGCATCGAGGCTGTCGGACCACGTATCGGCGACGCGGACGCGGCCGGTGTCGGGAGAGACGACGGTGAGCTTGGCGCGGTCCTCCGGCGACAGGCTCTTCTCGAAGTAGTCCAGGAGCACCGGCTTGGCGAACAGGTGGTCGACGGGCCCGTCGAAGAAGCCCTGGATCTGGGCGGCGTGCAGGTCGACGCTCATGACACGGTCGGCACCGGCGGTCTTGAGGAGGTCGGCGACGAGCCGGGCGCTGATCGGCTCGCGGCCGCGCCCCTTCTTGTCCTGACGGGAGTACGGGTAGTACGGCGCGACCACCGAGATGCGCTTGGCCGACGCCCGCTTGGCCGCGTCGAGCATGATGAGCAGCTCCATGAGCCACTCGTTCACCGGCGGGCCGAAGGACTGGATGAGGAAGATGTCGCAGCCACGGATGGACACCTCGAACCGCGTGAGGATCTCGCCCGACGCGAAGGTGCGGTGCTCGGTCGGCACCAGCGACGAGCCGAGCTCGTGGGCCACCTGACGCGCCAGCTCGGGATGAGAGCTGCCCGCGGCGACGACGAGCCGCTTCTTCGTCTTGACGACGAGTCCGGGGGCGATGTCGTCCCGCTCGAGCTCAGTCGCCTTCTTCTTGCGCGCCATCGTCCGCTTCCTGTGCGGACCGTGCACGTGCGGCGGCTTCTGCTGCCGCGGTGCCCGGTCGGTGGTTCTCGACCCACCCCTCGACGTTGCGCTGAGGGGTCACGCTCAAAGCCAGCGCTCCGGCGGGGACGTCCTTGCGGATGACCGCGCCGGCGCCGGTCTTGGCGCCATCTCCGATCCTAACGGGCGCGACGAAGACGTTGTGCGAGCCCGAGTGGACCTCGTCGCCGATCTCGGTGCGGTGCTTGGTCAGGTCGTCGTAGTTCGCGGTGATCGCGCCCGCGCCGAGGTTGACGCCGCGACCGATCGTGGTGTCGCCGATGTAGGAGAGGTGGGGCACCTTGCTGCCTTCGCCGATCGTCGAGTTCTTCGTCTCGACGAACGTGCCGATCTTCCCCTGCGCGGCCAGCTGCGTGCCGGGACGGAGGTACGCGAACGGCCCGACGGTGGCACCGGCTCCGATGACGGCCAGGGTGGCGTCGGAGCGGCGGATGACCGCCCCCACTCCCACTTCGCAGTCCTCGAGCGACGTGTCGGGCCCGACGACCGCCCCCGAGGCGATCGCGGTCGCGCGCAGGATGTGCGTGTTCGGCAGCAGGGTGACATCGGGGGCGAGGGTGGCCGTCACGTCGATCCAGGTGGTGGCCGGGTCCTGCACCGTCACGCCCGCCAGCTGCCAGCGCCGGACCGTGCGCGCGTTCAGCAGTCGCGCCGCCTCGGCCAGCTGGACGCGGTCGTTCACGCCGAGGGTGACCGATACGTCGGCGACGACGGATGCCGCCACGCCGCGGCCGTCGGCGCGCAGGAGGCCGATCACGTCGGTGAGGTACTTCTCGCCCTGCGCGTTGTCGGTGCCGACCCGGGCGAGCTGCGTGCGCAGTTCCGCGGCCTGGAACACGTAGACGCCCGCGTTGATCTCGCGCACGGCCGCCTCGTCGGCGGTGGCGTCTTTCTGCTCGGCGATGCGCGCGACGGAGCCGCGCTCGTCGCGGATGACCCGTCCGTAGCCGGTGGGGTCCTCGACCACCGCGCTCATCAGGGTGGCGGCGGCGGTCGCCGCGCGGTGCTCGCGCACGAAGGCGCCGAGGGCGTCGGCGTCGAGCAGCGGGACGTCGCCGCTCAGCACGAGGACATCGCCCTCGAACCCCGGCAGGTGGTCCAGGGCGATCTCGACGGCGCGGCCTGTACCGGCGACGTCGTCCTGGTCGACGACGACGACCTCCGGCGAGACGCCCAGCACGGCGTCGGCGACCTGGTCGCGCTCGTGCCGGACGACGACGAGGACGTGGGCCGGCGCGAGGTCGCGTGCCGTGTCGAGCACGTGCCCGACGAGCGGTCGTCCGCCGATGCGGTGGAGGACCTTCGGCAGCGCGGAGCGCATGCGCGTGCCCTGCCCGGCCGCGAGGATCACCACGGCCAGGGCGGGATCGAGAGTGTTCTGCGTCATGCTCCGCCGCCAGGACTCGAACCTGGACCTCACAGCTCCAAAGGCTGTCGTGCTGCCACTACACCACGGCGGACCGCGGCACGCCCTGTCCGCACGTGGGGCGCACGTGGTCCGTCCGGGGCGGGGCCGCCCCTCAAGTCTGCCACGGGCAGTCCCGCTCCCCCGGTCGAGGGAGCGGGACCGACCGCCCGTCGCCTACTTCGTGACGCGCACCGTGAGATCCGTGCTGACGGTCGTCCCGGCCGCATTCACGAACTCGACCCGGTACACGTGCGTCCCCGTGGCTGCGCCGGAGACGGCCAGCGAGGCCTGCTGGGCGGAGGGAGTCCGCGCGGTGAGCTCCCCTTCCTTCACGAGCGCGCCGTCCTGGAAGAACCGGTACGATGTCGCGTTGGTCCCCCACCACATGTTCGCCGCGACGGTGTAGCGTCCGTCGCCGTCGTGGTTGTCGTGGCTGAGCACGGGCTTGCCGGGGCTGGCGGCGGTGACGCTGACCGTGATGGCCGCCAGCGTCGTCTCGCCGCGGGTGTTGGCGAGCACCCCCGTGTAGCGGTAGGTGCCGTTCGTCCGGCCGGACACGGGAACCGCCGCGTACTGCGCCGACGTCCCGCGTGCCGTCAGCGGCACTGTCGCGATGAGCACGCCGTTCTCGTACAGCCGCAGCGACGAGGCGTTCTCACCCCACCAGAGGTTCATCTTCACCGTGTAGTCGCCGTCGAGGAGCCCGGTGTCCCAGCCGTTGTCGTGCGAGAGCACGCCCCGAGCCGGCACGGCGGTGGCCTTGTCGGCGTCGCGGCGCACCAGCCGGGCCGCCGCCTCGTCGAGGGCGGCGCGCGCCGCCGCGACGGCGCCCGCGGTCGGCCAGTCGGCGGCCGCGACGATGCGCGCCCGGGCGATGGCGAGGGGGAGGCCGGCGGAGGACCACGCCGTGTACTCGTCCAGGTCGAGGTCGGCCAGCTCATCGGCCCGCGCCGCGAGCGGGGCGGTGTCGACCCGCTCTCCCGCCCGGGTCAGCCGGATCTCGTCGAGAGTGCCCCACGCGCCGGCCGACAGCGAGAACGCCGCGGAGACCGTCACCACGCCGTCGCTCCCGACGGTGACGAGCGGCGTCGTGGCTGTCCGCCACTCCTGCCATCCCGCCAGCTCGAGTGGCGCCGACACCGTGCCCGCCGCGCTCGTCGCACGCAGCACCGCGGTGTCGGAGGAGCCTTCGCCGTCACCCTGCACGGTGGCCGACAGCGTGTAGGTGCCCGGCGCCACGCCCGTGATCCGCTGGGTCACGGCGAACGTGTACGGGGCGTCGAGCCAGAAGCTCACGGCACGGCTGCCCGCGGCGGCGTCAGCGGTCCCGCCGATGGCGGCGCCGCTGCCGGTCACGGTCCACATCGAGACGTCCGCGGACTCGAAGCCCGGGTTCGCGACCCACTGCCGCGGGGTGACCGTCACCGTCGCCGTCGCCGCGAGCCCGCTCTGCGTGGTGCCCGTGATCTCATAGCGTCCGGATCCGGCGATCGCGTCGACCGCCTCCGACCACTCGACGTCCTGGTCGTCCCGGACGCCGTTCCAGCGACGCACCTGGACCGTCTCGGGCAGCACGATCGGTGATCCCTCGACGACCGTCAGCGTCACCGGGAGCACCGTCGGAGCGGGCTCCTCGCCGACCAGCTCGAGGGCCGCCCAGGCATCCTGGAGCGCCGTGAGGGCCGCGTCGACCTTCGCCTGCGCGGGTGCCGCGGACCCCAGGACGACGTCGGCGATCTCGAGGGCGGCGTCCAGGGCGACGAGCGAGTCCGCCGTCACCGCATCGCGGTCGAGGGCCTCGGAACGCTCGACGAGGTCTGCGAGGGCCGTCGTGTCGGCGCCGGCCGCCTCGCGCGTGAGGACGATGTCGTCGATGGTCCCCCAGGCGCCGGCGGGCAGGCTGGCGGAGATCGTCACGGTCGCCGCGCCGTCGGCGGCCACGGTCACTCCCTCGGTGACCGGCGTCGACCAGTTGCGCCATCCGTTCATCTCGAACGGCGCCGAGGTCTCCGCACCGCCGGATGCGAGGGTGATCCGGACGTCGCTCGACGCGTTCTCGCCGTCGCCCTGCAGCGACGCCGACGCCGTGTAGGTGCCGGCGGCGAGTCCTGTGACCCGCTGAGTCAGGGTGTAGGTGTACGCGGCGCCGGAGTAGAAGTGGGCGGAGCGGGAGCCCGAGCGGGGGTCGTCGGTCGCACGGAGCGTCAGGCCCGTACCGGTGCGGGTCCACATCGACACGTCCGCGTCCTCGAAGCCGGGGTTCCGGAGGAGGTTCACGGCCGTCACCGTGACGGTGGCCGTGGTGGCGTGGCCGGAGGCGGTCTCGCCCGCGATCCGATAGACGCCGGGGCCGGAGATGTAGTCCGCTGCGGCCGACCACGTGACCGGCTCCGACTCGGTCGTGCCGTCGTTGAAGGTGATCGTGACCGTGGCCGGCAGCGTGATGCCGGCCCCGTCGGTGAAGGTCAGCGCGGGCTGTTCGACCGTCGTGACCTCGCGCGGGGCGACGGCGCCCGTGCGGGCGTAGGAGAAGACGTGGAGGGACTCCAGCGGCGTGCCGTCGAACGCGAAGAGCGCCTGGTTGTCCCACGCCGACCCGCCGTACCACTCGCCCGCGTCGTCGGGATCGTATTCGGCGGCGTAGCTCGACGCCCAGCCCGACCCGTCGCGCTCCCAGAGCTCACGGTTCTGGGCGAGCTCGGACGGCGGCCCCACCGGCAGCCAGGCGGGCTCCCAGTAGAAGACGCCGATACCCGCCTCGCCGACGTCGGCGACGGCCTGGATGACGTCGCGGACGGCGGTGGCCTGCCCCTGCACGCTGATCGGATACTGCGTGGCCTCCGAGGCGAGGTCGATCGTGTTGCCGTGCCCGTCGCCGTCCTCGAGGGTCGAGGCCCAGCTCGTCTCGGCGACCATGACCTTCTTCCCGTAGGTGTCGGCGACGTTCGACAGCACGGCGGTGAGGTTGGTGAGCGAGCCGTGCCAGTACGGGTAGTACGAGGAGGCGAACACGTCGTAGTCGACGCCCGCGGCGGCGAAGTTCGCCGCGTAGCCCGCGTACCGGCCCGAGCTCTCGGGGTTCGTGAAGTGCAGGGCGACCAGCGCCTCGGGGAACACGTCACGGACGGCGGCAGAGCCCGCGGCGAAGATCTGCGTCATGCCCGGCCAGCCGGTGACTCCGGCGACGCCGTTGTTGGTCTCGTTGCCGACCTGGACCATCTCGACGTCGACGCCGGCCGCGGCGAACTCCTCGAGCGCCGACGTCGTGTACTCCTCGACCGCGACGGCCTTCTCGGCGACGCTCAGCGCCGCCCATGCCTTCGGCGCCTTCTGCTTGGCGGGGTCCGCCCAGAAGTCCGAGTAGTGGAAGTCCACCAGCACGCTGAGACCGGCAGCGGTCGCGCGCTCGCCGATCTCGACGGCGCGCGCCACATCGACGTCACCGCCGCCGTAGCCGTTGCCCTCGGCGTCGAAGGGGTCGTTCCACACCCGCACCCGGACATCGGTGACACCGTGGTCCGCGAGGACGTCGAAGAGATCGGCGGGCTCTCCCGCCTCGTCTCGGAACACGACTCCCGACTCCTCCAGCGAGAGGACCGAGGACACGTCGACGCCGTTGCGGAAGCCGGCGGGGAGGTTCTCGACCTTCTGGACGACGATGCCCGCCTCGACGGGGCCGTCCTCCGCCTGCGCGGCGGGCGCGCTGAGCAAGGTGGCACCGAGGGCCACGACGGCGGAGACGGCGGCGACGCGCCGGCGGGCGTCGCGCGCTGATTCGGGGACGGAGTGCGACATGACAGAGATCTCCTTCGATCCGGGCGCGCGGCGCGGCGCGAGGGCCGCTGTCGGCATCACCCAACTGTTACCGGTCACAGTCTGTCCACGCGCCCCTCGACCGGAAAGGGCTCTCCGAGTTTCGTTACCGAACTGTGACCGGTAACAGAGTCCGGTCTCCGGGAGTCGCACGTCCAGGGACGGGGAGGTCAAGGGAGCGTCGCACACGGACCACCCGCGATAATGACGGGGTGACCCCTGAGCACGATGAGGTCGACCGGATCGTCGACGCGTGGATGACCCAGCGTCCCGACCTGGACTTCTCCCCCCTGGAAGTGCTGTCGCGCGTCGACCGGCTCTCGCGCCACCTCGACCGCGCCCGGCGCGAGGCCTTCCGCCGCAGCGAGCTGGAGCCGTGGGAATGGGACGTGCTCTCGGCGCTCCGCCGTGCCGGTGAGCCCTTCCAGCTCAGCCCGAAGCAGCTGCTGCAGCAGACACTCGTCTCCAGCGGCACGATGACCAACCGGATCGACCGCCTGGTCGGCCGTCGTCTCGTGCGCCGAGAGGCAGACCCCGCCGACGGCAGGAGCGTGCTGGTCACCCTCACCGAGGAGGGCCGCACCCGCGTCGATGCCGCCATCACCCGTCTCGTGGATGCCGAGGCACTGCTCCTGGCGATGCTGTCCCGCAACGATCGCGAGCGGCTGGCCGGCCTCCTGCGCAAGCTCAGCCTCGGGTTCGACACCTCCCGCTGAGGAGCTCAGGACTCCAGAAGCTCAGGACTCCAGAAGCTCAGGACTCCAGGAGTTCCGAGAGCTCCAGCCACCGCTCCTCAAGCGCCGCGATCTCCTCATCGACGGCGCCGATCGCGCGCATCTTCTCGCCGATGCCCACATAGTCGGACTGATCGTGGTCGGCGAGGGCCGTCCGGTCGGCGTCCACCTGCGCCGTGAGCTTCGACAGCCGCCGTTCGAGGGCCTGCAGCTCCTTCTGGGCGGCGCGGCGGTCGGCCCCCGCGAGATCGGGCGACGGCGGTGCCGCGGCGGAGCGCGGAGAGGCCGGCGACGACGCCGGAGACGCAGACGCCCCCGCCGCCACGGCGACGCCATCCGGGACACCGCTGGCCTGCTGGGCACGCCGCAGTCGCACGTACTCGTCGATCCCGCCGGGCAGGTGCCGCAGGTGCCCGTTCATCACCGCGTACTGCTGATCGGTGACGCGCTCCATGAAGTAGCGGTCGTGACTGACGACCAGGAGGGTGCCGGCCCACGCGTCGAGAAGCTCCTCGATCGCGGCGAGCATGTCGGTGTCGAGGTCGTTGGTGGGCTCGTCGAGGATGAGGACGTTCGGCTGGTCGAGGAGGATCAGCAGCAGCTGGAGTCGGCGCTTCTGCCCGCCCGACAGATCCTTCACCGGAGTCGACAACTGCGCCGACGAGAAGCCCATGCGCTCCAGGAGCTGCCCGGGGGTGAGCTCCTGCGCCTTGGAGCCTGCGCCGAACACGTACGTGGTGCGAAGGCGCCCGACGACGATCCGCACCGGCTCGTCCAGGTGGGGATCGAGCTCGTCCATCCGCTGGGTGAGCGTCGCCACGCGCACCGTCTTGCCGCGCTTGACCCGGCCGCTCGTGGGCTCGACGGTGCCGGCGACGAGCCCCAGCAGCGTCGACTTGCCGGCGCCGTTGACGCCGAGGATCCCAGTGCGCTCGCCCGGCGCGATCCGCCATTCCACATCGCGGAGCACCTGCTTCGTGCCGCTCGTTTCGGTCGGGTACGCCACCCCGGCGTCGAGGAGGTCGACGACGTCCTTGCCGAGCCGGGCGACGGCCAGCGACTGGAGCGACACACGGTCGCGCAGCTCGGGGACGTCGGCGATCAGCGCGTTGGCGGCGTCGATGCGGAACTTCGGCTTCGCGGTGCGCGCCGGCGCCCCGCGGCGCAACCAGGCGAGCTCCTTGCGGGCCAGGTTCTGCCGGCGCGCCTCGATCGACGCCGCCTGCCGGTCACGTTCCACACGCTGGAGGATGTAGGCCGCGTAGCCGCCCTCGAAGGGGTCGACGATGCGGTCGTGCACCTCCCACGTGCGGGTGCACACCTCGTCGAGGAACCAGCGGTCGTGCGTCACCACCAGCAGCGCGCCGGCGCTCGGCGACCAGCGGCGCTTCAGATGGTCGGCGAGCCACGCGACCGCCTCGACGTCGAGATGGTTGGTGGGTTCGTCGAGCGCGAGGACATCCCAGTCGCCGGCCAGGAGCGCGGCGAGCGCCACCCGGCGGCGCTGCCCGCCCGAGAGCCCTGCGAGCGTGCCGTTCCAGTCGAGGTCGCCGACCAGGCCCGAGATCACGTCGCGGACGGCGGCGTCGCCCGCCCACTCGTGCTCCGGCCGGTCTCCGACGACCGCCTCGGCGATCGTCAGGTCGTCGGAGAGGACGTCGGCCTGGTCGAGCATCCCGATCCGCACGCCGCCGCGGACGGTGACCCGCCCGGAGTCGGGCTCCCGCCGACCCGCCAGCATCGCCATGAGGCTCGACTTGCCGTCGCCGTTGCGGCCGACGATGCCGATGCGGTCGCCCTCGTCGACCCCCAGCGAGACGCCGTCGAAGACGACCTTGGTGGGGTACTCGAGATGAAGGGCCTCGGCCCCGAGAAGATGTGCCATGTCGCCTTCCAGGCTAGGCGGTGCGCGGCCTCACCCGCGCCGGGGCGGTGCCCGCACAACGGAGGAGATCTGCAGAGCGGAGGGCTGATCCCGCGGAAAGCCCCTCCGCTGCGCCGATCCCCTCCCCTGCGCCGATCCCCTGCATCGGTGCGCGCACCTGCGCCGCACCGACCGCCCTCGCGGTCAGTACCAGAAGCCGAGGCTCGGCGTGACGGTGCCGGCGAAGAGGCGGGCGAGACGCGACGGATCGCCCGTGTGCAGGCGCCCGGCGCGCGCGAGGGTCGAAGGGGAGACCCCGCCGAGGAGGATCGCCGACAGCTCGGCGACGCCGAGTCGGACCCGGAGGAGTCCGTCGTCCGCGGGCGTCGTCTCCTCGATCCGCGCCGTGCCGTCCGGGGCGGTGCGCAGGGTGAAGGTGCCCGACGCGATCCCGAGCGGATCATCGACGTCCAGCACGACCTCGTCGGCCACGTCGTAGCGTCGGGCCTGGAGCGCCGCGGCCACATCCAGCACGCGCACGTACTGATGGTCGCGCACCGTGATGGTCGCCGCGCGCTGGTCGGCGATCATCCACCACAGCGGCTCGTCCACCGACAGCTCCCCCGCGCGGATCGTCCCGATGAGGTCCATCGACAGGAAGAAGCGCCACAGTCCGGCGTAGGCGGCGTCGGTCGCTGCCAGGAGCAGCTCCAGGTCGATCGCGGAGGCCGCGAAATCGTCGTGGTTCTCCGCCACGCGGTAGAGCGCGAGCCCCTCCACCTCGCCCGCGGGCGAGCGGTACTGGACGACGCGCAGGCCCTCCGCCTTCTCGGCATCCGGGCGCGTCCCGAAGAAGCGGTCCCAGTGCCCGCCGGGCATGTCGATCTCGCCCGGCGTCGCAGCTCGCACCCGGTCGTGAAGGCCTTCGGCCAGAGCCCTGCCCTCGTCACGGGTGACGAAGTCGATCCGCCCGGCCTCCCGCGGATCCGGGTCGGGCCCGCGCCAGCCGGCACGGCGCACGTCGATCTCCCAGTGCGCGGCCGAGGCTGCCGGCGCGAAGCCGAAGCGGCCGTAGATGCCCGACTCGCTGACCGTGAGGGCGGCCACGGGATAGCCGGCCGCTGCCGCCGTCCGCAGCTCGCCCGCCATGACGCTGCGCAGGAGCCCGCGGCGACGGTGCGTCGGGGCGACGGTGACCGAGCTGATCGCACAGGCGGGCACCGCACCGCCGGGGACGGTCAGGCGGGTGCCCCACGACGCGAACGTCGCGACGGGAACATCGGCGTGGACCGCGCCCGCGTCGAACACGCCGAGCTTTCGCCGGTACGCCCCCCGGTCGAAGAACGCCTGGCGCTGGACGTCGGTGCGCTCGCCGTCGAGGAATCCGCGCGAGACGGCGTCGAGCCAGGCGTCGACCTCGGCGCGCGACGTGTCGTCGACACGGCGAACGTCCAGCCGCTGCGCCGCGACGTGCGCGCTCAGCTCCGGGTCGATCGGGGCGTCGTGGAAGGAGGTGTCGAGGTCGGTCACGGGACTCTCCGCTCAGTCGATCGTCAGGATGCGCGCGCCGGCGACCGGACCGTGCGCGGCGATGGCCGCATGACCGCCGTCTTCGAGGCTGCGGGCGAGGTCTGCGGCCGAACGCTCGTCGGACGCCAGGAAGGCGACGGTGGGACCGGAGCCCGACACGACGCCGGCGAGCGCGCCCAGCGACACCCCCTCCTCCAGGAGCGCGGCGAGCTCCGGGCGGCGGCGCACCGCCACCTCCTGCAGGTCGTTGCGGGTGGCCGCCGCGAGGGCGGCGGGGTCGGCTGCCCGCAGTGCGTGCAGCACCGCCGGGTCGACGGCGGGCGCACCTCGCGGCGGGGCGATGTCGGCTTCGGCGCGCAGGGCATCCAGGCCCGCATAGGCCTCGGGCGTGGACAGTCCTTCCACGTGGGTGACGAACACCCAGTCGAACCGGCCGCGCACGAGCGCGGGCGCGAGCTCGTCACCGCGACCGGTGCCGACCGCGGTCCCGCCCCGCAGGGCGAACGGGACGTCGGCGCCCAGCTGCGCGCCCAGCGCATGGAGCTCGGCGAGGGAGAGCCGGCCGTCGAGCAGCTCATTGACCGCGACGAGCGCCGCCGCCGCATCGGCGGAGCCCCCGCCCATGCCGCCGGCGACCGGGACGCCCTTGTGGACGTCCAGATGCACGCCGCCTTCCCAGCCGACCTCGCGCGCCACCAGCCGCGCCGCGCGCACGGCGAGGTTGCGATCGTCCAGCGGCACGCCGCTGACGTCGACGTCGCCCGTGACCGCGATGGTGAACTCGTCCGACGTGATCGCCCACACGTCCTCGTACATCGAGACGGCCTGGTAGACCGACGCGACGTCGTGGTATCCGTCGGGCTGCACATCGCCGACCTCGAAGAAGACGTTGACCTTGCCGGGTGCGCGCACGTGGACGCGGCGCTCGGTCTCTCGGCTGAGGCTCACGCGGTCGGCGCCCACAGGGTGTCGATGCCGGCGGCGATCACGTCGATGCGCTCGAGCTCCTCGGCGTCGAAGGCGGGGCCGCTGAGGGCGGCGAGGTTCTCGTCGAGCTGCTCGGGGCGGGAGGCGCCGATCAGCGCCGAGGCGACGACGCCGTCGCGGAGCACCCACTGCAGGGCCATCTGCGCGAGGGTCTGGCCGCGCTCGCGGGCGATGACGTCGAGCGAGCGCAGACCCGCCAGCGCACTGTCGGTCAGTCGCTCCCCGGCCAGCGACGAGCGCTGCTGGGAGCGCTCGGAGGTGCCGTCGCCGAGGTAGCGGTTGGTGAGCAGGCCCTGAGCGAGCGGCACGAAGGCGATCGCGCCGATCCCCTCCTGCCGCAGCACCCCGGTGAGCCCGTCCTCGACCCAGCGGTCCAGGATCGAGTACGACGGCTGGTGGATCACCAGGGGCGTGCCCAGCGACCGGGCGATCGCCGCCGCCTCGGCGGTCTGGGTCGCGCTGTACGAGGAGATGCCCGCGTAGAGCGCCTTGCCCTGCCGGACGAGGGTGTCCAGCGCCCCGATGGTCTCCTCCAGGGGCGTCACCGGGTCGAAGCGGTGGGAGTAGAAGATGTCGACGTAGTCCACGCTCATCCGGGTCAGCGACTGCTCGGCGCTGGCGAGCAGGTACTTCCGCGAGCCCCACTGCCCGTAGGGGCCGTCCCACATGTCGTAGCCGGCCTTGGAGGAGATGAGGAGCTCGTCGCGGTACGGGGCGAAGTCCTCCCGCATCATGCGGCCGAAGTTCGTCTCCGCAGAGCCGTAGGGCGGGCCGTAGTTGTTGGCGAGGTCGAAGTGGGTGATGCCCCGGTCGAACGCGTGGCGCAGCAGCGCGCGCTGGCCGTCGAAGGCGAAGTTGTCACCGAAGTTCCACCACAGCCCGAGGGAGATCGGCGGCAGGTACAGTCCGCTGGCGCCCACCTGACGGTACGACGTGGACGAGTAGCGGTCGGCGGCGGCAGCGTACGGGCGGTGGAGGTCTCCCCCGCGGGACGAAGGGAAGCGGTTGTCGGTCACTCCTCCAGGCTAGCGAGCGACGCGCCCGCGCGGGCGACGACGACCGCGAAACGTCGTTGTCACACGGGCCGTCTAGGTTGAGAGGGCCGCATCGTGGATGCGGACGAGAGAGGAGCACATGACGGCTCTGCAGGCACTGCCTCCCCACCCCCATCCCTGGTCGACGCTGCTGATGCGCGGCGACGTGGTCTTCGACGACGGCGTGTTCCGGCTCCGGCACGTCGACACGACACCCGGCCAGGCACTCGAGGCCGACCTGCTTCTGGTCGCCGACGCCTTGGAAGGCGCGGGCATCGCGACGACGCTGATCCGTCACGGCCGCACCTCCCCCGCCCTCGTGGTCGACGCCGCCGAGCGGGGGGCCGTGCTCGGCGTGCTGCGAGCCCTCGGCGAGCGCGAACCGCTCTACGCGAAGCCCGCCGGCGCGCCGGTCGTCCTCGCCGCCGATCTGGCGATGCCGACGACGGAGGCGGCACGCGACGGTGCGGGATCGATCCGACTGTTCCGGCCGCGCATCAGCGGATCGGGCTCGCTCCGCTACGACAAGGACTGCGCCTTCGCGCTCGAGTTCTGGCGCCGCGACGGCGACCTCATCCACGCGCCTCGGGCGAACGCGCTGACGCGGAGCGTGTTCGCCGCCGATGACGTGCGACCGGCGACGGCGCACCGCTACGGGCGGTCGTGGCCGACGCTCGAGGGCATGTTCGACCCCCAGCCGGACGAGGTCACCGACGAGATCGACCTCGTGTTCTCGTGGGTCGACGGTTCGTCCAGCGAGTTCCAGCGGCAGCGCGCTGCACAGATGGCCGGGTACGTCGTCGGCGAGGGCGACGAGAGCGCCGCACGCTACCGCCACGTCGACGAGCTGCGGTACGCGCTGCGCAGCGTGCACATGTACGCCCCGTGGGTGCGGCGCATCTTCATCGCGACGGACTCTCCGCGTCCGGCGTGGCTGACGGACGATCCGCGGGTCACTCTCGTGCGCAGCGAGGAGTTCTTCGCCGATCCCGCGGTGCTGCCGACGCACAACTCGCACGCGATCGAGGCGCAGCTGCACCGCATCGACGGGCTGGCCGAGCACTTCCTCTACTCCAACGACGACATGTTCTTCGCACGTCCGGTCACCCCCGAGCTGTTCTTCACCTCGGGCGGGGTGTCGAAGTTCGTCGAGTGCCCGATCCGGATCGGCACGGGAGAGCCTCTCCCTCACCGCAGCGGCCACGACAACGCTCTGCGCGTCAACCGCGCGCTCTTGCAGGAGCGCTTCGGACGCACCATCCTCCGTGACCTCGAGCACTGCGCGACGCCGCTGCGACGGAGCGTCCTCAGCGAGCTCGAACGCGAGTTCCCCGACGAGTTCGCCCGAACGGCGGCTTCCCGTTTCCGCTCGGCGACCGACATCTCGGTCACCAACAGCCTGTACCACTACTACGCGCTCATGACGGGCCGTGCCGTCGTGTCGTCGGACGCGCGCGTGCGCTACGTGCAGTCGACGCTCGCCGCGTCGCTCCGCCAGATGCGGCGGCTCGAGGAGCGGCGCGACGTCGACATGTTCTGCCTCAACGACGGCGGGTCCTCCGAGGTGCCCGAAGAGGTGCGCATCCGGACGGTGCGCGACACGCTCGAGCGGATGTTCCCCGTCCGCGGCCCGTGGGAGCGGCCGGAGATCGGTTTCGCAGCCGAGACCGGACTCAGCGCAGCACGGGCAGCGGACGAGTCGGCGGAGCGGATCGGCGCGCCACGCTGACGCCCGTCACCCCGGCCTCGGCCAGCAGCTCACGCGCACGCCCGGGATCGGTGTACTCGACGGGGACCGGAACCTCGACGGGGACGACCGCGTGGACGATCGTGTCGTCGTACACGTGCACGAGGTTGAACGCCTGGGCGCCGTCCTGCGGCCGCGTTCCCCCGACCGGCACGGTGAGATCCTGCGCGTAGCACGTGGACGAGGCGACCGACACGGGGATCCCCGCGAAGGTCGCGAAGGTCGAGTAGTGGAGGTGCCCGGCGATGATCCCGCGCACGTCCGTCCCCCGCAGGACGTCGGCGAGGCGCCGCTGATCGCGCAGCTCCACGGTGGCGGCGAGGGCCAGCACGCTCGGCACCGGCGGATGGTGCATGGCGAGGATGGTGCCTAGCGGCGCGGGAGTCGACAGCACCCCCGCGAGCCACGTGAGCTGTGCATCGGTGATCTCGCCGTAGTGGTGTCCGGGCACGGTGGTGTCGAGGGTGACGATCCGCAGGCCGTCGAACTCGTCGACCCGGTCGACCGGGCGCTGATCGCCCGTCTGCTCGTCCCAGAGTTCCGCCCGGAACGCGGCGCGCTCGTCGTGGTTGCCCATGACCCACACCACCGCTGCGCCGAGGCGATGCGCGAACGGCTCGACCAGTGCGCGGAGGTCGGCGTAGGCCCGTCGCTCTCCCAGATCCACAAGGTCGCCCGTGAAGACGATCACGTCGGGGCGCACCCCGGAGTCCTCGATCGCGCCCAGCGCACGACCCAGCCGTTCCCGGCCGTCGATCGCATCGAACAGGAGGGGCGCATCCGCGCGCAGGTGGGTGTCGCTGAGGTGCAGAAGAACCCGTTCGGGAGCCGGGTACTCGGCGGTAGGCATGCGCGAAATGTTACAGGCATGTTTCGTAGCCGCGCAGCGAACGCGCGCGGAACGTCAGATGACGTGAGTGCGCGAGATGGCGACGAAGTCCTCGATCGTGAGCTCCTCGCCGCGCGCGGTCGGCGCGACGCCGGCCTCCTCCAGGACGGCAGACGCCGCCGCGGAAGACCCGCCCAGCACGCCCGCGAGCGCCTGGCGGAGCATCTTCCGGCGCTGCTGGAACGCCGCATCCACGATGCGGAAGGTCCGGCGGCGCTCGTCCTCGGAGCCCCGCGGCTGCGGATCGCGGTCGAACGCGACCAGCACGCTGTCGACGTTCGGGACGGGCCAGAACACCTGCCGCGAGACCGTGCCCGCGAGCCGCCACGAGCCGTACCAGGCCGCCTTGACGCTCGGGGCCCCGTAGGTCTTCGAGCCCGAGGGCGCCGCGAGCCGCTCCCCGACCTCGGCCTGGACCATCACGACGCCGCGCTGGATGCCGGGGAAGGTCTCCATGAAGTGCAGGAGCACGGGGACGCTGACGTTGTACGGAAGGTTCGCCACGAGCACGTCGGGGTCGCCGGGCAGGTCCGTGACCCGCAGTGCGTCGGCGGCGATGACCGACAGCGCCCCCGCGGGCACGCCGTGCGCCGCGGCGGTACGCGGCAGGCGCTCGGCGAGCCGGTGGTCGATCTCCACCGCGGTCACGGGCGCACCGGTCTCGAGGATGGCGAGGGTGAGCGAGCCGAGTCCCGGTCCGACCTCGACGACGTGGTCCTCTGCGCTCACGCGGGCGACATGGACGATCTTCCGCACCGTGTTGGCATCGACGACGAAGTTCTGTCCGAGCTTCTTCGTCGGCGTCACGTCGAGGTCGGCGGCGAGGGCGCGGATCTCGGCGGCTCCGAGCAGTGTGACGACCATCCCCCCAGCCTAGGTCTCTGCGCGGCGAGCGATTGCCGAGCCGACACACTCGGTGCGAGCCGACACGCGCCGGACCGCGCGCGGCGTGTGGGTTCGGCGGGAGCGTGTCGGCTCGGCGCTGGGGGGCGGGGTGCGGGGGGGCGGGGTGCTGGGAGACGGCGGTGCGTCAGCCGGCGGCGGCGCGCGCGGCGGCGGGGAGCGCGTCGATGACGTGGGCGAGCACGTCGGCGTCGTGGGCGGCGGTGACGAACCACGCCTCGAACGCGGACGGGGGCAGGCTCACTCCGGCATCGAGCATCGCGTGGAAGAACCGGGCGTAGGCGGCCGCGTCCTGCCGCTGCGCCGTCGCGTAGTCGGGCACGCCTCCCACGACCTCGGCGCCGAAGAACACGCTGAAGAGCGTGCCGGCGTGCTGGAGGACGTGCGGCACGCCCTCCTCCGTGAGTGCGGCGTCCACGGCGGCGGAGAGCGTGTCGGCGGCGACTGCCAGCGCCGCGTACACGGCGTCATCGGCCAGCCGCAGCGTCGCCAGGCCCGCGGCGACTGCGACCGGGTTCCCGCTGAGAGTGCCCGCCTGGTAGACGGGGCCGGTGGGGGCGAGGAGGTCCATGAGGTCGGCGCGCCCGGCGACGGCGGCGACGGGGAGGCCGCCGCCGATGACCTTGCCGAACGTGACGAGGTCGGCGGCCACCGGCTCCCCCGCATCGCGCAGCACCTGGGCGTACCCGCCGGCGGCGGCGCGGAAGCCGGTGAGCACCTCGTCGCTGATGAGGAGGGCACCTTCGCGGTGCGCCACATCGCGCAGCGCCGCGGTGAACCCGGGCGCCGGAGGGACCACGCCCATGTTGGCGGCGGCCGCCTCGGTGATGACGGCGGCGATGCGCCCCGGGTGCGCGGCGAAGGCCTGTCCGAGCGCGTCGAGGTCGTTGTAGGGGACGACGAGGGTCTGCGCAGCGACCGCCTCGGGCACGCCCGCCGATCCCGGCAGCGCGAAGGTGGCGAGGCCGGAGCCGGCCGCGGCGAGGAGCCCGTCGGAGTGGCCGTGGTAGTGCCCGGCGAACTTGATGAGGAGGTCGCGCCCGGTCGCGCCGCGCGCGAGCCGGATGGCGGTCATCGTCGCCTCGGTGCCGGTCGAGACGAGGCGCACCTTCTCGACGCCCGGCACCCGAGCGGCGATCAGTTCCGCGAGCTCCGCCTCGGCGGGCGTCGGGGCTCCGAACGAGAGCCCACGGCGGGCGGCGGCCACCACGGCCTCCACGACCTCCGGATGGGCGTGACCGAGCAGGGCCGGTCCCCAGCTGGCGACGAGGTCGACGTAGCGGCGCCCGTCGGCGTCGGTGACGTACGCGCCCTCGGCCGAGGTCAGGAAGCGGGGGGTTCCGCCGACCGAGCCGTAGGCGCGGACCGGCGAGTCGACGCCGCCCGGGATGACCCGCTGCGCGCGTGCGAACAGCTCCTCGTTCGCGGTCACTGCGACTCCTCCCCGGCGCGCAGACGCTGCGCGACCTCGATGGCCCAGTACGTGAGGATCGTCTCCGCCCCCGCCCGGCGGATGCCGATGAGGGTCTCCGCGATGGCCCGCTCGCGGTCGATGAGTCCCGCCGCGGCGGCGTGCTCGACGAGCGTGTACTCCCCCGAGACCTGGTAGGCCCACACCGGCACCGGCGAGACCTCCGCCACGCGCGCGAGGACGTCCAGGTACGGACCCGCCGGCTTCACCATCACGATGTCGGCGCCCTCATCGGCATCCACGAGCGCCTCCTGCACGCCTTCGCGGCCGTTGGCGGCGTCGAGCTGGTAGGTGCGGCGGTCTCCATCGAGCGTGGACTCCACCGCGTCGCGGAACGGACCGTAGAACGCCGAGGCGTACTTGGCGGCGTAGGCGAGGAGGACCACGTCGGGATGCCCGGCGGCATCGAGGGCCGCGCGCACGGCGGCGACCTGGCCGTCCATCATCCCGGAGAGCCCGAGGATGTCGGCGCCGGCGCCGGCCTGCGCGACGGCCATCCGCCCATAGACCTCGAGCGTCGCGTCGTTGTCGACCGAGCCGTCGGCGGCGAGCAGGCCGCAGTGGCCGTGATCGGTGAACTCGTCGAGGCAGAGGTCGGCCTGCACCGTGAGGCGGCCGGCGGCGGCGCGGGCAGCGACGGCGATCGCGCGGTTGAGGATGCCGTCGGGCGCGGTCGCTCCCGAGCCGCCGGCGTCGCGGTGCGCGGGGACGCCGAAGAGCATGACCCCGCCGAGGCCCGCCGCGACGGCGGCCTCGACGACGGCGGGGAGCCCATCCAGGGGATGCTGGGAAACACCGGGCATGCTCGCGATCGGCTGGGGCGCGTCGATCCCCTCCTTCACGAACACCGGGAGGACGAGGCGTCGAGGGGTGAGATCGTGCTCGGCGACCAGGCGTCGCAGGGCGGGCGTGGCACGGAGGCGCCGGAGGCGCCGCTCGGGGAACGCGGTCATGGGGTGGTCTCCGTTCGTGCGGAAGCGAGAGGGGCGGGCGCGTCGTCGAGCTCGGCAACGAGGGCGTCGACGCTCTGGGTTCGGGCGGTGTGGCCGACGGCGAAGCCGATCTTCGCGGCGTCGCGCGTCGTGCCGGGGCCGATGGAGGCGACCAGTGTCGAAGCCGGGGGGACGCCGATCTGGCGCCGGAGCTCGCGGGCGACGCTGAGTGAGGTGAGGAGGATGACGTCGACGCCGCCCGATGAGATCCGGTCGCGCACCTCGGGGAGCAGATCGACGCCCACGGTCCGGTAGCCGATGCACACGTCGACGTCGTAGCCGCGGAGCTCCAGTTCGTCGGAGACGACGGAGGTCGCCAGGTCCGAGCGCAGCACGAGACAGCGTCCCGTCGTGCGCGGATCGCGGCCCGCGCACCACTGCGCCGTCAGCGCCGCCGCCGACGACTGCCCGGCCGGCACGAAGGACACCTCGCCGCCGGCGTCGGCCACAGCGCGCGCCGTCGCGGATCCGACCGCGGCGATCTGCGTGGTCGCGGGCACCGTCACGCCCTGTCGAGCCAGCTGCTCGACGGCCGCCGCGCTCGTGACGAACAGCCAGGCGTACTCGCCGGCCGCGATCGCGGCGAATGCCCGGTCGCGCGCGCTGAGGTCCCGAGGCGGGGCGGAGGCGATCACCGGCGCGACGATGCCCTCCGCGCCGCGCCGCTCGAGGTCGGCGCGCACCCGGTCACCCCAGGCGCCACCGCGCGGAATGAGGACGGAGGACCCGCGCAGGCCCCCCGGGCGGGTATCACTTGCCGTCACCGCGCCGACCCCGCGAGGTCGGCGAGCTCCCCCGCACCGGCGTCCAGGAGCTCGGCCACCACATCCGCCGCAGCCGCATCGCGCGCGGCGGCATCCGCGAGGGTCGCAGCGGGCACCTGTCGAGTGACGCGCACCGACCGCGCGCCGTCGAGCGCATAGACCTCCGCGACGAGCGCGACCTCTCCGACGGCCGCGGGATCGCCGAGCGCGAGCGCGCTGATCCCGACCGGCGCCGCGCATCCGGCTTCGAGGCGGCGGAGCACATCGCGTTCCCACAGGCTGGTCCGCGTCGAGGCGTCGTCGCCGATGACCGCGACGGCGTCGACGAGCGACGCATCGTCAGCGCGCACTTCGACGGCCAGCGCGCCCTGCCCGGCCGAGGTGGGCCACACCTCGAGGTCGAACGTGTCGGTGATCTCCTCAGTGCGTCCGAGTCGCGCGAGACCCGCCTCCGCGAGCACGGTCGCGTCGTACTCGCCGTCGTGGACCTTGCGGAGCCGGGTGTCGACATTGCCGCGGATGCCGCGCACCACCAGGTCCGGTCGGTGCCGCAGCAGCTGCGCGACCCGGCGCGGAGATCCGCTGCCGATCACCGCCCCGCGCGGCAGCGTGTGGAGGGTGTGTCCGTCACGGGCGCACAGCACGTCGCGCTGGACCTCGCGGGGCGGCACCGCACCGATCACCAGTCCCGGCACCGCGCCGGTGGGGAGATCCTTCATGGAGTGGACGACGAGGTCGCACTCCCCGCGCAGCAGTGCGTCGCGCAGGGCCGCGACGAACACGCCGGTGCCGCCCAGCTGGGCGAGCGGTCCGGTGAGCACGTCGCCCGCGGTCGTGATCGGGACGAGCTCGACCTCACGGCCGGTGGCGGCGCGGAGCGCATCGGCGACGTGCCCGGACTGGGTCGTCGCGAGCGCGCTCGCGCGCGTGCCCAGCCGGAGAGCGGGAAGGGCGGCGTCCGTCACGGCGCGATCCCCGCGAGGGCCGGCTGGAATCCGAGCCGCTTGTTCTCGCAGCAGCCCGGGCGGCAGACGTCGTACCAGGGGCCGAGCGCCGTCAGGTGCGGACGGTCCTGGGGTGCGGTTCCGCGCAGGCGCTCCTCCATGAGGTCGACGAGGCCGGCGACGTAGGCGGGATGGGTGCTGGGCGTCGCTGTGCGCAGCGCGACGAGACCGAGCTCGCCGGCGGTCTCGAGCGCTTCGGTGTCGAGGTCCCAGAGCACCTCCATATGATCGCTCACGAACCCGAGCGGCACGATCAGCACCGCGCGGCGCCCGCGCCCCGGGAGCTCCTGGAGGGCGTCGTTGATGTCCGGCTCCAGCCACGGCACCTGCGGGGGGCCGGACCGGCTCTGGTACACCAGCTGCCACGCACTGCCGATCCCCAGTTGCGCCATGATCTGCTCGGCGACCGCCAGGTGCTGGGCGACGTAGGCCCCGCCCGGACCGAAGTCCCGCTCGGGCGGCCCGGAGCGGTCCGCGTCGGAGTCGGGGATGGAGTGCGTCGAGAACAGCACCTCCACCTCCCCCTCCAGGTCGGTGATCCCGCGCTCGGCGAGGTCGGCGATGGCCGCACGGATGCCGTCGACGAACGGCGTGACGAATCCGGGGTGGTCGAAGAACTGGCGCACCTTGTCGATCTCGACGCGTCCCGAGAGACCGGTCGCCTCGACGGCGTCGGCGAGGTCCTCGCGGTACTGACGGCAGGACGAGTAGGAGGAGTATGCGCTCGTGGCGATCGCCAGCAGGCGCGTGCGACCCGCGTCGGCGGCGTCCTGCAGGGCGTCGGCGACATAGGGCATCCAGTTCCGGTTTCCCCAGTAGACGGGAAGGTCGAGGCCGCGCGCCGCCAGCTCGGCGTCCAGGGCCGCCTTCAGCTGCCGGTTGTGGTCGTTGATCGGCGAGACTCCGCCGAAGTGCCGGTAGTGGTGGGCGACTTCTTCCAGGCGCTCGTCGGGGATGCCGCGGCCGGCGGTGACGTTGCGGAGGAACGGGATGACGTCGTCCTGCCCCTCCGGTCCGCCGAAGCCGAGCAGCAGCACGCCGTCATAGGCGACCGGCGTCGTCGCGTGGGGGTCGCCCGCGCAGGCGGCCGCCGTCGCCGCCGGGACGCGGCAGCCGTCGGCGGTGGGCGGCGCGGCGCTCGCACGCGGAGGCTTGGGCCGGAAGCCCTCTGGCTGGGGCCGGAAGTCCTCGGGAACGGATCGTCCGATGTTCTCGGCCATCAGCCCAGCACCTCCGCGAGCTCGGCGGTCGCCACCCGGCGACCGGTGTAGAAGGGGACCTCTTCGCGGACGTGTCGACGGGCGTCGGTCGCACGCAGGTCGCGCATGAGGTCGACGAGACTCAGCAGTTCGTCGCTCTCCAGCGGCAGCAGCCACTCGTAGTCGCTCAGGGCGAAGGTCGAGACCGTGTTGGCGACCACGTCGGTGAACCGCGCGCCCTTGCGGCCGTGCTCGGCGAGCATCGCGGCACGCTCGCTCTCGGGGAGGAGATACCACTCGTAGCTGCGGACGAACGGATACAGGCAGAGCCAGTCGCGGGCCGCTTCGCCGCGGAGATAGCCGGGGACGTGACGCTTGTTGAACTCCGCCTCGCGGTGCACTCCCATGGCGCTCCACTCGCACGCGAAGCCGGCGAGGACGTCGGTCCGCCGGAGGGCGCGCAGGGCCTTCTGGAGGGCCGCCGCATCGTCGCCATGGAGCCACAGCATCAGGTCGGCGTCGGCGCGCATGCCGGTGACGTCATACATCCCTCGCAGCGTCACGCCCGCGTCGCCCAGGGCGGCGATCTCGTCGTCGAGCGCAGCGATCGCCGTGGCGTCCGGGGCGCCGGCGCGCGGACGGGGTGCGCTCAGTACGGCGAACAGGGTGTAGCCGACGAGGTTCTCCTCGGTCATGCGGTCCTCCGATCATTCGTGGTCTGGGGTGTTGTCGCGCTCTGGGAAGCTGTCGCGCTCTGCGGAGCTGTCGCGCCCAGCTCCGCGACGAGGTCTCGTGCCAGGTCTCGGCCGTGCGGCACGACCGATGCGAGTCCCGTGCCGGCGACGGCGGCGCCGCCCAGCAGAATGCCGTCGGCGGCCAGAGCGGCACGGCGGGCGGGTTCCACCGGCGCGGCGGCCACGGCGTCGGGCCATGTCTGCTCGACGATCGCGACGACATCGGCCGGAGCGACCGCGACGCCGGCCAGGAGAGCGACCTCGCGGGTGACGTCCTCGGCGCTGCTCAGGCGCGACGACGCGTCGCGCGCGGAGAAGCGCACGATGTGGTGTCCCGGCGGGACGGCCCGGGCCGCCCACTCCCACTTCGACGTCACGTGGGTGAGCGCCTTGGCCTGCGAGGGCACCTCGACCGCGGCGATGACACCCGACCCGACCGGGGCGTCATCGAGGGCGGTCGAGCGGATGAGCGCCGCAGCGACCCGGACGACCGGCGGCGGCGCCGGTGCTGCCGAGCCCGGCTCTGCCAGCAGGGCGCGGGCGGCAGCGGTGCCGGTGGCGATGACCACACGCCGGGCGCGGAGGGTCGTCCCGTCCGCCGAGACGACGACCTGTCCCGGCTCCGCGGCGACCTCCCGCACGCGGACGCCGGTGCGGACCTCGGCGCCGTGCGCCACCGCGGCGCGGTGCAGCTCGTCGGCGAGGCGCCACATGCCCCCCTCGATGCCCCCGACGGCCGCGCCGGCACGCTCCGGAGCGGCCAGCGACGCCGCCGCGGCGGTGAGCGATCCGAGTTCGGCGAAGGCGCGCCAGAGCGCAGGATGCAGTCGCGAGAGGCGGACGTCGGAGGCGGGCACCGAGTACACGCTGCGGCAGAGGGGATCGACGAGCCGCTCGAGGAGCACCGGCCCGAACCGCTCCGCGACCAGCGCGGCGAGAGCGGGCTCCGCCTGGGACGCCACCGGCATGTCCGCCTCGGCGGCGGCACGCCGCGCGCCTGCCTCTCCGAGGATCCGGACGACGTCGGCGGCCAGCGGATCGACGGGGATGCCGAGCACCGTCCGCCGCGGCAGTGGGGCGCGGAGCACGCCGTCATCGACGACGGCGGCGAGATGTGCGCCGCCGGACGTGGGCGCCACGATGCGAAGATCCAGCCCGGCATCGGCGATGAGGTCGGCGACCCCGGTGGTGCGCGTCGCGAACGACTCCGCACCGACGTCGATCGCGACAGCGCCGAGGTCGGCGCGACGCAGCATCCCGCCGACACGATCGCCCTCCTCGATCAGGACCACATCGAGGCCGGCGCGCGCAGCGTCGTGCGCGACCACCAGGCCGCCGATGCCGGCGCCCACGACGACGAGGTCGACGGTCACGGCATCCGCCAGTCGTGCACCGCCCGCACGACGTCGCCGATCGCATCGGGGTCCGCGTCCATCGGCACGCCGTGCCCGAGATTGAACACGTGCGCGCGCGCGGCCGATCCGGCTTCCAGCACGCCGCGCACCGCCGCCGACCGCACCGGTTCCGGAGCGAACAGGAGCGCCGGGTCGAGGTTGCCCTGCACGGTCAGATCGCGTCCGATGCGGCGGCGGGCCTCATCCAGCGACACCCGGTAGTCCACGCCGATCGCGTCGATGTCGAGCGACGCCATGTCGGCCAGCAGCTCACCGGTGCCGACGCCGAAGTGGATGAGCGGGATGTGGTCGATGCCGGCGCCGGCCGGCGGTGCGACCTCGCGCACCGCGCGCAGGGCCGCCGCCGAGGCGGGAAGCACCGCCTCGCGGTACACCGCCGGGGAGAGAGCACCGGCCCAGGAGTCGAACAGCTGCGCCGCGCTGGCGCCCGCCGAGACCTGCAGGGCGAGGAACTGTCCGGTGACCTCGGCGAGCCAGGCGGTGAGGTCGCGCCACGCCGAAGGATCGTCGTGGATGAGACGGCGCGCGGCGAGGTGGTCCTTCGACGGTCCGCCCTCCACGAGATAGGCCGCCAGCGTGAACGGCGCCCCGGCGAAGCCGATGAGCGGGAGCGGCTCGCCGCGCGAGGCGGACTCCTCGGCGAGCATCGCGGTCGTGCGGCCCACGGCGTCCGCGATCGCCTCACCGCGCTCCCGGACGAGGGCGGGGTCGATCTCGACCGCCGCGGCGATGTCGGCGGCGGTGCGGAGCGGACGGGAGAAGACCGGTCCGCGTCCCGCGGCGATCTCGACGTCGATGCCGATGAGGGCCAGCGGCACGACGATGTCACTGAAGAAGATGGCGGCGTCCACGCCGTGCCGGCGCACCGGCTGCATGGTGATCTCGCTGGCGAGGGCCGGATCCAGGCACGCCTCGATCATCGTCCCGCGGCTGCGCAGAGCGCGGTACTCGGGAAGCGAACGGCCCGCCTGGCGCATGAACCACACCGGCGTCACCTCGGGACGGTCGCCGCGCAGCGCACGCAGCAGACGGGACGACGCGGTGTCGTGGGCGGCCAGCGGGTGGGATGAGGCGGCGCCGGAGACGGCGGCTTCAGGTGCAGAGATGATGCGGCTCCTCGATCGAGTTAATCGTTATACTAACCCTGTTCGCCGAGTGTCCTCGGCCCGCTGTCCTCGATCGGAACCCGTACGTGCTCGTCTGCCTCACCGCGCATCAGCGCACCACGCCGCTGGAGTCCCTGGAGCGCCTCGCAGGGATGGGCGACGAGGTCGCCGTGCGACTGAAGGACGCCCACGACGAGATCCGCGGCGCGGTCGTGCTGTCCACCTGCAACCGCTTCGAGGCGTACTTCGACCTCGACGACGCCTCCCCCGTGCCCGCGATGGACGCGGCGATGGAGCAGCTGTCGGGACTCGCCGACCTCCCGTTCCGCACGGTGCGCGACACCGTCGACTTCGCGCAGGGGCACCGCGTCGCCCAGCACCTGTTCTCCGTGGCCGCGGGCCTGGACTCGGTGGCCGTCGGCGAGGACGAGATCGCCGGCCAGGTGCGCCGCGCGCTGGACTCCGCCCGCCGCGACGGGCTCACCACCGCACCTCTCGAGCAGCTGTTCCAGCGGGCGACCGAGGCATCCCGTGCCGTGCGCAACAGCACGCGCCTCGGCGAGTCGGGCCGCTCCCTCGTGCGCCTCGCCGTCGAGCTCGCCGGCTCCCGTGTCGACGGCTGGGCGGACGCACGCGTGCTCCTCGTCGGCACCGGCCGTTACGCCGCCGCGTCACTTGCCGCCCTGCGCGATGTGGGAGCGCGCGACATCCGGGTCCATTCGCGGTCGGGGCGGCGGAAGTTCGCGCACCGCGAGCACCTCACGGTCGTGTCCGCCGAGGACTACGCCGCCGAGGCGGCCGCCGCCGATGTCGTCGTCACGTGCACCACCACTTCGCACGAGTTCGCCCTCACCGCCGACGACCACGCCGTCGCCCGCGCGGGCATCCGCTCCCCGCAGGTGATCGTCGACCTCGGCATGCCGCGCAACGTCGATCCGGGTGTGCGGGCGCTTCCCGGTGTCGAGCTGCTCGACCTCGAGACCGTCCGCGTGCACGCGCCGATCGACGAGAGCGCGACCATCGACCATGCGCGCGAGATCGTGCAGGCCGCTGCCTCCCGCCACGCCGCCGCGCATCGGGTGCACGGCGTCTCCCCCGCCGTCGTCGCGCTGCGCGAGCATGTGCGGACCGTCCTGGAGGACGAGATCGCCCGCGGAGCGGGCCCCGAGACCGAAGCCGCGCTCCGCCACTTCTCCGGGGTGCTCCTCCACGGCCTGATCTCGCGCGGCCATTCGCTGGCAGCCGGCGGCCACGGCACCGAGTGGGCCGACGCGATCGAGACGATCCTGCCGCCGCGCGCACTCCGGCAGGAGCAGCCGTGACCGAGCCGCGCGGAGTGACCCTGAAAGATGTCGCACTGCGCGCCGGCGTCTCCACCGCGGCCACGAGCCAAGCGCTCAACGACCGCGGCAGCATGCGGCCCGAGACGCGGGAACGCATCAAGGCCATCGCCGCAGAGCTCGGCTACCGGCCCAACAAGCACGCGGCCGCCCTGCGCAGCGGCCGCACCATGTCCGTCGGCTTCGTGATGGCCGACAGCTCGCTCGACGACGGGCGTCGCGCCCTGCAGCGGGCACGGCAGCTGGCCTCCCTGGTGCGCTCCTCGGCCGAGCACGGCTTCACCGTCACCGTCCTGCCCGACTCCCGCCCCGACCTCCTTCCGGGGGCCCAGATCGACGTCCTCTACTTCCCCGACCCCGCCGACGATCGCGGCATCCTGCGAGAGGCGGCCTCCCGCGGCATCCCGGTCGTCGCCACCGACCTGTACATCGCCGGCGCCCCGGGACTGAGCGTGCGCACCGGCTACGACGCGGCCGTGCGTGCCGGCCTCGCCCACCTCGAGGCGACCGGCGCGGAGCGGATCGGCTTCCTCGTGGACGAGAGCGAGGTCCCGCGCGACCAGATCGGCGAGAGCGCCTACCTCGCCTGGACGGCGGTGCGCGGGAGGACTCCGCTGGTGTCGCGCGTCGATGCCGGACGTCGCCGTCTGGCCCGCGAGGTGCGAGACCTCCTCGACCGCGGCGCCGACGCGATCTTCGCGTTCTGCGAGGACGGCCCCGAGATCTACCTGCAGCTGGAGGCCACCTCGCTGGTGACCCCCCGCGACGTGCAGCTCGTGGCGCTCTGCACGAGCGAGGCGGGGAGCGGCGAGTGCGCCCTCAACGAGCGGCTCGGCGTGACGCGGGCGTGCGTGCACCCCGAACTGGCGGCCGAGGCGATGTTCACCGCCCTCGGCGGAGCGCTCCCGTCCGACGGCCCCGCCGTCATCGACCTCCCGTGGGAGCTCGTCGGCGGCGCGACCACCCGCTGACCCGCGGCTCGTTCGGCGCGCGTCGCGTCCGCGTGGCGGAGGAGATCGGCGCAGCGGAGGGTCGATCCAGCCGATCCGTCCTCCGATCGGCAGAACTCCTCCGCGGCGCAGCATGAACTCCGTCGAGTGCGAACTCGGCCGAGCGCCGGTTCAGTCGAACGAGCCGTAGACCTCGAGGGTGTTGGCGGCGAGCTGATGGCACAGCTCGTCGAGGTCGACGCCGAGCTCCGCGGCGAGGAAGCGGACCGTCACCGGGACGAGGTACGGCGCGTTGGGCCGCCCCCGGTGCGGGGCCGGCGTGAGGAACGGCGCGTCGGTCTCGACGAGGATGCGCTCACGCGGCGTCACCGCCAGGGCGTCGCGGAGGTTCTGGGCGTTCTTGAACGTGACGTTCCCCGCGAAGCTCAGCCAGTAGCCCCGCTCGGCCGCGATCCGCGCCATGTCGGCGTCGCCCGAGAAGCAGTGGAACACGGTGCGCTCGGGGGCTCCGACGCGCGAGAGCGTCTCCAGCACGGCGTCGTGGGCGTCGCGGTCGTGGATCTGCATCGCGATCCCGTGCTTCTTCGCGAGCGCGATGTGCGCCTCGAAGCTCTCGTACTGCGCGGGGAGACCCTCGGCGTCGGTGCGGAAGAAGTCGAGTCCCGTCTCGCCGATCGCACGGACCCTCGGCTGGGCGGCCAGTTCATCGATGACCGCGATGGCGTCGCCGAGGGTGCCGGCGGCGGCGTAGGCGGGTGCCTCGTTGGGATGGATCGCCACGGCGGCGAGCACCCGCGGATGGGAGGCCGCGGCCCACGCCGACCAGCGGCTGGACTCGATGTCGCCGCCGGCCTGCACGACGCCGACGACGCCGACCGCCGCCGCGCGCTCCAGCTGCTCATCGAGCGACAGCCCGACGCCGTCCTCGATCTCGAGGTGGGCGTGGTTGTCGTAGACGGGAACAGCGAGCGGCTCGGGCGCGTCGGGGTAGGTGACGTCGCGCGAGCCCTTCTCGCGGGTCCGTACGTAGGTGCTCGGGTCTGTGATGCTCGGGTCTGTGATGCTCGGGTCAGTGATGCTCGGGTCAGTCATGTTCGTCGCTCACCGCGTTTCGTCTCGTCGCTTCGCTCCTCGCTCAACGTCCGCCCCCACCGCCCGCCCCGCACCACTCCCGGTCGTTGAGCGAGCGAAGCGAGACGATCCGCCCGCCCCGCACCACTCCCGGTCGTTGAGCGAGCGAAGCGAGACGATCCGCCCGCCCCGCCGCCACTCCCGGTCGTTGAGCGAGCGAAGCGAGACGAAACGGGCCGTGCGGGCATCAGGCCTGCTCGATGCGCGGGAACAGCGGCGCCAGGCCGTTGACACTGGTGCCGGGGCGGAGCACGCCCCAGGCGCCGGCCTCGCGCAGCGGCTGGTCCTGGAGCCGGCCGAGGGACTCGGCGGCGCCCAGGGCGACCCAGAGCTTCTCGGTCGCCACCGGCATGATCGGCGACAGCAGCACGGCCAGCGCCCGCAGGGCCTCCGCGGCCGTGTACAGCACGGTGCCCAGGCGCTCCCGCTGCGTCTCGTCCTTCGCGAGCGCCCACGGCTCGTTCTCGGTGATGTAGCCGTTGGCGGCGTCGACGATCGTCCAGATGGCGGCGATCGCCTCATCGGGCCGGAAGCGCTCGATCGCGGCGTCGGCGGCGGTGGCCGCCGCGGCGACCGTGTCCTTCAGGGCGCGGTCGCGCTCGTCCTCCGCCGCAGCCGGCGGCACGATCCCCTCGAAGTAGCGCTCGATCATCGCGGTCGTGCGCGAGGCGAGGTTGCCGAAGCCGTTGGCGAGCTCCGCCTGGTAGCGCGCGGAGAGGTCCTCCCACGAGAACGAGCCGTCCTGACCGAAGGCGATCGCCGAAAGGAAGTAGAAGCGGTAGGCGTCGGAGCCGAAGACGTCCGTGATCTCGGACGGCGCGATGCCGGTGAGCTTCGACTTCGACATCTTCTCGCCGCCGACGAGCAGCCACCCGTGGGCGAAGACGCCGCGCGGCACCTCGAGCCCGGCAGCCATCAGCATGGCGGGCCAGATGACGGCGTGGAAGCGCAGGATGTCCTTGCCGACGACGTGGTAGGCCGGCCAGCGCCGGGCGAACTGGTCGGGATCGGTGCCGTAGCCGACCGCCGTCGCGTAGTTCAGGAGCGCGTCGACCCACACGTAGATGACGTGGGTGTCGTCCCACGGCACTCGGATCCCCCAGTCGAACGCGGAGCGCGAGATGGAGAGGTCCTTCAGCCCGCTCTTGACGAAGGAGACGACCTCGTTGCGCGCCGACTCGGGACGCACGAAGTCGGGCACGCTCCGGTAGAGCTCCAGCAGGCGATCGCCGAACTCGCTGAGCTTGAAGAAGTAGTTCTTCTCCTGCAGGAGCTCCAGCGGCTTGGAGTGGATGGCGCAGACCTTGAGCCCCTCGAACGCACCGGTGCCGTCGACGATCTCGGCCTCGGGCTTGAACTCCTCGCAGCCGACGCAGTACAGCGCCTCGTACTCGCCCGCGTAGATGTAGCCGCGGTCGAACAGCGCCTGCACGAACTGCTGCACACGCTCCTCGTGGCGGGGCTGGGTCGTGCGGATGAAGTCGTCGTTGGCGACGTCGAGGGTCTTCAGGAGCGGGAACCACGACTCCTCGACGAGCTTGTCCACCCACTCCTGCGGGGTCACGCCGTTGGCGGCCGCCGCCCGGAGCATCTTCTGGCCGTGCTCGTCGGTGCCGGTGAGCATCCAGGTGTCGTCCCCGGCCTGCCGGTGCCAGCGTGCGAGCGTGTCGACGGCCACCGAGGTGTACCCGTGACCGATGTGCGGAAGATCGCTCGGGTAGTAGATCGGGGTCGTGATGTAGAAGGAACGGCCGTTGCTCACCCCAGGATTCTAGTTGGGCGGCCCGGGTCGTTCTCCGCGTGTGACGCTCAGGCGGTCTCGCGGACGACGAGCGAGGTGGGCAGCACCACGGACTCGCGCGGACGTCCCGCGATGACGTCGAGGACCATGTCGACCATCGTGTGGGAGATGTCGGTCCAGGGCTGGCGCACGGTCGTCAGCGGCGGGTCGTGGATCTCCGCCAGTCCGGAGTCGTCGAAGCCCGCGACGGCGATGTCCTCGGGCACGCGCTTCCCGGCGCGGCGGAGGGCGGCGATGGCGCCCACGGCCATGACGTCGGAGGCGGCGAAGACCGCGTCGATGTCGGGGGCGCGCTCGAGGAGCCGTGTCATCGCGGCGTCGCCGCTGGACTGCTCGTAGCTCCCCTGCTCGACGAGGTCCGGGTCGAACGCGTCGCCCATCTCCTCCTGGAAGCCGACGAGGCGGAACCGGCCGCCCGGAGTGTCGTTGGGGCCGGTGATGAGGGCGATGCGCTGGTGCCCGCGTTCGCGCAGGTAGCGGGTCATCTCGCGCGCGGAGGCGACCTCGTCGACGGAGACGTGAGGGACGGCCTCGGCGGCGAGCGGAATGCCGGCGCAGACGGTGGGGACGCCGGCGGCCACGAGCGAGGCGAGCAGCGAGTCGGACTCGTGCGAGGAGACCAGGAGCACGCCGTCGACGTGGCCGGCGCGCACGTACTGCTCGACGGTGGCCTGCTCCTCGGGCGTTCCGGCGATGAGCAGGACGAGGGTCATCGATCGCGCGGCGAGCGCCTCGGTCGCCCCACGCAGCAGCAGCGCGTAGGTCGAGTCGGCGAAGAGGAGGTGCTGCGGCTCGGTGAGGAGGAACGCGAGGGAGTTCGCCCGGCCGGTCGCGAGACTCCGGGCGGCGTGGTTGGCGGTGTAGCCGGTCTCGAGGATCGCGGCGTCCACCGCGGCCCGTGCCTCGGGCGAGACCCAGTGCCCACCGTTGATGACCCGTGAGACGGTGCCGTGCGAGACGCCGGCGACGGCCGCGACATCGCGGATCGTCGGCTTGCGGGGGTGATCTGCAGCAGCCATCATCGGTGACTCTACCGCGTGGCGACGCGGCGCCCGTGCGCCGACGCGCCCGATCTGGGACCGGTCACAGTTCGGTAACGAAGGGCAGTCCGGCGCAAGGGGTCGACGTACACTGATCGCGAGGCTGTGACCGGTCACAGCCAGGACATCCGGACAACGAGGACCCGACGCCATGAGCTCCACGCCTTCGCCCGCCACTGCGTGGCCCGCGATCACCGGTATCGCCTATGGCGGCGACTACACGCCGGAGCAGTGGCCGCGCGAGGTGTGGGACGAGGATGTCGCGCTCATGCGCGAGGCCGGCGTCAACCTCGTGAGCATCGGCATCTTCGCGTGGGGCCTCCTCGAGACCGCCGAGGGCGAGTTCGATTTCTCGTGGCTCGACGATGTCATCGAGCTCCTGCACTCCCACGGCATCTCCGTCGACCTCGGCACCCCGACCGCCTCTCCCCCCGCCTGGTTCTTCGCGAACCACCCCGACGCCCGCGCCGTCACCCGCGACGGCGTGCCGCTGGGCTTCGGCGCCCGGGGCATGGCCTCCCACTCCGCCCCGGCGTATCGAGAAGCCGCGGTCCGCATCGCGACCGAGCTCGCGCGCCGCTACGGCTCCCACCCCGCCGTCGTGCTGTGGCACGTCCACAACGAGTACGGCGTCCCCGTCGGCGAGGACTACTCGCCCCACGCCGTCCGCGCCTGGCGCGACTGGCTGCGTGCACGCTACGGCACCCTCGACGCACTCAATGCTGCCTGGGGCACCGCGTTCTGGGGACAGCACTACGGCGATTGGGAGCACATCGGCGCACCCGCGACCGCGCCCTCGGTCATCAACCCCTCCCAGCGCCTCGACTTCGCCCGCTTCACGGACCACCAGCTGCGCGCCTGCTTCATCGCCGAGCGCGACGCGATCCGCGCCCACAGCGACCGCCCGATCACGACGAACTTCATGGCCAACCAGCACCACGGCTGCGACCTGTGGGCCTGGGCGCGCGAGGTCGACATCGTCTCGGACGACCACTACCTGTGGGCCGCCGACGAAGAGGGCGAGATCGGGCTGGCCATGGCCGCCGACCTGTCCCGCTCCGTCGGGCGCGGCGCACCGTGGATCCTCATGGAGCACTCCACCTCGGCGGTCAACTGGCAGCCGCGCAACGTCGCCAAGCGCCCCGGTGAGATGGCGCGCAACTCGCTGTCGCACTTCGGCCGCGGCGCCGACGGCATCCTCTTCTTCCAGTGGCGGGCCTCGCGCTCGGGCGCCGAGAAGTTCCACTCCGCGATGCTCCCCCACGCCGGTACGACCTCCCGTGTCTGGCGCGAGGTCGTGGACCTCGGGGCGAAGCTGGACCGGCTCGGCGAGGTGCGCGGCACCCGCGTGCACGCCGACGTCGCGATCCTGTGGGACTTCGAATCGTTCTGGGCGCAGGACCTCGAGTGGCGTCCGTCCGAGGACGTCAGCCACGACGAGCGCATCCGCGCCTTCTACGAGAAGCTGTGGCGCGACGGGATCACGGTCGACTTCGCCCTCCCGGGCCACGACCTCTCCGGCTACAAGCTCGTCCTCGCCCCCGCGCAGTACATGCTGAGCGCCGCGGATGCCGACAACCTCACCTCCTACGTCGCCGCCGGCGGCACGCTCGTCGTGTCGTTCTTCTCCGCGGTCGTCGACGAGAACGACGCCGTCCACGCCGGCGGCTTCGCCGCGCCGCTCGAGCCGGTGCTCGGCGTGCGGATCGAGGAGCACCTGCCGCTTCGCACCGGCCATGTCGCCGCGATCGAGCTCGACGGCGCGTCCTATCCCGCCGACACCTGGCAGGAGGACCTCGTGGTGACCACCGCCGAGGTGCGGGCCACCTTCACCGACGGGCCGGCCGCCGGGCGCCCCGCCGTCACGCGCAACGCCCACGGCGCCGGGACGGGCTGGTACCTCAGCACGCGTCCCGACGGCGCGGGCCTCACCGCCGTCCTCGACGCGGCCTACGCGGACGCCGGCATCGCTCCGTCCGGCCTGCCCGCCGGCGTCGAGGCGATCCGCCGCCGCTCCGACGAGGCCGATTACCTCGTCGCCATCAACCACGGAACGGATGCCGTTTCGTTGCACACTTCGGGCTTCGACCTGCTGACACAGGAGGAAGCACGAGGCATGCTGGTGCTGAACGCGGGAGACGTCGCCGTCCTCCGCACGCAGCGCACAGCCGAAGGGGGTGGTCGATGACCGACCGCACTCCTGCGGGCCTTCCCGCGAATCCGCACTGAGAGACACACACCTGCCCCGGCCACCGGCCGCGGCATCCCACCATCGGTCGTGACGAGGCGACTTCACCGAGGCCGCACCGGATCGACCACCCTTTGGAAGGACAATCCATGCGCAAGATGGGTATCGGCATCGCCGCCCTCGCCGCCACCGGCCTCCTGTTGGCCGGCTGCAGCAGCACCCCGCCGGCGACCACCCCCACCGAGACCGAAGAGGCCATCGACGCGAGCGGCGTCACCCTGACGGTCTGGACCGACGAGAACCGCAAGCCGGCCATCGAGGCGGCCGCGGCCACCTTCGAGGAAGAGACCGGCGGCAAGATCGAGCTCGTCCAGAAGAACTTCGAGGACATCCGCACCGACTTCACCAACCAGGTGCCCACCGGCGAAGGCCCCGACATCACCATCGGTGCCCACGACTGGCTGGGAAGCCTGGTCCAGGCCGGTGTCGTCTCGCCCGTCGACCTGACCGACACCGCGAGCAACTTCGCGCCGGTCTCGCTCGACGCGTTCACCTACGACGGCCAGCTGTACGCCCTGCCGTACTCGCTGGAGACCATCGCCCTCATCCAGAACACCGAGCTCGTCGGCGACGACGCGCCCGCCACCTGGGATGACGCCATCGCGGCGGCCGACGCCGCCGGCGCCGAGCGCCCGATCGTGATCAACACCGGCGGCCAGACCGGTGACGCCTACACGATGTACGGCTTCCAGACCTCCTTCGGCGCCCCGGTGTTCGTCAGCGACGCCGACGGCTACACGACCGAGGTCGGCATGGGCGGCGACGCCGGCACGGCGTTCGCCGAGTGGCTGGGCGCCAACGGTGAGAAGGGCACCGGCGACATCTCGACGACGATCGACTACGACACCAACAACGAGCTGTTCGCCAGCGGCGAGGCCGCCTACACCGTCCAGGGTCCCTGGGCGATCGAGGCCCTCACCGCCGACGGCGTGGAGATCAAGGTCAACCCGATTCCCTCTGCCGGTGGCGAGACGGCATCGCCGTTCGTCGGCGTGCAGGGCTTCTACGTGAGCTCGCAGAGCGAGAACGCCCTGGTCGCCCAGGAGTTCCTCACGAAGTACCTCGCCACCTACGACGCTCAGAAGGCGCTGTACGAGGCCGACCCGCGCATCCCCGCGTGGAACGACCTCGCCACCGAGGTGTCCTCCGACCCGGTGATCGCCGGCTTCGTGGCCTCCTCGCAGAACGGCGTCCCGATGCCGAACATCCCCGAGATGGGCTCGGTCTGGGACCTCTGGAACGCCGCTCAGGTGCAGATCATCAAGGGCGCCGACCCGGCGTCGACGTGGGACAAGATGATCACCGACCTGCAGGCGCTGATCGGCTGATCGACTGATTCCGCCGGGGGCGGGCGGACGGTCCGCCGACCGTCCGTCCCCGGCCCTTCCCCGCACCCCCTCGAAGGAGATGCACATGTCGGTTCCGCAGGACACCGCCCCGGCGCAGGCCGCGCCCCCGAGCAAGGCCCCACCGTCGGCTGCGCCGAGCGAGCCGCACGGCCGACGCTGGAACGGCGTGGGCTGGGGCTTCCTCGTGAAGCTCGTCATCATGGCGATCGTCAACGCGTTCGGCCTACTGGGCATCTTCGCCGCCGCCCAGGCGCAGTCCTGGATCATCTTCGGCGCCGCGGTCCTGCTGCTGGCCGCCGCCGACATCGTCTACTTCACCAAGCGCGCCCTTCCCCTGAAGTACCTGCTTCCGGGACTCGGCTTCCTCCTGGTCTTCCAGGTCTTCATCTTCGGCTACACCGCCTACATCGCCTTCACCAACTACGGCGCCGGGCACGTCGGCTCGCAGGAGCAGGCCGTCCAGGCCGCCCTCAGCCAGGGCGAGCGCCGCGTCGAGGGCTCGCCCACCTTCCCCCTCGCCGTCGTCGAGCAGAACGGCACGCTCGGCTTCGCGATCGTCGAGGAGGGCGAGATCAAGGCGGGGTCGGCCGAGACCCCGCTCGCCGTGGTCGGCACCACCACCGCCGCCGGCGCCCCCGCAGAGGTCCCCGGGTGGACGATCGTCCCCCGCAACGACATCATCAGCGACCAGGCCCTCCAGAAGGAGGTCATCGCGCTGCGCGTGCCGGTCTCCGACGACCCGAACGCAGGCTCCATCCGCACCAACGACGGCAGCTCGGGATCCATCTACCAGTCGACCCTGCAGTGGGACGCCGAGAGCCAGACGATCACCGACACGTCGTCGGGCACGGTCTACCGGGCGACCGCCTCGGGCAACTTCGCCTCCGACGACGGGGTCACCCTTCCGACCGGCTGGACTGTGCACGTCGGATTCGACAACTTCGTCCGCCTCTTCACCGATCCGGCGATGATCTCGCCGCTGGCCACGGTGACCCTCTGGACCTTCGCCTGGGCGATCCTGTCGGTCGTGGTCCCGTTCGCGATGGGGCTGATCTTCGCGATCATCTTCAACGACGAGCGGATCAAGGGACGCAAGATCCTCCGGACGCTCTTCATCCTCCCGTACGCCTTCCCGGCGTTCATGTCCGCGCTGCTGTTCCGCGGCATGTTCAACGCCGAGTTCGGGGTGATCAACGAGTTCTTCTTCGGCGGGGCCAACATCGACTGGCTGGGCGATCCCTGGCTCGCGAGACTCGCCGTGCTGTTCGTCAACGTGTGGCTGACCTACCCGTATTACTTCCTCGTGTGCACGGGCGCCATCCAGGCGCTCCCCTCGGACGCGCTCGAGGCGGCCTCCATCGACGGCGCCGGCCGGTTCCGTCAGCTGCGCTCGATCATCCTGCCCCTCGTGCTGGTGGCCACCGCGCCGCTGCTGATCTCGTCGTTCGCGTTCAGCTTCAACAACTTCACGATCATCTACATGTTCAACAACGGCGGGCCCGCCATTCCGGGGGCACCGTACGCGCTCGGCTCGACCGACATCCTCATCTCGGCGATCTGGGACATCTCCGGGGTCTCGGGCGGCAAGGCGGACTACGGTCTGGCCAGCGCCCTGTCGATCCTCGTGTTCATCGTCGTCGGACTCATCTCCGCCCTGGCGTTCCGTCAGACCAAGAAGCTCGAGGAGTACCAGTGATGTCCGCTCCGAACGACACCCGCACCGAGGCCGCGCAGGCCCGGGCCGCCCGCTCCTCCGTCACCCTCGACGCCGGACGCCGCAGCGCCGTCCGCCGGCGCTGGCTCATCGAGGTGGGCTGGAAGTACCTGGTGGCCGCGGTCATCCTCTTCTACGCGATCTTCCCGCTCGTCTACGTGCTGTCCGCGTCCTTCAACCCCGGCGGGAGCCTCGCGGCCAGCAACGCGCTGTTCTCCGTCTTCGATGTGGGCAACTACGCCGCCCTCGGCAGCACGCGGTACTGGACCTGGTACGGCAACACCCTCCAGGTCGGGATCGCCGCAGCGGTCGGAGCCGTCCTCATGGGCGCAGCGGCCGCGTACGCGTTCTCGCGGTTCCGCTTCCGCGGCCGCCGCATGGGCCTCACCTCGCTGCTCATCATCCAGATGTTCCCGCAGGCGCTCGCCTTCGTCGCCATCTTCCTGATGCTGCTCGCCCTCGGCGAGGTGTTCCCCGCGCTCGGACTGAACTCCAAGATCGCGCTCATCTGCGTCTACCTCGGCGGCGCGCTCGGCGTCAACACGTTCCTGATGTACGGGTTCTTCAACACGATCCCGATGGAGCTCGACGAGTCGGCCAAGATCGACGGCGCCACCCACGCGCAGATCTTCTGGACGATCATCATGCCGCTGGTGACCCCGATCCTCGCCGTGGTGGCGCTCCTCGCGTTCATCGCCTCGTTCGGGGACTACATCATCTCCAAGATCGTCCTGGTGTCCGAGGACAACTGGACTCTCGCGGTCGGCATGTTCCAGTGGGTCTCCAACCAGCTCTCCAGCAACTGGGGGCTGTTCGCCGCCGGCGCGATCCTGGCCTCGATCCCCGTCCTCACCCTGTTCCTGGGACTGCAGCGCTACATCATCGGCGGACTCACCGCCGGCTCCGTCAAGGGCTGACCCCACCCCCGCCCGCCCCCGCGCGCCGAGCTTGCCCCCCTACGCGCCGAGCTTGCCGGCAAGCTCGCGGCGCACGGGGCAAGCTCGCGGCGCGCGGGGCAAGCTCGGCGTGCGCGGGGCAAGCTCGCGGCGCACGGGGCAAGGGGATGCGCGGCGCGCGGGGGTCAGCGGGCGGCGAGGGCGGCCTGGTAGAGGTCGCGCGAGCTGCGCCCGGTCTGACCGGCAACCTCCGAGGCAGCTTCCCGCAGGCGGACGCCGTCGGCAACGAGTGCGAGCACCTGGGCGACGGCGTCCTGCTCCGACACGGCCCGGGCGGGCGCGCCGCCGACGACCACGACGATCTCGCCGCGCACGCCGTCCGCGGCCCAGGTCGCGAGCTCGGCGAGTCCGCCCCGCACGACCTCCTCGTGCAACTTCGTCAGCTCGCGGCAGACGGCGGCGGGTCGCTCCGCCCCGAACGCGACGGCCATGTCGGCGAGCGTCGCGGCGAGCCGCGAGGGCGCCTCGAAGAAGACCATCGTGCGCGGCTCGGAGGCGAGGGCCGCCAGTGCGGACCGGCGCTCCCCGGGCTTGCGCGCGGGGAAGCCCTCGAACGTGAACCGATCGGTCGGCAGCCCGGCGACGGCGAGCGCGGTCACGACCGCCGACGGGCCGGGGATCACCGTGACGGCGACGCCCTGCGCGACGGCGGCGGCCACCAGCGCGTAGCCGGGGTCGCTGACGGTCGGCATGCCGGCGTCGCTCAGCACCAGCAGGTCCTCGGTCGCCGCGCGTGCCACCAGGTCGCCGGCGCGCTGCTTCTCGTTGTGGTCGTGGAGCGCGAGCAGCCGGGGCCGGTTGACGACGCCCAGCGCCTGGAGCAGCCGCTGGGTCGTGCGGGTGTCCTCGGAGGCGATGACCGTAGCCGCCTCCAGGGCGGAGACGAGTCGCGGCGAGGCGTCCTGGAGATTCCCGATCGGCGTCGCAGCGAGGATGATCACCGCCCCAGCATAGGCTGGTGCCCGTGACGAAGTCGGTCGAGCCCTTGCTCCCCGCCGAGCCCGCGTCGGTGACCGAGCGGTGGCAGGCGAGACTGTCGGCCGAGCCGCGCCTGCGACGGCTCTACGGCTGGGTCGTCCCGGCGCTCGTGACGCTGCTGGCGCTGCTGCTGCGCGTCTGGAACCTCGGCCATCCGCACGTGCTGGTCTTCGACGAGACCTACTACGTGAAGGACGCGTGGAGCCAGTGGATCCTCGGCTACGCAGCAACCTGGCCCGAGGGTGCGAACGAGCAGTTCGTCGCGGGCCAGACCGACATCTTCACCACCGATCCGAGTTTCGTCGTCCACCCGCCGCTCGGGAAGTTCCTCATCGGCGTCGGCATGTGGATCTTCGGTCCGGAGTCCTCGTTCGGCTGGCGCATCTCGGCCGCCCTGTTCGGTGCGGGCTGCGTGCTGCTGCTCTATCTGCTCGCCAAGAGCATGACGGGCTCGATCCTCTTCGCCGGCACGGCGTCGTTCCTCCTCGCGATCGACGGGCTCGGCATCGTCATGAGCCGCGTCTCGCTCCTGGACATCTTCCTCACCTTCTTCACGATCCTCGCCTTCTGGTTCGTCGTCCTGGATCGGAACCGCCATCTGGACCGCCTGGCGGCGCGTGTCGCGGCGGCGTCCGACGGCGACCGCGGCCCCGACTGGGGCCCCCTTCTCTGCAACCGGCCCTGGGTGATCGCCGCCGGCGCGGCCGCCGGCGCCGCGACCGCGGTCAAGTGGTCCGGCGTCTGGGTGCTCGCCGCCATCGGCCTCTACCTCGTCGTCACCGACGCCCTCGAGCGCCGGCGGCTGGGTGTCGGCTACTGGCCCGTCGACGCGGTCCGTCAGGGCGTCGCCTCCTTCGTGCTGCTGGTGCCGGTCGCCTTCGTCGTGTACCTGGCGTCGTGGACGGGATGGCTCACCACCGACGGCGGCTACGATCGCCACTCCGCCGACGCCGAACCCGCGACGGGGCTCTTCGGCTGGGTGCCTCTCTCACTGCAGAGCCTGTGGCGCTACCACCAGACCATCTACGACGCGATGACGCGGATCACCGCCGAGCACAGCTACGAGAGCCCGGCGTGGCAGTGGCCGCTGCTGTGGCGGCCCACCTCGATGCACGCCGCGTCGACCATCGACGGGCAGGACGGCTGCGCGGGCGGAGCCAACGGCTGCCTGGAGATCCTCTACAGCATGCCCAACCCCCTGCTGTGGTACGCCTCGATCATCGCCGCGGTCTATCTCATCTACCGCTTCACGCTCGACCGCGACTGGCGGCACGCCCTCGTGCTGGTCGGGATCGCGGCGACGTGGCTGCCGTGGCTCCTCTTCGACCGCACGGTGTTCCAGTTCTACACGGTCGTCATCTGGCCGTTCCTGCTGCTGGCGCTGACCTTCGCGCTGCGTGCGATCGCGGGCGGCCCGAACGCGGATCGCCACCGCCGCCTGGCGGGCCGGCGCACCGTCGCCGTGTTCCTGATCGTCGTCGTGGCGCTGTCCGCGTTCTGGTATCCGCTGTGGTCGGCGATGCAGGTGCCCTACGACTTCTACCGGCTGCACAACTGGCTGCAGGGCTGGGTGTGACACGGCGCCGGATCACCGCACTCGGGCGCGCCGCCCCCTCCCTTTAGGCTGGTCTCGTGTTCACGTATGCCGTCGCCAGCGACCCCGCGGTCGCCGGCTTCGCCATGGTGTCCGACCGCTTCCTCGCCGTCCTCGCCGCCGACGCCGACGACGCGGTCGCGCTGCGGCTGTGGAGCACCCTCAGCGCTGCCTCCCGCGCCGGCGACGACGGGGTCGCGACCCTCTCCTCGGTGCTGTCCGAACTCGCATCGGACGGGATCGCGGCGGTGCCCGACTTCGCCCTGGTGGAGCTCGTCGACGTGCGCACCCGGGCGGTCGCCCTCGCCGTGCGCGGCGGGGCGCAGATCATCCTGGCCGGAGGCGACGTGCGGACCGGCGACGGCGCCACGACCTGGACCGAGAGCACGGCGCAGGAGGTCACCGGCCTCACACTGCAGCTGGGCCCCGCCCGCATCCTGCTCGGCAGCCTGCCCCTCGGTCGCGGCGTCGTGCGCGCCGACCGCCTCGACTGGGGCGCGGGCGGTGACGCCCCGTCGTCGCCGGCTGTCGCGGCGCCCGCCGCCGCGTCCCGGCGCGCCGCGTCCGCCGCCCCGGCGGAGACCGTCCGCCGCGAGCGGCTCGCCGAGGTGATCGACGACCGCACCGAGCTCAGCCGCGCGCACCGGCGCGCCGCGCCCCGGCCGGTCCTGCGGATCGGGAGCGACCGCGTGCTCGAGCTCGACCTCCCCATCGTGTTCGGCCGCTCGCCGCGCCCCGCCGCCCATCCCGGTGCGCGCCTGGTCTCCCTGCCCTCCCCGCGTCGGGAGATCTCCGGCGCCCACCTCGAAGTCCGTCTCGACGGCGACGCGCTCGTGGCCCGCGATCTCGGCTCCACCAACGGGACGATCGTGCGCGAGCCGGACGGGTCGATGCAGCTGCTGCGGCACGGCGCCGCCGCTCGCCTCGCCCCGGGCGCCTCCCTCGACCTCGGCGACGGCAACATCGCGATCTTCGAGCTCGCCGACGGCGCGAGGAGCTGAGATGGCCAGCCGCCTGCCGTCCGCCCCGCCCGTCCTCGGCGGCTTCACCTACGTCCGTCCGCTCGGCACCGGCGGGTTCGCCGACGTGTTCCTCTTCGAGCAGAACCTGCCGCGCCGACCGGTGGCCGTCAAGGTGCTCCTGAAGGACATCGTGGACGAGGGACTGCTGCGCATGTTCAACGCCGAGGCGGATGTGATGGCGCGCCTGAGCTCCCACCCGTCGATCCTGACCGTGTACGAGGCGAGCATCTCCGCCGACGGGCGCCCGTACCTGGTGATGGAGTACTGCCCGACGTCGCTGACGACCCGCTACCGGCGGGAGGCGATCCCGGTGGCCGAGGTGCTGCAGCTGAGCATCAAGATCGCCTCCGCCCTCGAGACCGCGCACCGCTCCGGGCTGCTCCATCGCGACATCAAGCCGTCGAACATCCTGGTCACCACCTTCGGCGCACCGGTGCTGAGCGACTTCGGGATCGCCGCCGCCGTGAGCGGTCGCACCGGCGCCGACGAAGTGTTCGCGATGTCGGTGCCGTGGAGCGCGCCGGAGATCGTCGACGAGCGCATCCCGGGCTCGATCGCGGCGGAGGTGTGGAGCCTCGGTGCGACCGTGTACTCGCTGCTGGCCGGGCGGAGTCCGTTCGAACGCGCCGGGAGCGGCCAGAACACGCGCGAACAACTGAAGACCCGCATCCGCCGGGCCGTGTACACCCCCGTCGGGCGGGCCGACGTCCCGCCGCGCCTGGAGGCCGCCCTCGCACGCGCGATGAGCAAGGACCCCGCCCTCCGACACGGGTCGGCGGCGGAGTTCGCCTACGACCTGCAGCTCGTCCAGCACGAGATGGGCCTGGCCCACACGCCCATGGACGTCGCCGTGGACGAGTGGGCCACCGCCGGCGCCGCCATCGATTTCGCCGACGACCGTCAGCGCGGGCCGGTCCGGCCGAGTGTCGCCTACCCGTCCCGTCGCGCCGGGCGCGCCGCCCCCACCCCCACGCGCCGCGCTCCCGATGACGGCACCGTGCTCGCGGGCGCCGAACCCGCTCGCCGCAGGCCTGCGGGGCTGCGCATCGGCCTCTGGGCGGGCGGTGCCGCCCTCGCGGTCTCCGCGATCGTGACCGCCGTCGTGCTGATCGTGGGGGGACGCTGAGATGGCCGATCCCGGGCGCCGCAGACCCCGCACGAGCACGCTCGTCGGTGCGGCCGCCGTCGTGGTCGTGGCCGGTCTGGTCACGACCCTCGCGGTGATCTGGCCGGGATTCGACGCGCGGGAGACGCCACTGGACGACGGCACGCTCTGGGCGGTGCAGACGGGAGCCGGCGACGCGTATGCGCGGGTGAACCTGGAGCTCGGGGAGCTCGACACGGTGAAGACCGCGGAGAACGCCAGTTCGCTGGCCCAGACGAGCGACCGCCTGTTCGTCTTCGCCGACAGCGACACCCAGTTCGCCGATGTCAGCATGGCCACCCCCACCGATCTCACCGCCACGAGCACCGACGCGTTCACGCGGACGCCGGCGGGGACGGTCGAGGTCGCCGCCGCCGGCGACTTCCTCGTCTTCCGCACCGATGCCGGCGGCGTGTCCGTCGGCACGCTCTCGAGCGGCGGTGAGGCGACGCCGATCGACCCGTACGCCGACGTGCAGGTCGAGGCGGGTCAGGAGCGCCCGAGGTTCGCCGCCGCCGCCGTGGCCGTCGACGCCGACGGCGTCGTCTTCCTCTACTCCGCCGCCGAGGGCCGGGTCGTGCGCGCCGACGGCCGGACGGGCCGCATCGTCGGAGACGACCCCGTCGACTCCCCGCCGGCGGATGCGCAGCTGACGACGGTCGGCGGACGCTGGGCGCTCCTGGACGAGGCGACCGGCGCGCTCAGGGTGCAGGGCCGCGAGGACGCCATCGCGACGGATGCTGCCGTCGGCGCCCTGCTGCAGCGCAGCGCCACCGCGCCCGGAGACCTCTACCTCGCCGACTCCGACGGCCTCGTGCGGGTCTCGCTCGATGCCGGCACCTCCGAGCGCATCGTCTCCGACGACCTCGGCACCCCGGCGGCCCCGCTGACCCAGGACGGCACCACCTATGCCGCGTGGCTGCGCGACGGCGAGGGCGGCGGCACCCTGTGGACGACGGAGGCTCCGACGCTGAACCCGCTGGACTACGGCGCGGGTGCGCTCGGCGATCAGGTGGATCCGACCTTCCTCACCGACGGCACCCGGGTCGCCCTCAACGAGCGCAGCTCGGGGTGGGTGTGGACGGTGCCCGGCGGTGCCCTGATCGCATCGTCACAGCAGTGGGCGATCGAGGAGACCTCGGAGGCGGCGCCCGACGACGAGACCGTCGCCGATCGCGTGATCGATCCCAAGCCCCCGGTCGCCGTCGACGACGCGTTCGGCGTCCGCGCGGGTTCGGTGACCCTGCTTCCCGTGCTGCTCAACGACCACGATCCCAACGAGGACGTGCTGAGCGTCGACGTGGCATCGATCTCCGGATTGGACCCGGCGTTCGGCACCGTCTCGATCTCCGGCGCCGAGCAGACCCTCGTGGTGGATGTGTCCCCCGACGCGACGGGCTCGGCGACCTTCCGCTACCGCGTGACAGACGGGACGGCACCGGACGGGCTGCTCTCGGGCGAGGCGACGGTCACACTCACCGTCGTCTCGGACGAGGTCAACCGGCCGCCGGCGCCCTGCGACCCCGACGACTGCCTCGCCCAGCGCCCGCGCCCCACTGTCGCGCCCGGCGGCACCGTCACCGTCGATGCCCTGTACGGATGGGTCGACCCCGACGGCGACCCGATCTATCTGGCCTCGGTGGACAACGAGAGCGGGATCGGCACCGCCGCCGGCCAGCCCGACGGCACCGTCACCTACCAGCACCCCGACGCGCAGGCCACCGAAGCCGTGGACGTGGCCCTCGCGCTCACGGTGTCCGACGCACGCGGCGAGACGACCCGGCGCACCCTGACGGTCGCCGTCACCCCGGCGCCCCGGCTGACGGCGGACTCCTTCGCCATGGTGGGCGTCGCCGGCACGCCGCTGGCCATCGACGTCGACTCCCACGTGAGCGGCACCACCGGCATCCCGCTGCTGACGGGAGCGGTCGTCCTGGACGAGAGCGCCGCCGCGGTGACGGCCAACGCCGCAGACCTCAGCATGGAGTTCACCGCCGACGCGCCGGGTTCCTACCTGGTCCAGTACACGGTGCGCGACGATCGCGGCGAGGAGACGGCGACGGTCCGCGTCACCATGCGCGACCCCGCCGAGACCGTCATCTCCACCCCGCCGCTGACCGCCTTCGTCCGGCCCAACGAAGATGCCACCGTCGATGTCTTCCCCGCCGTCTCCAACCCCGCCGGACTCGTGCTGCTGCTGAGCGACCTTCTCCCCGAGAGCGCGCCGCAGGCGACCCTCAGCGTCGACCTCGTGGGACAGCGCATGATCCGCGTCAGCGGCTCCACCGACGACGGCTCCCCCGGCGTCCTGGGCGTCGTCCGCTACACCGTCTCCGACGGATCCGGGGCGGCGCCGGCCACCGCCGCGGGTGAGCTGACCGTCATCCTCCTCGACTCGCCGGAGGGAGATCCGCCGATCGCCGTCGACGACGCCGTGACCGTCCGCGCCGGCGCGCAGATCGACGTCCCCGTCCTCGACAACGACAGCGCGCCGGCCGGAGCGCTCTTCTCGGTGGACCCCTCGAAGATTGTCAACGAGAACGGTGCGGGGCTGGCCTTCGCAACGGGGCGGCTCGTGCGCTACCTCGCCCCCACCCAGCCGGGCACCTACAGCATCGGGTACACGATCTTCCGGCTCGGCTTCCCGGATGCGGTCGATTCCGCGCGGGTCATCGTCACCGTCGTGGGCGACGAGGCCAACCGCGCCCCGTTGCCGCGCATCCTCGAGGGACGGGTGCTCAGCGGCGAGTCGGTCCGCATCCCGTTCGACCGCTTCGGCGTCGATCCGGACGGTGACGCCGTCACCCTGGACCGCATCCTCACCCAGCCTGCACAGGGCGGCACCGCCACGATCTCGCCGGAGGGCGACGCCATCGTCTACACCAGTCCCGACCTCTTCAGCGGACAGGACTCGTTCACCTACCAGGTGCGCGACGCCGAGGGCGCGCTCGGCCAGGCGGAGGTGCGCGTGGGTGTCCTCGCCGCCGAGTCGGACCCGAGCCCGGTGACCTTCAGCGACTATCTGCAGATCCAGGTGGGCGCCGACAGCGAGGCCAACGTGCGGCCGACCGACAACGACGTCGATCCGGCCGGTGGCGCGCTGACGCTGGAGTCGGTGGTGCCCAACGCCCCCGAGGGATCCGAGGAGTTCGACACGCTCGCGGCACTCCTGGGCGACGTCGACGACGGGCAGGTGACGGTGCGCGCCGGGGAGACCCCGGGCACGTCGTCGTACGTCTACACCGTGCGCAACCAGACCGGCGACACCGCGATGGGACTGATCGTCGTGAAGGCGGTTCCCATGCCGGTGCCCGACTATCCGGTCGTCACCGACACGACCCTCACCGTCGAGACGCGCGAGGCCTTCCCGGCGGGCGTCGACGTCCTGAGCGGCAAGGTCGCCTGGAACACCGGCGACCCGGCGGGACTGACCCTGACGCTGTGGGGCACGCACCCCGGCATCGAGGTCGACGGCGCGCGCATCCGCGGCGAGATCCCCGAGCGGTCGCTGCTGATCCCGTTCCGGGTGACCGGAACCTCCTTCGACGGCACCGAGGTGGTCTCCTACGGCTTCCTGCGCGTTCCCGGCGATCAGGACGTGCGGCTCTCGTTGCGCGCCGACGCGTCGCAGCTGGACGTCCGCGAGAACGAGACGCGCGACCTCGACCTCGCGGCGGCTGTCGCGATCCCCGCCGGGCGCACCCTCGAGGTCGACGGCGGCGGCGTCCGGGCGGGCGGTACGCGGGAGAATGCGCGGTGCGAGCTCGTCTCGGGCACCACGATCCGCTACACCGCCGGTGCCGACGCCCCCTGGACCGATACGTGCGTGGTGCCGGTGCGCCTCGACGTGCAGGACGATGACACCTTCCTGACCATCCGCGTGGTCATCGAGGCCGAGGATCCGGAGCCGATCCTGCGCAGCGCCTCGATCACGGTCGGGCCGGGCCAGACCCAGGACTACGACCTCACCACCATGGTGGGCTGGGCGGGCCGGGAGGACTGGGACAGCCTCGAGTTCGCAGACGCCTACCGCGGCGACCAGTTCACCGTGAGCCGCTCGGGTGCCATCCTCACCGTCACCGCCGACGACGCCGCGCGCCCCGGCAGGGAGGAAGCGGTGTCGGTCTCCCTGCCCAGCCACCCCGACGCCGTCGGAGCGGCGCTGAACCTCACCGTCGGCCCGGCCCCCTCCGAGCTTCCCAAGGGCGGCACGGCCAGCCAGCGGTGCTCGCAGTCGGACGGGAACTCCTCGTGCACCATCACCGTGATCGGCGCGTCGGGAGAGATCAACCCGCTTCCCGGCACGCCGCTGGCGCTCGTGTCGGTCGGTTCCCCCGCCAACTGCACGGGGGTGACCTTCACCAAGGCCAGTGCGACCGCCGTCCGCGCCTCCTGGTCGAACGACGCGCCCGGCGCCGCCGACTGCACCGCTTCGTTCGTGGTCGCCGATGCCCAGGGGCGCACGTCCGCAGGCGACCGCAATGGCACCGTCCTGCTCGACCTGCAGGGCCTTCCCGCCGCGCCCACGCGTCTGGAGTGGATCGGCTTCTCCGCCTCGAGCGTCACCCTGCGGGTGATCGCCGACACGAGCTCGTACCCGTCGATCGATGGATTCCGGATCACCGCGGGCGGCCGCGTGGTCGCCACGTGCGATGCATCGGGCGCGTGCCCCGAGATCCCTGCCGAGGCGGGAACCCCCGTGACATACCAGGCGCGCGCGTACAGTTCCGTGGGCGAGTCCCGTGGCGCGGTCCAGGTGTCGGCGTGGGCGTACGCGGCCCCGGCCGCCCCGACAGGCGCGATCGTGGAGCCGGTCCCCAACGGCACCGCCGGCGGGGTGGCCACGATCACGGTCACCGGCATCGACTCCTCGACGGGCACCGTCACCCTCTCGGGCGGGGCCGGCGGCGCGGTGACCCAGCCGGTGCGCGGATCGAGCGTCACCTTCCGCGACTACGACGTGGGCTCCAACAGCCCGACCTCCCTCACCGCGACGCCGCTGACCAGGTTCGAGCTCCCCCCGATCCCCGGCGGGTCGCAGGAGGGTGCCGCGTACTCGTTCCGCGCGAACGGCATCGGCGCCCCGGTCCTCTCCCTGGAGGTCACCGCGTCGCGGAGCTCGAACCCGGGGACGGTCACCGCGACGGCCACCGTCGCCCCCGACGGGGTCGGCGACCGCATCCTCGTCGGGTTCGCGATCGACGGCGGCACGTGCACGCCCGACCAGGTGGTCGCCGCCGGCGGCGGCACGACGAGTCGCACCTTCGAGAACCGCGACCTCTGGCGCGAGGCGACCGTCACGGCGTGCGCGGTGACCGAGCGCAGCGGCGTCGGATTCGGCCGCTCCGAGAAGTCGGGGTCCGCCACCCCGATCTCGGGCGTCCCCACTCCGACCGGCGATGCGACGTACGCGATCCGCTCCGACTACACCCGCGACGGCGCGACCTTCAGCTGGACCCGGTTCGCGCGCACCCCGGATCTGCGGACCACCTGGCCGTTCGAGGTCCGCTACCGCGCGGGCGGCACGGAGACCACGGACTTCCGCGCGCTCTTCCCGGAGTTCGGCGACCCGGGCGGCATCACCGCCGTCTCCTGCAGCGGGCGCTTCGGCTGCGGCGATCCGGTGGCCGTCACCGCCGACGGGCCTGCCTACCGCGCCCAGGCGATCTTCCCGTCCTCGTGCGAGACCGACGGCGTCCAGCCCGCCGCCAGCGAGATCGTCGTCCGCGCGAACCCGAGCGACGTCCAGCGGTCCCGGACCGAGTCGACCGATGCCGACGGGGTCCTGACGCTCACCTACACGGTGAGCTGGCAGGGCCGGCTGGCAGGGCTCGACCCGGCGACCTACGTGCTCGAGTGCGCGCCGCCGGAGCCCGAGCCCGAGCCCGAACCCGAGCCGACCCCCTGATCTCCCCCGACCCGATCCCCCCTGATCCCCTTGAGAGGACACCGATGACCGTCACCCCGGAGCAGACCGCCTGGTTCCAGGAGACCTTCAGCACGCTCGTCGACAACGTCGAGCAGGTCGTCCTCGGCAAGAGGCATGTGATCGAGCTGGCCTTCACCGCGATGCTGTCCGAGGGGCATCTGCTTCTCGAAGACGTCCCCGGCACCGGCAAGACGTCGCTGGCCCGCGCGATGGGCCAGACGGTGCAGGGCACGAGCAGCCGCATCCAGTTCACCCCGGACCTGCTCCCGGGCGATGTCACGGGCATCACCGTCTACGACCAGCGCAGCGGACAGTTCGACTTCCACCAGGGCCCGATCTTCGCCAACATCGTGCTCGCCGACGAGATCAACCGCGCCTCCCCCAAGACCCAGTCGGCTCTGCTGGAGGTCATGGAGGAGGGCCAGGTCACCGTCGACGGCATCACGCGGCGCGTCGGCGTGCCGTTCCTCGTCGTGGCGACGCAGAACCCCGTCGAGCAGGCGGGCACCTATCGCCTGCCGGAGGCGCAGCTCGACCGGTTCATGATGCGCACGAGCCTGGGCTACCCCGACCACGCCGCGACGGTGCGGATCCTCGAGGGCAGCGCTGCGGCCCGTCGCGAGGTCGCCCCGGCGATCAGCCCGCAGGGCGTGATCGACCTGGCCGACATCGCCGGCGCGGTGTACGTGAACCCGCTGGTGCTGGACTACATCGCGCGGATCGTGGAGGCGACGCGGCTGGCGGCGCAGGTGCGCATGGGGGTCAGCGTCCGCGGCGCGCTCGCGCTCACGAAGGCCGCCAAGACGTGGGCGGTCGCGCACGGCCGTGGCTATGTGACCCCCGACGATGTCAAGTCGCTCGCCGAGTCCGTCCTCGCGCACCGCCTCATCCTCGACCCCGAAGCGGAATTCGACGGCGTGACGGCGGAGGCGGTCATCGGCCAGGTGCTGCTGGACACGGTGCCGCCCAGTCAGAGAGAGGTCGTGTGAGCTCGAACACCGAGTCGCGCCTGACGCGTACCTCCGCGGCGACGGGGGGTACCGGCTTCTCGCGCACCCGCTACTCGACCGCGAGCTCCTCGACGGCGCTGGCGCTGCGCGGCCTGCGGTGGTGGCGCCGCGTGCAGGCCGGAGCGGCGGCGGCCTGGGAATGGGTGTCGGGGACGCTGTCGGTGGCGGGGTGGATGCTGGTGGCCACCGCGGCGCTCGGACTCGGGCTGGGGCTGACCTTCGGCTGGATCGAGTTCGTCGTGGCGGGCGTCATCGCCGGGATCCTCGTGCTGCTCTCGGTGCCGTTCCTCTTCAGCGCCCGCTCCTACGACGTCGACCTCGCGCTCGGTCACGACCGGGTCGTGGCGGGCACGCAGGTGGCGGGCACCCTCACCGTGACCAATGTCGGGCGCGGCATCGCCCTGCCCGGACGCATCGACATCCCCGTCGGCGAAGGGCTGGTCGACGTGTACATCCCGCTCCTGCGCCGAGAGCACCACCACGTCGAGAGGGTCGTCGTGCCGACCCACCGACGCGGGATCATCCAGGTCGGCCCCGCCCGCACCGTGCGCGGCGACCCCCTCGGCATCCTGTCGCGCGAGGCGACGTGGGCGGACATGCACACACTGTGGGTGCACCCGGTCACCACCGCGCTGCGCAGCACCAGCGCGGGGTTCATCCGAGACCTCGAGGGCAGCGCCTCCCGCACCGTCGTCGACTCCGACATCTCCTTCCACGCGATCCGCGAGTACGTCCCCGGCGATGCGCAGCGCCAGGTCCACTGGAAGTCGACCGCCAAGACCGGCACCCTCATGGTGCGCCAGTACGAGGAGACGCGGCGGTCCCGGATGGTCGTGGCCCTGGCCGTGTCGGAGTCGGAGTACGGCACCGACGAGGAGTTCGAGCTCGCCGTGAGCGCGGCAGCATCGATCGGCGTGCGCGGGATCCGCGACGGCCGCGACGTCGACGTCGTCATCGGCGGCGAGGTGCCCGAGTTCGTCCGCGCGTCGGCGCGGACCATGCGAGAACTCACCACGGTGAGCGCCCGGACCCTCCTCGACGAGCTCAGCGGCATCGAACGCCACCCCCGGGCGAGCGCGCTCGGCGAGGTCACCGCGCTGGCGGCGGAGACCCATCCCGACGCGTCTATCGCGTTCCTCGTCTGCGGATCGACGCAGACCGCCCGGTCGCTGCAGACCGCCGCGCTGGCGTTCCCGTCGAATGTGGGCGTGGTGGCGGTCATCTGCAACCCCGAAGCCGAGCCGGGCTTCCGGCGCCTGGGCTCCATCTCGGTGATGTCGATCGGTCTCCTCGGCGACCTGCGCCAGCTCCTGGCCCGGGGGACGCAATCGTGAGCGCGGTCGTGACGCCCCCGATGAGCCGCCGCTCGCGCCGGCAGTCCTTCCGCGCCGACCGGCCGTCGCGGCGGCTGCTCGTGGTCAGCGCGGTGCTGCTGGACCTCCTGTTCGTGGTGGGCGCCGTGGCCGCCTGGCCGATCTACCGCGCGCCCGCCTTCATCCTGGTGGTCGCGATCGCCCTGGCGTCGGCGCATGTGATCGCCTGGGCAGGGGTGCGCTGGCGGCTGTCCGGGTGGTGGCTGACCCTCGTGACCTTCGGCGTCTACGTCGTGCTGGGTCTGCCGGTCGTCGCCCCGGCGATGCTCACCGGCGGCGCCGACCAGGCCCTGCGCGGGCTGGTCGGGGTGATCACCGCGCCCGTCACCGGCTGGAAGGACCTCCTCACGCTCGACCTGCCGGTGGGCACCTATCAGACGACGCTGGCGCCGGTGTTCCTCATCTGGCTCGCGGTGCCCGTCGCCGCCCTCTCGCTGGCCTGGCGGGCGCGCCGGCTCTGGGTGCTCGCCCCGCTGCTCGGGCTCCTGCTCCCGATCTTCGGGGTGCTGTTCGGCGCCGCGACGCTGAGCGATCCGATCGACGGGGGCCCGCTCGAGCTTCCCGGCCCGATCGAGATGGCGATCGGCGCAGCGGCCGTGCTGCTCGCGCTCGCCTATGTCGTCTGGCGGACCCTCGACGATCGCCGCCGGGCGCTGCGCGCGGCCGAGGCGGCCACCGGCATCCGCACGACGAGCCGCAGCGGGTCGGCGGTGGCCGGACGTTTCGCCATCTCCGGGGCGATGGTGATCATCGCCGTCGTGGTGGGTGCGCTGGTGGCGCCCCTGGCTGTGGCGGGTCAGCCGAGGGACGTCCTGCGGGAGCGGATCGACCCGCACCTCGAGATCCAGGCGCAGCTGTCCCCCCTGGCCCAGTACCGCAGCTACTTCTCCGACGACCGGTTCGACGAGGTGCTGTTCTCGGTGGCCACCGACGCCGACCGGGTGCGCCTGGCGACGCTGTCGTACTACGACGGCCGGCTCGCACGTGTCATCGACCCCGCCGTCGGCGGCGCCGACCAGTCGACGGCCTTCGTCCGGGTGCCGTCCTCGCTTCCCGCACCCGCCGGCACGGTGCCCGTGGCGGCCGACGTGACCATCGGCGTCTACGACGACGTGTGGATGCCGACGGTGGGCTCCGTGACGGGCATCCAGTTCCGTGGCGCCACGTCGTCGGCGCTCGCCGACGGCTTCTTCTACAGCCCCTCCGCGCAGACCGGCGTCGTCCTCGGCGACACGCCGCTGGCGCCCGGCGTCGGGTACCGGCAGGACGCCGCCGTCCAGACCTCGCTCCCCGCCGTGGTCGACCTCGTGCCCGGCCGCACGGCCCCGCAGCTGCTCCCCGCCACGGTCCCCGAGAGCCTGACCGACTGGATCCGTGCGCAGGAGGCCCCCAGCGGCGGCGAGGGGCTCGCGATGCTGATCGACCGGCTTCGCGCACGCGGCTATCTCAGCCACGCGCTGTCGGTCGACGCCGAGGACCCCCCGCTGTGGCGCGCGGCGCTCGGGGACTACAGTTTCGAGCCCAGTCGCGCGGGCCACTCCACGGACCGGATCGACGCCCTGTTCACAGCGCTGCTGCAGCGGGAGAACGACATCGGCGGGGACGACGACGCCCTCCTGGTGGCCGCCGTCGGCGACGACGAGCAGTTCTCGGTGGCGGCGGCCATGATCGCCGACCAGCTCGGCTTCGCCGTGCGCATCGTGCTCGGCGCGCGGCTGACCGGTGACGAGCTGCCCCGGTGCGAGGACGGCGCCTGCCGCGGCGGCGACGTCTCGGCGTGGATCGAGGTGCAGGACGCGTCCGGTGTCTGGGTGCCGATCGACGTGACCCCGCAGTACGAGAACGCGATGTCGCCCGACGACGTCGAGGTCCGCGACCCCGAGGTGCCGACCGAGGTGCACCAGGAGGGCGCGGAGCAGGTGCTCCCCGGCGACGCCGATCCCGCCGACCGCGGCGAGCGCAGCGACGACCCGCTTCCGGAGTCGGTGGACTGGAGCGGGTTCTGGGCGGCGGCACGCATCGGCGCCATCACGCTGTCGGGGCTCCTGCTGATCACCGGGCCGTTCCTCCTGATCCTCCTCGTGAAGGCGGTCCGCCGCCGGTCGCGGCGTTCGGCCCCCGATCCGGTCGGCCGCGTCACCGGAGGGTGGGACGAGTACGTCGACGCGGCGGTGGACAGTGGCCTGCCCGCCCCGGGGACGCGCACCCGCCAGGAGGTGGCGGGGATGCACTCCGCGGGCGACAGCGGGAGCCGCGCGACGGTCCTCGCGACCTGGGCCGACCGGTCGGTGTTCGACGCCGAGCCGCCCACGAACGCGGATTCCGACCGATTCTGGGAGATCGTGGAGGCCGAGCGCTCACGACTGCTCGCCGAACGCGGCTGGTGGGCGCGCCTGCGCGTGCGGCTGTCATTGCGCTCACTGATGCGCGGGCGGACGCGGACGTGAGGTCGCGCGCATGGTGAACAAGAGGATGAAGACGAGGTGACGGATCAGATGGCGGATGCTCTCGGCATGATCGCGGTGGTTCAGGTCGTCGGCGGCATCGGCGTCTACGTGTGGACGTCGCTGGCGCTGATGGCGGTGTTCCGCAAGGCCGGAGCGGCCCCGTGGAAGGCGTGGGTGCCGGTGTGGAACGCCTGGACGCTGTTCGAGTGCGCCGGGATGCGCGGCTGGTGGGCGGCCGTCCTGGCGGGCGGGGCGGTCATCGTCGGCGGCGTGGCGGCGATCGTCGGCGGGGCGCTGGGAGCGGCGGCGCTCGACGCCTCCTTCGGCGGCGATCCGGCCGATGCCCAGACCGCGACGCTGGCGGCGGTCCTCGTGCCGGCGCTGCTGGGACTCGTGATCCTGGTCCCGGCCCTCGTGCTGCAGGTGCGCATGCTGATCGGCGTGGGACGCGGCTTCGGGCTCGGCGCGGGGCACGTGGTCCTCGGCGTCGTGCTGTTCCCCGTCTGGGCGAGTCTCGTCGGCTGGGGGTCGGCGCGGTGGCTGCCCGGACCCGCCGCCGCCGCGCCGGCCACGGCGGCCGCACCGGCTCCCGCGGCGCCGTCTCCGATCGTCCCCGCGCTGGCCGACTTCTCCGCGCGCCCCGGCGTCGCCCCGGGCTTCAGCCACACGCCCGTCTTCGGTGCCCCCTCCGCGGCCCCCGACGCCCTCTCCACTCCGGGCACGCCGTCCGCGGCTCCCGCCTTCACCTCCGGTCCCCCGCCCGCCTTCGGCGCCCCCGCACGCCCGGCCGCCAACCCCTGGGCTCCGCCCACCGGCGTCCCTTCCCCGCCGGCCCCCGCGTCGTCGTTCATCGCGGCGCCGTCGCCGGCGGCAGGGGCCCCCGCCCGCGGTGCCGGTCAGCCCACCGAGGTCGAGGAGCGCACCGTGCTCGCCGGTCGCCGCCTCCCCGGCTGGTCACTGGTCCTGCCGGACGGACGTTCGATCGCGCTCACCGCCGACGCCGTCGTCCTCGGGCGCAATCCCGCCGCGCCGCAGACGGCACCGCACGCGCAGCCGGTGGCCATCGACGACGTCACGCGCACCGTGTCCAAGACCCACGCGCTGCTCACCCTCACCGCCTCGGGCTGGGTCGTCACCGACCTGGGCTCGACCAACGGGGTCTCCCTCGGCGCCGACCCCGACGCGGGCACCGAGGTCATCGGCTCCGCTCCGGTGTCGGGGCCGTTCTTCCTCGGCGACGCCGCGCTCGACCTGAGAGCAGACGGATGAGCCTCCCCGCGTACGCGGCGCACCCACCCCGAGAGCCGCGCACCACCTGGGGGGCGGACACCGACACCGGTCTGCGCCGCACGGCCAACGAGGACGCCCACCTCGCCGAGATGCCCGTCTTCGTCGTCGCTGACGGTATGGGCGGTCATGAGGCCGGCGACCGAGCGAGCGCCGCCGTGGTCGAGGTATTCCGCTCGCTCCTCGGACGCGGTGAGCTGACCTTCGACGACGTCACCCGCGCGGTCGACGCCGCGCACAGCGCCGTCGCCTCGATCGCGGCGAGCACGCAGCGCGGGGCCGGATCCACCCTGACCGCCCTCCTCGCCGTCCATCACGAGGGCGAGCTCCGGTGGCTCGTCGTCAACATCGGCGACTCCCGCGTGTATCGCCTGAGAGGCGACCGTCTCGAGCAGGTCACCGTCGACCACTCGGTCGTCCAGGAGATGGTCGATGCGGGTCGACTGGACCGGGCGGACATGTCCACCTTCCCCGGCCGCAACGTCATCACCCGGGCCGTGGGCGAGGAGCGCAGCGCCGCGGACTACTGGCTTCTCCCCATCGTCACCGGCGAGCGCCTCCTGCTCTGCTCCGACGGGCTCTCCTCCGAGCTGACCGACGAGGCCCTCCGTGCGGGGCTGACTCTGGGCGGCGCGCCCGCGCAGACGGCCCGATCGCTGGTGGCGCAGGCGGTGAGTCTCGGGGGTCGCGACAACATCACCGCGGTGGTCGTCGACACGATCTCCGGCGGGGTGAGCGCGCTGGGCGATGACGTCACCGGAGGATTGTCTCTGCCGGCCGAATCGACCACGATCGAAGTGGCGACGGTGCGCAGCAGTCGCACGAGGGCACGACGGGGTTGAGGCGGAGGACGATGATGATCGACGACGAACGGACCGAGCTCCGACGGGACCGGGTCCCGGTGGAGGAGGCGACGCGAGCCGTCGACCGATCACTGGACCTCCGCGGGCCGGCGGCGCACGCCCCCGCACCCGGGCCGACGGGCCGCATCGCGCAGGTTCCCGGAGCGACGGCCGACGCTGCCGCCTACGGCATCCGGCGCAGCGCGTCGACCGTGCCGGTGACCCGTGCGGCGGCGTCCGACACGCCCGTACGGCGACGCGTGGCGACGCCCCGCCCGGCGCGCAGCGGCCTCGCCGTCGTGCTCGCCGTCGCGGCCTTCGCCCTCGTGCTCGCCGGAGCTGCCGTGGTCCTCGTCCTGCTGGTGGCCTCGTGAGCGGCGCTGTCGACGTCGCCGTCGAGGTGACCGATCTGCAGATCGAGTTCTGCGGGGAGTGGTTCTCCCCCGAACGGCCCGGCCCGTTCACGATCGGCCGCGAGGGCGATCTCGTCGTCGACGAGAACCAGTATCTCCATCGGCGCCTCCTCGCCTTCACCCACGAAGGCGGCCTGTGGTGGCTGGCCAACGTCGGGCAGTCGATCGGCGTGAGCCTGTCCACCGGGGACGGCGTGTACCAGGCGGTGCTCGGACCGGGCGCGAAGGTTCCGCTCGTCTTCCCCCGCCTCGTGCTGCTGTTCACCGCGGGACCGTTCACCTACGAGCTGGCCGTGCACTGCGCCCAGGCCGCGTTCCACTCGGCGCCCATCGTCGCCGACGTCGACGACCCGCACCACATGACGATCGGCAGCGTCTCGCTGACCCCCAGTCAGCGGCTGCTGGTCATCGCGCTCTGCGAGCCGCTGCTGCGCGACGGGCTGGTCGGCCAGAGCCAGCTCCCGACCTCGGCGCAGGCCGCCGCCCGGCTCGGGTGGCCGCTGACGACCTTCAACCGCAAGCTCGACGCGGTGTGCGACAAGCTCGACCGCGAGGGGGTCCCCGGCCTCCGCGGCGGTGTCGGCAAGCTCGCGACCAACCGCCGCGCGCGACTGGTCGAGCACGCCGTCCTCTCCCGTCTCGTGACCCCGCAGGACCTCGCCCTCCTCGACGCGCCGTCCTGACCGGCGTCGGCCTACGATGGAAGGCCATGTCTGCGCCCGTCATCACCTACCCGACCGAGCTGCCCGTCAGCGCGGCGCGGGACGAGATCGCGCGGGCGATCGCGGAGCACCAGGTGGTCATCGTCGCCGGCGCCACGGGATCGGGCAAGACCACACAGCTTCCGAAGATCTGCCTGGAGCTCGGCCGGCGGAGCATCGCGCACACCCAGCCCCGACGCCTCGCGGCCCGGACGATCGCGGAGCGGATCGCCCACGAGCTGAGCGTGCCGCTGGGCGGACTCGTGGGCTACAAGGTGCGGTTCACCGACCAGGTGTCCGCCGACACGCAGGTCGCCCTGCTCACCGACGGCATCCTCCTCAACGAGATCCATCGCGACCGGCTCCTCCGCCGCTACGACACGATCATCATCGACGAGGCGCACGAGCGCTCCCTGAACATCGACTTCCTGCTCGGCTATCTCACCCGCATCCTCCCGGAGCGCCCCGACCTCAAGGTCGTCATCACCTCGGCCACGATCGACCCCGAGAGCTTCGCACGCCATTTCGCGCGGCCCGGAACCGGTGAGGAACGCATCCCGGCCCCGGTCATCGAGGTGTCGGGCCGCACCTTCCCGGTCGAGATCCGCTACCGGCCGCCTGTCGGCGGCGTCGACGAGACCCGGGAGGACGCCCCCGGGCGCGCGCCGGGACCCGACGACGGCGACGACATCGACGCACTGCTGGCGGCGCTGCGGGAGCTCGACCGCGAGCCCGACGGCGACGTCCTCGTCTTCCTCCCCGGTGAAGCCGAGATCCGCGACGCGGCAGATGCCGTCCGCGGCATGTACGCGCAGGATGCCCGGCCCACCGAGGTGCTGCCGCTGTTCGGGCGGCTGTCCGCGGCGGAGCAGCACCGCGTCTTCGAGCCGTCGGCGGTGGCGGGAGTGCGGCGCCGGATCATCCTGGCCACGAACGTGGCCGAGACGAGCCTCACCGTCCCCGGCATCCGCTACGTCGTCGATGCCGGCACCGCGCGCATCTCGCGCTACAGCGCCCGCTCCAAGATCCAGCGGCTGCCCATCGAGGCCATCTCGCAGGCCTCCGCCCAGCAGCGGTCGGGGCGCGCCGGCCGCACCTCGCCCGGCATCGCGATCCGCCTCTACGCGCAGGAGGACTTCGAGGGCCGCCCCGAGTACACCGAGCCGGAGATCCTGCGGACCTCGCTGGCCTCCGTCATCCTGCAGATGCTGGCCCTCGGCTTCGGGGACATCACGGCGTTCCCGTTCCTCACCCCGCCGGACTCCCGCGGCGTCAAGGCCGCCATCGAGCTGCTGACCGAGCTGCGCGCGGTCGCGCCCGCCGGGCGCCCGGCACGGGGCGAGCAGCCGCAGTGGCGCCTCACGAGGACCGGGCGGGAGATCGCGCGTCTGCCCATCGACCCGCGGCTGGCCCGGATGCTCATCGAGGCCGAGCGGCTGCACGTCACCCGCGACCTGCTGGCGATCGTCGCGGGCCTCTCGATCCAGGACGTCCGGGAGCGCCCGTCGGCCGATGAGGGCGCGCGCCGGGAGGCGGCCGACCGGCTGCACGCGCGGTTCACCGACCCGACCAGCGACTTCCTGACCCTGCTGAACCTGTGGAACCACCTGCAGGAGAAGCAGCGCGAACTCGGGTCGAGCGCGTTCCGGCGGCTCTGCCGTGCCGAGTACCTGAACTACGTGCGGGTCCGGGAATGGTTCGACGTGCACCGGCAGCTGCGGACGCTGCTTCGTCCTTCCCGCGCCGCGCAGACGGGGTCGGAGACGGGCGCCGAGACCGGAGCCTCGGATCCGGGCGCCGTCCACCGTGCGATCCTGTCGGGTCTCCTCTCGCACATCGGCATCCTGGACACGCGCTCGCTCACGGCCCCCGCCGACAAGAAGCGCCGCCCGATCGCCGAGTACCGCGGGGCGCGCGGCGCGAAGTTCTCGATCTTCCCGGGGTCCGGCCTGCACGGCTCCCGCCGGGGCAGCGCCGCGCCCGACGCGGTCGTCGCCGCCGAGCTGGTGGAGACCTCGCGGCTGTTCGCCCGCACGGTGGCCGTCATCGACCCTGCCTGGGCCGAGGAGCTCGCCGGCGACCTCGCACACCGGAGCCTCAGCGACCCGCACTGGTCCAAGGACGCCGGGGCAGCGGTGGCGGCCGAGAAGGTGACGCTGTTCGGCGTGGAGATCATCCCCCGGCGCCGCGTGCAGCTCGCCCGCACCGACCGTCCGCTCGCCCGTGAGCTGTTCCTCCGCCACGCGCTCGTCGACGGGGAGTGGAACAGCCAGCACCTCGACAAGCGACTCACCGCGTTCGAACGGCGAAACCTCGAGCTGCGCCGCCGGCTCGAGAAGCTCGAGGAGCGCGAGCGCCGGCGCGACATCCTCGTCGGCGACGAGGCGGTCTACGCCTTCTACGCGTCGCGCATCCCGGCCGACGTCTTCGATGCGCGGTCGTTCGAGACGTGGTGGCGCGCGGAGTCGGAGCGCGCGCCGCGACTGCTCGACATGAGCGAGGCCGACCTGCTCGACGACGCCTCGCGCGCCGACGAGCAGGACTTCCCGGCACGCTGGCGTCAGCGGGACCAGGTGCTCTCGCTCGCGTACCGGTTCGAGCCGGGTGCCGCCGACGACGGGGTCAGCGTCGTCGTCCCCCTCGCCCTGCTCGCCCAGCTCTCCCCCGCCGGCTTCGACTGGCAAGTGCCCGGCATGCGCGACGAGCTCATCGCCGCGCTCCTGCGCGCCCTCCCCAAGACGATCCGGCGACACGTCGTCCCGGCCGCCGACTGGGCGGCGAAGCTCGGCGCCGAGATCGCGGCCGACGGTCCGGAGTCCCACGACGGCGTCCCCGGTCAGACGCTGCGCGCCGCCCTCGCCTCCCGGATCCAGCGCGTCGCGAACCAGCCCGTCTCGCCGGAGGACTTCGACCTGGCGCGCGTCCCCGCCCACCTCACCGTGTCGTTCCGCGCCGTCGACGAACGCGGGCGCGCCCTCGGCGCGTCGCGTGATCTCGCCGAGCTCCAGCAGCGGCTGGCCGGTCGCGCCCGCACGGCGGTGGCGCGGTCGCTGAGCGCCCGACTCGGGCCGGCGGCCGTGGCCGCGGGAGGGGGCGCAGCGGGAGGAGCCGGGGCCGGTTCCGGCGCACCCGCCACCGGGGTGAGCATCGCGGAGCGCTCCGGGCTCACGACCTGGGATCTCGACGAGCTGCCCGACGTCGTGGACACCCGCGTCGCCGGTGGTGTCGTCCGCGGCTATCCGGCGCTGGTCGATGAGAAGGATGCCGTCGCGATCCGCATCGAGGCCACCGCCGAGCGTGCAGCGCGCCTGACCCACGACGGCGTCCGCCGGCTCCTCCTGCTGGCTGTCCCGTCGCCGTCGGCGTACGTCCTCGAGCACCTGACCGCGGCCGAGAAGCTCGCCCTGGCGACGTCGCCGTATCCGTCGGCCAAAGCGCTCATCGAGGACGCCCGCGTCGCCGTCGCCGACGCCGTCATCGCGCGCACCTCACCCGTCGTGCGCACCCGCGCGCAGTTCGACGCCGTGCGCGACGCGTTCTCGTCGGTCGTGGTCGATGAGCTGTTCGCCGCGGTGTCGCTGGTCGCGCGCATCCTCACGCGCCTGCGCGACGTGGAGCGCGCCATCCGCGGGCAGAACTCGATGACCCTCCTCGGCGCCCTCGGCGACGTCAAGTCCCAGATCGCCGGCCTCGTCTTCCCCGGATTCGTCTCGCGGATCGGGCTGACGCGGCTCGCCCATCTGCCCCGGTACCTCGAGGCCGCGGCCGAGCGGGTGGCGGGGCTCGCCGACAACCCCGGACGCGATCGGCAGCGCATGACCGAGTACGAGCGGGCCGCCGCCGGCTTCGCCGAGGCCGGGGGGACGATCCCGCTCCCCGCGGACGCACCGCCCGCACTGGTGCGGGCGCGCTGGCTCCTGGAGGAGTTCCGCGTGAGCCTCTACGCCCAGCGGCTGGGCACCGCCGAGCCCGTCTCGCCCCAGCGCATCGCGAAGGCCCTCGCCGGCCGCGAGTAGCGTGGGGAACATGGCACAGGCGATCACCTACACGCGATTCGGAGGGCCGGAGGTCCTCGCACTCACCGACGTCGAGGTCCCCGCACCGGGCCCGGGAGAGGTGGCGATCCGCGTGGAGGCCGCCGGCGTCAACCCGCTCGACTACAAGCTCCGCTCGGGGGCGCGCGCCTCGGGCGAGATCACCGCACCCCGCCGCGTGGGCAGCGACGCCGCCGGCGTCGTCACCTCCGTCGGCGCCGATGTCGAGGGATTCCGACCGGGCGACGCCGTCGTGGTGGCGGGCGCCGCGGGCGCCTACGCGACCGATCTCGTCGTGGCCGCCGACCACGTCTGGCCGCGGCCTCCCGCGGTCTCCGCGCCCGTGGGCGCCGCCCTCGGCATCCCCGCCGGCACCGCCTACCAGACGCTCCGCTCCCTCGCCGTGGGCGCGGGCGACACCCTCCTCGTCAACGGCGGGTCCGGTGCCGTCGGCCAGGCCGTCATCCAGTTCGCGACCCTGTGGGGCGCGCGGGTGCTGGCCACCACCAGCGACCGGCGCGCGGCACGGGTACGGGCGCTCGGGGCCACGCCGCTGTCCTACGCCGAGGGCCTCGCGGAGCGGATCCGCGCCGCGGCGCCCGAGGGGATCACCGCCGCGATCGACATCGCCGGCACCGACGAGGCCCTCGCCGCGTCGCTCGCGCTGGTGCCCGACCGGAGCCGGATCGTCACGCTCGTCCGGGGCAAGGACGCCGACGACCTCGGCATCCGCGCCTTCATGGGCGGAAGCCCGCGCCCGCTCAGCCCGGGCGAGCTCGCGTGGCGGGCCGAGGCGATCGCCGTGACGCTCCCGCTCCTCGCCGCCGGGGCGTTCTCGGTCGAGCTCGGACCGACCTTCGCGCTCCGCGACGCCGCCGACGCGCACCGCCTGGTGGAGGAGGGCGTCGACGGCAAGGTGGTCCTGGTGCCGTAGACGTCGCCGCTCAGGCGCCGGCGGAGAGCCCGCCGATGACGCCCGAGACGATCATGTACAGGCCGATGGCGCCCACCACGATCCAGATCGTGATGCGCGCCGTCGACGGCCCCTGAGGACGCCGGTCGCCCGGATCGCCCCCGTTGCCCGACTCCCCGTTGCCCCACTCCCCGGGCCGGAACGAGTCGTCCCGGCCCGAGGAGTCGCGTCCGAAGAGGTCCATCAGTGGCCGGCTCGCCGCTTGTTGTACACGTCGAACGCGACGGCCAGCAGCAGCACGAGGCCCTTGACGGCCTGCTGCCACTCGATGCCGATGCCCATGATCGACATGCCGTTGTTCAGCACACCGATGATGAGACCACCGATGATGGCTCCGCCGATCGTGCCCACGCCGCCCTGCACGGCCGCACCGCCGATGAACGCCGCCGAGATCGCCTCCAGCTCGAAGCCGTCACCGGCCTTGGGACCGGCGAGGTTGAGGCGGGCGGTGAAGATCAGCCCGGCGAGCGCGGCCAGCACGCCCATGTTGACGAAGAGCCAGAAGTCGACCCGGCGGGTCTTGATGCCCGACAGCTCGGCCGCGTGGCGGTTGCCGCCGATCGCGTAGATGTGGCGGCCGAACACGGTCCGGTTCATGACGATGCCGTACACGAGGACCAGCACGGCGAGCACGATCAGCGTGACGGGGATGCCCTTGTAGGAGGCGAGCGCCCACGTGAACCAGCCGATGACGACGGCGATGAGCGCGAGCTTGGCGACGAACCACAGGAACGGGTCGACGTCCTGCTCGTACTTCTGCCGCGCCGAACGGGTGCGCACCTGCTGGACGATGAGCGCCACGATCGCGACGGCGCCGATGACGAGTGTGAACAGGTCGATGTCGGACTCGCCGAACAGGCCGGAGAGGAAGCCGTTCCCCAGTGCCCGGTACTCAGTGGGGAACGAGCCGATGTTCTTGTTGCCGAGCACGACCAGCGCGAGGCCTCGGAAGATGAGCATGCCGGCGAGCGTCACGATGAACGCGGGGATACCCACATAGGCGACCCAGAAGCCCTGCCACGCGCCGACGAGGGCGCCGATGAAGAGCGACAGGACGATCGCGAGCCACCAGGGCAGCCCCCAGTGCACCGCGAAGACGCCCGAGACCGCCCCGATGAAGGCGGCGACCGAACCGACCGAGAGGTCGATGTGGCCGGCGATGATGATCATCACCATGCCGATCGCGAGCACCAGGATGTAGCCGTTCTGCACGACCAGGTTCGAGATGTTCTGCGGACGGAGCAGGATGCCGTTCGTCAGGATCGCGAACAGCGCCACGACGGCGATCAGCGCGATGAAGATGCCGTTCTTGCCGAGATCGGACAGGACGGTCGTGAACCACCGGGTGAACTTGTTCTCGGGCGGGTTGACCAGCCCGCCGGCAGCGGTGTCGGGGGAAAGGGTGTCGTTGGACATGTGCGGTTCTCCTGCCCTCAGCGGGGCTTCTCCATGGTCATGAGCTTGAGGACGTTCTCGGGGGTCGCTTCGCTGATCGGCATCTCGCCAGTGATCCGTCCCTCCGAGAGCGCGTACACGCGGTCGGAGATGCCGAGGAGCTCGGGGAGCTCCGACGAGATGACGATGACGCCCTTGCCTTCCGCGGCGAGCTTGTTGATGATCGTGTAGATCTCGTACTTGGCTCCGACATCGATGCCGCGCGTGGGCTCGTCGAGGATGAGAACCTCGGGGTCGGAGTAGATCCACTTCGACAGCACGACCTTCTGCTGGTTGCCGCCGGAGAGCTTCCCGGTGGGCACCAGCACATTCGGCGCCTTGATGTTCATGCTGCGGCGGTAGCCGTTGGCGACCTTGTACTCCTCGTTGTCGTCGACGAGGCCGCCCCGCTCGAGCTTCTTCAGGGAGGCCATCGAGATGTTGCGCTTGATGTCCTCGATGAGGTTCAACCCGTAGGTCTTGCGATCCTCGGTGGCATACGCGATGCCGTTCTCGATCGCCTCGGCGACGGTGCGGGTCTTGATCTCGCGGCCGCGGAGGAACACCTTGCCGGAGATGCGGGTGCCGTAGCTGTGGCCGAACAGGCTCATCGCGAACTCGGTGCGGCCCGCGCCCATGAGGCCGGCGATGCCGACGATCTCGCCGGCGCGGACGTTGATCGACACATTGTCGACGACCACGCGGCTCGGGTCCTGCGGGTGGTGGGCCGTCCAGTCCTCGACGCGCAGCAGCTCCTCGCCGATCTGCGGCTCGTGGTCGGGGTAGCGGTGCTCGAGGTCGCGGCCGACCATGTCCTTGATGATCCGGTCTTCGGTGACGTCGGCTTTGGCGATCGTCTCGATCGTCTTGCCGTCGCGGATGACCGTCACCGTGTCGGCGACCTTCTTGATCTCGTTCAGCTTGTGGCTGATGATGATCGACGTGATCCCCTGCTCGCGCAGGCTCAGGATCAGGTCGAGCAGGTGATCGGAGTCCTCGTCGTTGAGCGCGGCGGTCGGCTCGTCGAGGATGAGGAGCTTGACCTCCTTCGACAGCGCCTTCGCGATCTCGACGAGCTGCTGCTTGCCGACACCGATCTGGTTGACGCTCGTCGTCGGGTTCTCCTTGAGGCCGACGCGCTTGAGGAGGGCGGCCGCCTCGTAGTTCGTCTTGTTCCAGTCGATGAGACCGCCGGCGCCCTTGCGCTCGTTGTTGAGGAAGATGTTCTCCGCGATCGACAGGTGCGGGCTGAGCGCCAGCTCCTGGTGGATGATGACGATGCCGCGCGCCTCGCTGTCGCGCAGGCTCTTGAACTCGACGACCTCGTCCGCGTAGCGGATCTCGCCGTCGTAGCTGCCGTGGGGGTACACACCCGACAGCACCTTCATGAGCGTCGACTTGCCGGCGCCGTTCTCGCCGCAGATGGCGTGGATCTCGCCGCGCTCGACGCTGAAGTTGACGTTCGACAGGGCTTTCACGCCCGGGAACGTCTTGGTGATGCCACGCATCTCGAGGATGGTTTCGCTCACGATCTCCGACTTCCTTGTGGGGATTAGGGGGGAGGCTACCGGATGACGGCGGTGGCGGGAGGGATTCCCGCCACCGCCGCGATGCGGGTCGGACTCAGAGCCCGAGCTCCTCCGCCGTCCAGTATCCGGTGTCGACGAGCGCCGACTCCACGTTGTCCTTCACGACCTGCACGGGTGCCAGCAGGTACGAGGGGACGACCTTGACGTCGTTGTCGTACGTCTTGGTGTCGTTGACCTCGGGCTCCTCGCCGTTCAGCGCGGCGACCGCCATGTCGGCGGCGACCTTGGCCAGCTCACGCGTGTCCTTGAAGATCGTCGCGTACTGCTCGCCGGAGAGGATCGCCTTGACCGAGTCGACCTCGGCGTCCTGGCCGGAGATGATCGGCCACTCGTCGCCCACGGAGTAGCCCGCGTCGGTCAGAGCGGAGATGATGCCGCGCGAGATGCCGTCGTAGGGCGAGAGCACCGCGTCGACCTGCGAGCCGTCCGAGTAGTTCGCCGTGAGGATGTCCTCCATGCGGCTCTGGGCGGTCTCGCCGTCCCAGCGCAGCGTCGCGGCCTGCTCGATCGTGGTCTGACCCGACTTCACGACGAGCGTGCCGTCGTCGATGAGGGGCTGCAGCACGTCCATGGCGCCATCCCAGAAGAAGAAGGCGTTGTTGTCGTCGAGAGAACCGGCGAACAGCTCGATGTTGAACGGGCCGGCGGGCGCGTCCGCCTTGGCGGTGCCGTCCAGCTCGGTGAGGCCGAGGCCGTTGAGGACGGTCCACGCCTGCTGCTGGCCGACGAGGAAGTTGTCGAAGGTCGCGTAGTAGTCGACGTTCTCGGTGCCCTTGATGAGGCGGTCGTAGGCGATGACCGGGATCTCGCTGTCGGCGGCCGTCTGCAGCACCTCGGAGAGCGTCGTGCCGTCGATCGAGGCCACGATGAGCGCCTCGGCGCCCTTGGTGATCATGTTCTCGATCTGGGACACCTGCGTCGGGATGTCGTCCTCGGCGTACTGCAGGTCGACGGTGTAGCCCTGGCCCTCGAGGGCAGCCTTGACGGCGTCGCCGTCCTGGATCCAGCGCTCGGAGCTCTTGGTCGGCATCGCGACGCCGATCAGGCCGCCGTCGCCGCTGCCCTCGCCGCCGTCGGTGCCGCCGGGCGTGGCGTTGCCGGCGCATGAGGTGAGCAGGAGCGCACCCGCGGCGACCGTGGCCAGCATGATCTTCTTGATCTTCACTGTGGTTCCTTTCCCCTGGACATCTCTGTCATGGGTTCTTGGTGTTCTTGGTGTTCAGTTGTGACCGCTTGCCGTGTCGGGGATGTCCCCCGCGCGGCTACCGGCGGTCGTCGGTGGTCTGTCCGTAGACGTTCTGGTACCGGTCGTACAGGGCGTCGACCTGCTCCTGCGGGATCGGGAGGAGCTCGCCGCCCTGCCGGGCGATCTGCACCGTGCGGGCGACGTCTTCCAGCATCACCGCGGCCTTCACGGCGTCCTTCGCGGTCGCGCCGATCGTGAACGGGCCGTGGTTCTGCATCAGCACCGCACGACTGCGGTGACCCGTGAGGGTCTCCACGATGCCGCGGCCGATGGAGTCGTCGCCGATGATCGCGAACGGTCCGACCGGGATCGGCCCGCCGAACTCGTCGGCCATCGCGGTGATGACGCAGGGGATCTCCTCGCCACGCGCCGCCCAGGCCACCGCGTAGGTGGAGTGGGTGTGGACGACGCCGCCGACCTCCGGCATGTTCCGGTACACGTAGGCGTGGGCCGCGGTGTCGCTGGAGGGGGCGCGCTCGCTTCCGGGCGTGCCGGGGATGACGTTGCCGTCGAGGTCACAGAGGATCATGTTCTCCGGCGCGAGGTCGTCGTACGAGACACCGGAGGGCTTGATCACGAACAGGTCCGCGCCGGGCACGCGACCCGAGACGTTCCCGCCGGTCCAGACCACCAGGCCGTAGCGGACGAGCTCGGCGTGCAGCGATGCCACCTCGGCACGCACACGGGCGATCGCCACCTCGGTCTTGACGCCGTTGACGTACCGGTCAGCGTCCCTCGTTGACACCACTGTGCAGACTCCTTTGTCCCGCGCTGAATCGCGTGGATGATGTGACGGTTCATGTGACCGTTCACATTGCGACACTATAGCCATGACCCCGACGGGTGTGTCAACTCCGCCGATGTCTCGGCTTCGTAACGGGCGCTACAGGCGGGCCGCGCGGCCCGTTGAGGAGCGCACGAGGAGCTCGGGGATGATCGCCGGGATCGCGCGGTCGGTCCCTCCCCCGATCAGCAGATCGACGCAGCGCCGGCCCAGTTCCGCGAAGTCCTGGCGCACGGTCGTCAACGGCGGCCAGAAGTGCGACGACTCCGGGATGTCGTCGAAGCCGACGATGCTCACATCGCGCGGACAGTCCAGCCCCTCATCGCGGATCGCGTGGAGCAGGCCGAGCGCCATCTGGTCGTTGGAGGAGAAGATCGCGGTGAAGTCGCGGAACCGCAGCAGCTCACGGCCCGCGTAGTAGCCGAACTCGGCTGTCCAGTCGCCGAGGATGGGCGCGGTCGTGGGGATGTCCCACGCACTCATCTCCTCGAGGAAGCCGCGCATCCGGGCCTCGGCCTCGATCCAGTCCTGGGGGCCCGCGAGGTGGTAGATCGAGCGGTGCCCGAGCTCGATGAGGTGGCGCGTCGCCAGGCGGGCACCGGCGATCTGGTCGACGCTCAGGGTGTGGCCGGGATCGAGGTCGGTCGACTGCAGGGTCACGTAGGGGATGTCCAGCGGCTGCGCGGACAGCGCCCGGATCACCCGCACCTGGGGGGCGATCACGACCAGCCCTTCGATCGACTGGGCCATCAGGTGCGAGAGCGCATCGGGGATCGCGTGCGAGTCGGCCGCGTCGATGTTGGCGGTCGACACCCAGTAGCCGCGGGCCCGCGCGGCGGCTTCGATCGCCGCGATGGACGAGGCGGGGCCGTACTGCGTCGCCGACGCCGCCAGGATGCCGATGGTGCGCGAACGGCTGGTGACGAGCGCACGCGCTGCGCGGTTCGGGCTGTAGGAGATCTCCGCCATGACCGCCAGCACCCGCTCGCGCGTCTCGGGACGGATGCTCGGATGATCGTTGAGGACGCGGGAGACCGTCTGGTGGGAGACCCCCGCCAGACGCGCGACATCGCGGATGCTGGGCCTGCGTCCGCCGGCGTCGTCGCTCATGGCTTCTCCGAGTTCATCGATGTGCACGGTCACACCGATTGAGGCCATTATGCACGGAAATCGATCAGAACACCCGAGAGGAATGTGACAGTCACACAGATTCCCCTCGCGACGGCATGTGACAAGGTTCGTGTTGTCACACGGTCGGCGACGCGCCGCGAGGATGTCTCCCGTCCTATGCTGTGCCCATGTCCGACCTGTCCCGACACCTCCCGCTCAGCAACCGGCCGTCGCGGGACGAGACGACCGTGAGCGCGGATCGGCGGGCGGCACTCGCCGCGGTCGTCCGGCACGCCGACGCCCTGATGTCCGGCACCCTGGACCTCGACGCCCTGACATCCGATGCCCTGAACCCGGACGCCGCCGCACAGTTCCTCGCGGAGGCGCGGCTCGATCGGGAGTTCGCCGGTCGCCCGCTCCCCGAGGTCGCCGATGCCATCGCGGCCGGTGGCGGCCGCAGCATCCGCGCGCTCACCGATGCGGTCCGGGCGGCGCTGAGCCTCGCCGGCGACCGTCCGGTCGACCTCGATCCGGTCACCACCGGGTCGGTGGCCCTCTACGCGATCGGACGCGCCCCGTTCGACCGGCGCGCGGTGGTCGGCGGCTGCACCCTGCGGGCGACCGATGACGGCTGGGAGTTCGGCCGCGGTCCCGAGCGCGCCGCACCCGCACGGCAGATCCTGGAGTTCCTCCTGGCGCTCGGCGACGAGCCGCCGCCGCTCACGACGCGGCGATGAGCTCGCGGTAGAACCCGATCCCCCGGAGCCACACGGCGACCCGGATCCGCTCGTCGTGGGAGTGGAGCGCATCGCGCTCGCTCCGGGTGAGGTGAAACGGCGTGAAGCGGTAGACGTGGTCGCTGATCTCGGTGAACCAGCGGCTGTCGCTGGCGCCCAGCTGTATATAAGGGGTGGTCACCACCTCGTCACCGAGGGTTGACGTCACCGCGGTCGCCAGCCGGCGCCACGCGGCGCCTCGCCACGGCGAGACCGGCGAGGGATCCGATCCGTGCCGCACCTCGATCTCCACGAGAGGGTCGGCGACCACCCGGCGCACCCGCTCGGCGGCCGAGGCGACCGTGTCGCCGGTGAGCAGGCGGATGTTGAGCGAGGCGCGTGCGGTGGTCGCGAGCACGTTCTCCCCCGGAGCGCCGGAGAGCTCGGTGGCGACCGCGGTCGTTCGTACCATCGCGTTCATCTCGGGGCCGAACCACGGGAACACGCGGGCGAGCAGCGGTCCCGTCAGGGCGAGGTTGCCGAACACCCAGCGCAGCGGCTGGGGCGCGTGCGGGGCCACCGTCGCGAACAGCGCCCGCACGGGCGGGGCGATCCGCGGCGGGAACGGCCTGCGATGCACACGGGCGATGGCCCGCGCGAGCCGCGCCGTCGCCGGCGTGCGCGGCGGCGTGGAGGCGTGTCCGCCGCCTTCGCGAGCGGTGAGCAGCAGCGTCATGACCCCGCGCTCGGCGACCCCGACCATCGCGGTGGGGACCTCCACACGCGGGATGACGCCCTCGACGACGGCACCGCCCTCGTCGATCACGAGGCCCGGCCGCACGCCGCGCTCCCGCAGGGCGGCGACGATCGCACGCGCGCCTCCCCCGGCGGTCTCCTCGTTGTGGCCGAAGGCGAGGTAGACATCGGCGGCGGGCCGGGAGCCGGCCGCGACGAGCGCCTCCACGGCCTCCAGGATCGCCACGAGCGACCCCTTGTCGTCGATGGCGCCGCGGGCATGGATCTCGGCGGCGTCGCCCTCCCCCACGATCTCGGCGGCGAACGGGTCGTGCTGCCACTCGCTCGCGACGACGGGCACGACATCGAGGTGAGCCATGAGCACCGTCGGGCTCTCGGAAGCCGTCGCCGCCGCACCGCGCCAGCGGTACAGCAGCGAGTGGCCCTCGATCACCTCGCGCTCGAGCACGGCGTGAACGCCCGGGTACAGACGCTCGACAGTGGAAAGGAACAGGTCGAACGGCGCCGGATCGACGAGGGACTCGTCGGCGTGGGAGACGGTGGGAATCCGCAGGAGCTCGCGGAACCGCTCCACGGCGTCCCGCGCGTCGACATCGGAGTGGTCGGTGGTCACGCACCGAGCCTAGGACCCGAACCGAGCCACGGACCCGCGCCGGCCGCTGGCGCGCCGCCGCCGGGTCGATAGGCTCGACCCATGACCGGACTTCGCTGGGGAATCCTCGCCACGGGTGGCATCGCCCACGCTTTCACACACGACCTGCGGACAGCGGGGCGCGACGTCACCGCCGTCGGCTCTCGCCGGCCCGACGCCAGCCAGGCGTTCGCCGATGAGTTCGGGATCGCCCACGCCCACGCCTCCTACGAGGCGCTCGTCGAGGACGACGACGTCGACATCGTCTACATCGCCACCCCGCACAGCCGGCACTTCGAGGATGCGGCCCTCGCGCTCCAGGCGGGCAAGCACGTCCTGATCGAGAAGCCCGTGACCCTCGACGCCGACGAGGCGACGGCCCTCCGGGACATCGCCGCCGATGCCGGGCTGCTCGCCATGGAGGCGATGTGGACCCGCTATCTGCCGCACATGGTCCGCATCCGCGAGATCGTCGCTGCCGGCACGCTCGGCGAGGTGCGGACCGTCTTCGCCGATCACACCCAGCGCATCTCCGCCGACCCCGCGCACCGGCTGAACGCCCTCGCCCTGGGCGGCGGCGCACTGCTGGACCTCGGCATCTACCCGGTCTCCTTCATCTGGGACATCCTGGGGGCGCCGACCACCATCCGCGCGCTCGGCCGCCTGGCCGACACCGGCGCCGACAGCGAGGTGGCCGCCGCGATGGTGCACGCCGGCGGCGCCCTGTCATCGTTCGTGACCTCGTCGCGGGGGGCCGGCCCGAACACCGCGAGCGTCGTCGGCTCCGAGGCGCGCATCGACATCGACCGGGTCTGGTACACGCCGACTTCGTTCCGCGTCGTCACGCCGGACGGCGAGGTCGTCGAGGAGTTCCGCTCCGAGGTCGAGGGCCGCGGCATGCAGTTCCAGGCCCTGTACGCCGAGGAGCTGATCGCCGCGGGCCGCACCGACAGCGAGCTGCTGCCGTTCGCGGAGAGTGTCGCGATCATGGCGGCGCTCGACGAGATCCGCGCGCAGGTGGGCGTCGTCTACCCCGACAAGGGCTGATCAGCAAACCGATCTGCGGCTTCCGCGCCGGCCAGCGGGTACAGTGTCGATCGTGGTACGCCGGAACACACCGCCCGGTTCGCAGTCGTCGCTCCGGGAAGCGAACAGGACTCGTGTCGTCGAGTCCCTCAAGCGGCATGGGCGCTTGACGCAGATCGAACTGGCCGGCAGCACCGGGCTGTCCCCCGCGACGGTGTCGAACATCGTCAAGGAGCTCACCACCGCGGGAGTGCTCCACACCTCTTTCACGTCGCGCAGCGGGCGTCGGGCGACCCTGGTCGCCCTCGCTCGGCGGGTCGGGCTGGTCGCCGGCGCGCATTTCAGCACACGCCAGCTTCACATCGCGATCGCGGATGCGACGCGCGCGACGATCGCCGAGACGGTCGTCCCCCTTCAGCCGGGCCATCGCCACGACGCGGAGCTCGACCGCCTGACCCTGCTGCTGGGCGACATGGTGGAGTCGCTCGGCGGTTCCCTGGGCGATCTGCTGGCTGTCGGCGTCGCCCTCCCCGCCCCCATCGATCCGCGCACCGGCATGGTGTCGACACCCGGCCTCCTTCCCGGCTGGGAGGGCATCGATGTCGCGGCGAGCTTGTCCGCCCGCCTCGGCCGACCGGTCTTCGTCGACAGCGAGGCCAATCTCGGAGGCCTCGCCGAGGCGCGCGAGGCGAGCGGACGCGGGGCGAGCTCGTCGGTGTTCGTCCGGGTCGGACACACGATCAGCGCGGGGCTGATCGTCGACGGTGACCTGTTCCGCGGCGTGAGCGGCAAGACCGGGCAGATCGGGCACGTGACCATCGACGAGAACGGGCCCGTCTGCCGCTGCAGCAATCGCGGCTGCCTCGAGATGTACGCCGCCGCCCCGGCCTTGCTCGCCCTCTTCCCGGCGAGCGAAGGGATGCAGCGTCTCGCGGACCTGCTGGCGGCCTCCGACGCGGGCGTGGGGGCCGCGCATCGGGTCATCGCCGACGCCGGCCGTCACATCGGCATCGCCGTCGCGAGCCTGTGCAACCTCTTCGACCCCGAGCTGATCATCGTCGGCGGCGAGCTCGCGCAGGCGGGCGAGATCCTCCTGGCGCCGATGCGACACGCGCTCGCGCGCTCCGCCCTCGCCGCGACCGGCGGTCTTCCCGAGATCGTGTCGTCGTCGTTCGGCGAGTGGGGCGAGACGCGCGGCGCCATCGCGATGGCACTCGATCATGTGAGCGTCGATGCCGACGTCGCAGCACGCCTGGCGTAGGTCGGGCCGATCCGAGGAGACTCCTTCGTGCAGCGTCGCACACCCCTGCTGATCGCGGCGTTCGCGCTCGCGGCGCTCTCCGCGGCGCCCCTCACGGCGTGCGCGCCCGTCGGGGGGACGCCCGAGATCGCCCTGCTGCTCCCCGACAAGAAGACCGCACGCTACGAGACCTTCGATCGCCCGGTCTTCGAGGAGCGGGTCGCGGAGCGGGGTGAGTACGACGTCCTGTACGCGAACGCCGACCAGGATGCCGCGAAACAGCAGCAGCAGGCGGAGTCGGCCCTCGCGGCCGGGGTGAAGGTGCTGGTCCTCGATCCGGTCGACGCGAAGGCCGCGGCGACGATCGTCGGCGCCGCCACCGCTCAAGGCGTTCCCGTCGTCGCGTACGACCGTCTCATCGACGGCGGCGGGCTCGCGTACTACATCTCCTTCGACAACGTGCGCGTGGGAGAGCTGCAGGCGGAGGCTCTCGGTGAGGCCCTGGCGGGCGACGGGAACTCAGGCGAGGGGGCCTCCGGCGACGGCATCCTCATGGTGAACGGGTCTCCGACGGACAGCAACGCGGCGCTGTTCCGCGAGGGCGCCCGCCGCGTCCTCGAGGAGCGCGGTGTGACGGTGCTCGCGGAATACTCCACACCCGACTGGAGCCCCGACAAGGCGCAGGACTGGGTGGCCGGCCAGATCAGCCAGTACGGCGACCGCATCGCCGCGGTCTATGCGGCCAACGACGGCACGGCGAGCGGCGCGATCGCCGCGCTCCGCGCCGCCGACGTCGACCCGCTGCCGCCGGTCACCGGGCAGGACGCAGAGCTCACCGCGATTCAGCGGATCCTGACCGGTGATCAGTACATGACCGTGTACAAGGCGCTGCGCCCGCAGGCGCAGCGCGCCGCCGATGTGGCGGTCGACCTCGTGGAGGGCCGCACCGTCACCGGCGACCTGGAGGTCGACGGCACGCCCGCGACCCTCCTCGTCCCCGTCGCCGTCCGGCGGGACGACATTCTGACGACGGTCATTGCGGACGGCTTCTGGACTGCCGAAGATATCTGTACCCCCGCGTACGCAGCCGCCTGCGCGGCCGCCGGCATCCGTGAGGACGACACTCCGTGACGATCGCTTCCCCGCACCGCACGGGCCGACACCGCGAGCGCGTCCTGACGATGCACGGCGTGGGCAAGCGCTTCGGCGCGGTGCGCGCACTCACCGACGTCGACTTCTGGGTGGACGAGGGCGAGGTGGTCGCTCTCATCGGCGACAACGGCGCCGGGAAATCCACGCTGGTGAAGGTGCTCGCCGGTGTCCACGCGCCCGACGCGGGCACGATCGAGTTCGAGGGCGAGCCCGTCGAGATCTCCAGCCCCGCCGACGCGCAGGACCTCGGCATCGCGACCGTGTTCCAGGATCTCGCGCTGTGCGACAACCTCGACGTCGTCGCGAATCTCTGGCTCGGCCGCGAGCTCACCACCGACGGCGCCCTCGATGAGGTGGGGATGGAGCAGCGGACCTGGACGCTCCTGCGCGAACTCGCCGCGAAGATCCCCTCCGTGCGCACCCCCGTGGCCGCCCTGTCCGGCGGCCAGCGGCAGACCGTGGCCATCGCGCGCTCGCTCATCGGTCAGCCGCGGGTCGTCATCCTCGACGAGCCGACCGCGGCACTGGGGGTCGCGCAGACGGCGGAGGTGCTGAACCTCATCGAGCGCCTCCGCGAGCGCGGACACGGCGTCGTGCTCATCAGCCACAACATGGCGGACGTGCTCGCGGTCGCGGATCGGATCGTGGTCCTCCGCCTCGGTCGCAACAACGGCGAGTTCACGGCCGCCGAGGCCACCAGCGAGTCCCTCATCGCCGCGATCACGGGCGCGATGGACATGGCGCGGATCGCGACGGCCACCCCGAACACCCCGGCCAGCACCGACATCCCCGACAGCACGGACAGCACCGACAGCCCGATCATCCCGCTGGCGACCCGCCGCCGTCGGCCGGGGCCCACCCCGTGACCCTGGACGCCGCCGACCGACCGGGCCTGCGCGACCGGCTGGAGTCCTTCGGTACGCGCGTTCGCGGCGGCGACCTCGGCCCGCTGCCGGTCATCGCAGGACTCCTCGTGATCTGGGGCGTGTTCCAGACCCTCAATCCGGTCTTCCTCTCCAGCACCAACCTCGTGAACCTCACCATGCAGTGCGCGTCGATCGGGACGATCGCGCTCGGCATCGTCGTCGTGCTGCTGCTCGGCGAGATCGACCTGTCGGTCGGGTCGGTGTCAGGTCTGGCCGCCGCCATCCTCGCCGTGCTCTTCGTCCAGGCCGAGTGGCCGCTCATCCTGGCGCTTCTGGCGGCACTCGCGGCGGGCACCGTCGTCGGGCTCGCGTACGGGCTCCTCTACACCCGGTTCGGCCTGCCGAGCTTCGTGATCACCCTCGCAGGCCTGCTGGGAGTCCTCGGTGCGCAGCTCTGGGTGCTCGGCGAGACCGGATCGATCAACCTTCCGTTCGACTCCTGGATCGTCCGGTTCGCCCAGCAGATGTTCCTTCCGCCGTTCCTCTCCTACGCCCTCGTCGTGGTGTCGGTGCTCGCGTACGCCTGGTCGCTCCGGCGCCGGGCGGTCCGCCGGGCTGCGGCCGACCTCGACAGCCAGAGCCTGTGGGAGATCGGCGCGCGCAGCGGCACCCTCCTCGTCCTCCTCCTGGGTGCCACGTGGTACCTGAACCTCTCGCGCGGGGTGGGCGTGATGTTCGTGTTCTTCGTGGGGCTCGTGGTGGTGATGCACCTGCTCCTCTCGCGCACGCGGTGGGGCCGGGCGGTCTACGCGGTCGGCGGATCGGTCGAGGCGGCCCGCCGCGCGGGCATCCGGGTGGAGCGGATCTACCTCTCGGTCTTCGCGCTGTGCGCCACACTCGCCGCCGTCGGCGGTGTGCTCGCCGCCGCTCGCCTCGCCGCGGCCAACCAGAGCACCGGGACCGGCGACACCAACCTGAACGCCATCGCCGCCGCCGTGATCGGCGGAGTATCGCTCTTCGGCGGACGCGGCACGGCGTTCGCCGCGCTCCTCGGCGTGATCGTCATCCAGTCGATCAGCTCGGGTCTCACGCTCCTGAACCTCGACTCCTCGGTGCGCTTCGTCGTCACGGGCGTCGTGCTCGTGCTGGCGGTGATCGTGGACTCGCTGTCGCGGCGGACCCGCGCGGCCGCCGGGCGTGGCTGAGCGGTGACCGCACCGCGCGCGACTCGTGGCGGAACCACGCCGTCGCCGGCCGGATCCTGAGTTCACCGCCCAAACGATGCGAGACCGATATCTCTTCTTTATGTTCATGTCTTGACTCCAAGAGATGAACTCATCAGGATCATCACCAGGTGGTGCGACGACGCGCCCCCTCCGACTCGCGATTTCGATGTGGAAAGGCGAATGATGAAGAAGTCCGCACTCCTGGCCGCCGCTGCCCTCAGCAGCGCCGTCCTCCTCCTGGCCGGCTGTGCCGGCTCGGGAGACCCGACCCCCAGCTCGACCGACGGCAGCGAGCCGCCCGCCGAGGCCGGGCGCGCGTGCGTCATCCTGCCCGACGCGGCCTCCTCGCCGCGCTGGGAGAACTTCGACCGCAAGTACCTGCAGGAGGGCCTGGAAGGTGCCGGGTTCGAGGTCGACATCCAGAACGCGCAGGGCGACGTGTCCAAGTACGCGACGATCGCCGACCAGCAGCTCACCCAGGGCTGCGGCGTCATGCTGCTCGTCGACTACAACGGTGCGGCGGAAGGCGTCGCGACCAAGGCGAAGGGCCAGGGCATCCCGGTCATCGCCTACGACCGCCCGTTCGCCGGTGCCGACTACTACGTCTCCTTCGACAACGTCGAGGTCGGCCGTCTCGAGGGCCAGACGGTCCTGGACGGACTGAAGGCGGCCGGCAAGGACCCCGCCACCGCGCAGGTGTTCTACATGGGCGGCGACCCGACCGACGGCAACGCGGCGATGTTCCGCGAGGGCGCGGTGGAGGTCATGGAGGCGGCCGGGATCACGGCTGTCGCCGAGCCGACCGGCGTCTGGGACGGCGCGAAGTCGCAGACGAACTTCGAGCAGGCCCTGACGGCCAACGACGGCAAGGTCGACGGTGTGTGGGCGGCCAACGACACCAACGCCGACGGTGTCATCAAGGTCCTGCAGGACAAGGGACTCGAGGGCGTCGCGGTCTCCGGACAGGACGCGAACCTCGAAGGGCTCCGCAACATCCTCACCGGATGGCAGACGGCCACCGTCTACAAGCCGGTGAAGCTCGAGGCCGACAAGGCCGTCGAGGTGGCCACGGCCCTCCTCAACGGCGAGACCGTCGCCGCCGACCAGACGCTCGAGGATGGCACCCCGTACATCGCGGTGGCTCCCCAGCTCGTCGGTCCCGAGCAGGTCAAGGACGTCGTCGCGGCCGGCGACGCGTCTGCGGCGGAGATCTGCACCGGCGACATCGACGGCGTGAGCCTCGCGGACAAGTGCGCGGAGTTCGGCGTCGAGTAATCACCCTCAGCGGGAGGCGTCGCGTCTTCACAGGCGCGACGCCTCCCTGCACGTATCCATGACATCGCAAGGAAGCGGGACATGACAGAACCGATCATCAGACTGCGCGGGGTGAAGAAGGCCTTCGGACCCGTCAACGTCCTCAAGGGCGTCGACCTCGTGGTCATGCCGGGCCAGGTGACCGCCCTCGTCGGCGACAACGGCGCCGGCAAGTCGACGCTCATCAAGGGACTCGCCGGCGTCCAGCCGTACGACGACGGCGAGGTGCTCTTCGACGGGCAGCCCACGACGCTGCACACGCCGCGCGACGCCGCCGGCCTCGGGATCGAGGTCGTCTACCAGGACCTCGCGCTGTGCGACAACCTCGACATCGTGCAGAACATGTTCCTCGGTCGCGAAGAGCTCTCCGCGGGCACCTTCGACGAGGGGCGGATGGAGCGCGACGCCTCCGAGACGCTCCGCTCGCTCTCCGTGCGCACGGTGAAGTCGGTGCGCCAGAAGGTGTCCTCGCTCTCGGGCGGCCAGCGGCAGACGGTCGCGATCGCCCGCGCCGTGCTCAAGAAGGCGCGCGTCGTCATCCTCGACGAGCCGACCGCGGCGCTCGGCGTCGCACAGACCGAGCAGGTCCTGAACCTCGTCCGACGACTGAGCGACCAGGGTGTCGCCGTCGTGCTGATCAGCCACAACCTGACCGACGTCTTCGCCGTCGCGGACGACATCGCGGTGCTCTACCTCGGCCAGATGGTCGCGCAGGTGCGCACCGCGGAGACCACCCGCGACGAGATCGTCGGCTACATCACCGGCACCAAGGTGCCCGCCGGGGTCGACCTGATCGGCACCAGCACCATCGCCATCGGAGGAGACGCATGACCACGACCGAGCGGACCGCGGCGTCCCCCGATCCCGTCGCGAGCGACCTCATCGGCAGCGGTGTCGAGGGGGGCCTCGGCGAGCAGCTGAGCTCCTGGTGGCAGCGGGTGCGCGGCGGCGAGATGGGTGCCCTGCCCGCGATCGCCGGCCTCATCTTCCTCGCCATCCTCTTCGGCTCGCTGAGCCCCTACTTCCTCACGCCGATCAACTTCGCGAACCTCATGAACCAGTCGGCGGCTCTGGTCGTCCTCGGCATGGCGCTGGTCTTCGTCCTGCTGCTGGGAGAGATCGACCTGTCGGCCGGCGTCACCGGCGGCGTCTCGATGGCGGCCTTCGTCGTCCTGAACGTGAAGGGCGGGGTGCCGTGGCCGCTCGCCCTGGCCGCCGGCTTCGCGGTGGGCATCGCCACCGGAGCGCTCATCGGGTTCCTCGTGGCGAGGGTGGGCATCCCGTCGTTCGTCGTCACCCTCGGCCTGTTCCTCGGCTACCAGGGGCTCGCGCTCCTCATCATCGGCGCGGGTGGCCTCTACCCCATCAACGCGCCCGAGGTGATCGCCCTGCAGAACGGCCGCCTGCCGGTGTGGGGCGGGTGGGTCATGCTGGCCGTCATGCTCCTCATCTCCGCGGCGACCTCGTTCTGGGATCGGCGGCGGCGCACGCGAGCAGGCGTGCCCAACCGCACGATCTCGCTGGTGTGGATCAAGCTCGCGGTGATCGCGGTGCTCGGCGGCGCCGCCGTCGCGATCCTCAACCTCAACCGTTCGCAGTCGGTCATCCCGATCGAAGGCGTGCCCCTGATCGTGCCGGTGGTGCTCGCGATCCTCTGGATCGGCACGTTCGCCCTCGATCGCACCCGCTTCGGGCGCTACGTGTACGCGATCGGCGGCAACGCCGAGGCGGCGCGCCGATCGGGCATCAAGGTGCGCTGGATCAAGTGGTGGTGCTTCGTGATCTGCTCCGGTCTCGCGGTGGTCGCCGGTCTGTTCGCGCAGGCGCGGATCGGATCGGTCGACGGCGCCGCCGGCCGCGACATCGTCCTCTCGGGCGTCGCCGCTGCCGTGGTGGGCGGGGTGAGCCTGTTCGGCGGGCGCGGACGTCTCGTCCACGCCGCGATCGGCGCGCTCGTGATCGCCGTCATCATCAATGGCCTGGCGCTCCTGCGCCTGGAGGCGGGGATCAACCTCCTGGTGACCGGCGGCGTCCTGATCCTCGCGGCCACCGTCGACGCGCTGTCGCGCCTGCGCAGCGGCGGCGGACGGGCCTAGCCCCGGCCGGGCTCGTCCTGCTGCGACCGGCGGCGGGCGAGCTCGGCGCGGAGCCGCTCCTCCTCGATCTCGCGCTCGAGGTCGGCCAGCTGCTGCTCGGTCGACCGATGCTCCCGGCGTGGCGCCTGCGGGGCAGGCGGCGCCGAGGCCCACGGCGCAAACTGCGGTGTCCGCGGCGCGGCCTGTCGCTCGGGCCACTCGCGTCCGAGGGCGAACCAGAGGATCGAGCCGAGGAGCGGCATCAGGATCACGAGGATCAGCCACACCGGCTTGGGAAGGTGCTTCACCTGGCTCTGGTCGCGCAGGATGATGTCCACGATGGCGAGCACCATCGCGGTCACGACAAGGAGCGACACGAGGAAGGGCATGTCGGGAGTCTATGAGGCGGCTGTGGTCGTCCGCATCCCCCGGTCCATCGCGGAGCCTGACACACTAGTGCCATGCCCGATCCGCAGAATCGCGTCGCCGTCTACCTCGACTTCGACAACATCGTCATGAGCTGGTACGACCGCGTGCACGGCCGCAACTCCTTCGCCCGCGACCGCCAGAAGATCGCCGAGGACAGCACGGAGCCCGAGGTCGCGCAGCGCCTGAAGGATGCGACGATCGACGTCGGCGCCGTCATCGACTACGCCGCCTCCTTCGGCACGCTGGTGCTCACCCGCGCCTACGCCGACTGGTCGTCACCCGTCAACGCGGAGTACCGCTCGCAGCTCGTGGCGCGCGCCGTCGATCTCGTGCAGCTGTTCCCCGCCGCCGCCTACGCGAAGAACGGCGCCGACATCCGCCTCGCCGTCGACACGGTCGAGGACATGTTCCGCCTGCCCGATCTCACCCACGTGGTGATCGTGGCCGGCGACAGCGACTACGTGCCGCTCGCCCAGCGCTGCAAGCGGCTGGGGCGCGTCGTCGTCGGCGTGGGGGTGGCCGGGTCGACGGCGAAGTCGCTGGCCGCGGCCTGCGATCAGTTCGACGCCTACGACACCCTCCCCGGCGTCCAGGCGCCCGAGCCCGTGAAGAAGGCCGAGTCGGCGCCGGCCTCGCGTCGCAAGCGCGTCGTCGCCGATCCGACCGCGGACCTCCTGGCCCGCGCGCTGCGCCTGGAGCAGGAACGCACCGATGAGGACTGGGTGCACCTGTCGGCGGTGAAGAACCTCATCAAGCGCATGGACCCGTCCTTCAGCGAGAAGGGTCTCGGTCACCGGTCGTTCTCGGACTTCGTGAAGGCCCATCCGGCCGTCGCGGAGCTCGACGAGTCGACCAACATCGTGCGGGTCCGCCTCGTCGGCGACCGCTGAGACGTCAGCGGCGCGTGCTCCACAGCGCCCAGGCGACCAGCACCGGCTGGAACAGCAGCCGGCCGAAGCGGGCGGCGTCGCTGTCGAGGCCGAACCCGTCGCGCTTCCCGACCGCCTGAGCGATGTTCCCGGGGAAGACGGCGATGAAGAACGCGGCCAGCAGGGCGCCGATCCGTCGGCGCTCGCGCGGAAGGGCGACCAGCGCGGCGCCGAGCATGATCTCGACGGCACCCGACGCGACGACGACGCCGTCCTTGTCGATGGGAAGCACCTCGGTGACGAGGTCGGGAACCTGCGCCTGGAACTCCCGTCGCGCCCAGAAGAGGTGGCTCACACCGGCGAACACCATCGAGCCTGCGAGCAGCCACCGCGCGAATGTCCTCATCCCCCGAGCGTAACCCCGACGCGCACCTCGGTAGGCTGGAGGAGTGAGCGATGGGGCGCAGTCTGCGATCGTGCGGATGCCGGACGGCACCGTCAAGCAGGTGGGGCCGCTGACCGGAACGCGGGTGTGGACGGTCCCCGGGCGGGCGCATCGTCCCCTCGCCGCCCCGCGCGACGACCCGCGCCGCCTCGCCCCGGGTGAGGAGCGCCGGCTGTGCGCGTTCTGCACGGACCGGTACCTGGAGACGACCCCCGAGAAGGCACGCCTGGTCGGCCCGGACTTCCGCGAGCTGCGCCGGGTGCCGGCCGACGAGGTCGAGGACACCGTGGCGGAGTTTCGCCGGTTCGGGAATCTCTTCGAGATCGTCTCGGCGGAGTACTGGCGGGAGAACCACGGATTCCGCCAGCCCGCGTCGATCATCGAGTGGGCGCAGGACTACCTCTCCAACCCCGTCGGCCGCGCCCATCTCGAGAAGCTGGCCGCGATCCGCGCCGCCGCGTCGGGCACCGCCTCCTCGCTCGAAGAGGCGACGCTGGACCTGCTCGGCGGATCCCACGACGTGATCGTCGCCCGCCGTCACGTCGCCGACGGCGCCGAGCACGACGATGAGCTCGTCTCTTCCGGTGCGCTCACCCCTGACGAGCACGCCGCCTACATGGCCTTCACGGTCGCCGCCCTCGCCGACATCCAGACGGCGCAGCCGCATGCCGCCTATGTCTCGGTGTTCCAGAACTGGCTGCGCCCGGCGGGCGCCTCGTTCGAGCATCTGCACAAGCAGCTGGTCGCGATCGATGAGCACGGTCCGCAGACCGATCGGGAGTTGCGGATGCTTGCCGCTGACCACCTGCTCTATCAGCACCGCATCATCGACCTGTCCGTCGAGCAGGGCCTCGTCGTCGCGGCGAACGACGGCGCCGTGGCCGTGGCGGGTGTGGGCCACCGCTATCCCGCCTTCGAGGTGTTCTCGACCGATCGGGCGAACCTGCCGCAGGATCACTCGGCGGCCGGGGTGCGCGCCGTCTCCGATCTCGTGCACGCGCTCCATGCGGTCACCGGCGTGCACGTGCCCACCAATGAGGAGTGGCATTACCGTCCTCCGCAGGCGCCGTGGCCGATGCCCTGGCGCGTCGTGCTCAAGTGGCGGATCTCCAACCCCGCAGGGTTCGAGGGCGGCACCAAGGTGTACGTCAACACCATCGATCCGTGGGAACTGCGCCTGCGTGCGGTGACGGGCCTGGAGGGGTTGCGCGACCGCGGCGCGATCGCGCCCGGGATCCGCCTCGGCGACGAGGTGACGGCCGCCGACGCGTGGCTCCGCTACTCCGAGGGGATCGATTCCGCGTGACGTTCCCGTTCGAACAGCTGCGGCGTCGTCCCGATGTCGAGGCACCGGACCTGGTGGCCGCGGATGCCGCGGACCGCCTGCTGCTGGATGAGTCGGCCGATGCCCGCGCCGCCCTGCAGCCCGCGCCGTCCAGCGACCTCGTGGTGATCGGCGACGCCTACGGTGCGCTCACCCTCGGCTCGATCCACGCGGGCGCGCGGGGGGTGCGCGTGCACCAGGACGCGCTCACCGGCGAGGAGGCGCTGGTCGCGAATGCGGAGGCGCTGGGACTGTCGCGGGAGTTCGTGTCGATGCCGCTGTCGGCGCCGCTCGTCGAGGGGGCACGGGTGGTCCTTCTCCGCCTGCCACGCTCACTGGACTCCCTGCGCGACATCGCGGGGGTGATCGCGGCGCACGCGTCGCCCGATGTCGTCGTGTATGCCGGGGGCCGCATCAAACACATGTCGACGGCGATGAACGACGTGCTCCGGGCGCACTTCTCGTCGCTCGACGTCACTCACGCACGTCAGAAGTCGCGTGTGCTCATCGCCCGCGGCCCGCACGACGGTCGCGATCCGGCGCCCGCGGCGACCGTCGTCGACGGCCTGCAGATCCGCGCGTTCGGCGGGGCGTTCGCCGGTGCCCGCCTCGACATCGGGACCCGGCTGCTGCTCGCCCACCTTCCTGCATCGTTCCCGCCTGGCGTCGGCACCCGCGAGGATCCTCTGCTCGACCTCGCGTGCGGCACGGGGGTGATCGCAGCGCAGCTGGCACTGCGTCACCCGGAGCTTCATGTGGTCGCCTCCGATCAGTCGGCGGTCGCGGTGGCCTCGGCGCTCGCCACGATGGCCGCCAACGATGTCGCCGACCGCGTGGACGTCGTCCGCGACGATGCGCTGCGCTCCCGCGCCGACGGCTCGGCGTCGTTCATCGCGCTGAATCCGCCTTTCCACACCGGCGCGGCGGTGTCGGACCGGGTCGCCCCGCGGCTGTTCGCCGATGCGGCACGGGTGCTGCGCCCGGGCGGTGAGCTTTGGTGCGTGTGGAACTCGCCCCTCGGCTACCGGAGCACGCTCGAGCGCCTCGTAGGGCCGACGCGTCAGGTCGCCCGCGACGCCAAGTTCACCGTCACCGTATCGACGCGCCGCTGACACGGTGCTGACACGCCGCTGACGCGGCGGGGTTCAGAAGGGGGCCCGGCCGTCGCCGCCCGGTGTGCCGCCGTGAGTGTCGGTGCCGGTCGCAGTGACGGTGCGGATGGCAGCGTCGGAGCCGATCGCAGCGTCGGTGCAGATCGCAGTGTCGGTGCCGTCGCCTGCGTCGGGCGTGAACACCAGCGCGCGGGCGGGCCGGTCGGGGTAGAGCCGTCCCGTGGGGCTGGTCCAGTGGAGGACCCCGTCGGGGGTCTGTCGCACGCGCCACGCGGAGTGGTGTTTCAGCGTGTGATGCCTGCGGCACAGGTGCGCGAGGTTTCCGATCTCGGTCGGTCCGTCGTGTTCGCGGGCGGTGGTGTGATCGATGTCGCACCTTCGGACCGGGATCCGGCAGCCGGGAAACCGGCAGTGCTCATCCCGGACCCGGAGTGTTCGTCTCAGTTGATCCGATGGGCGGTACCGGTCGACCGCGAGCACCGTTCCGGTGACTGGATGGGTGAGCACGCGGTCCCAGCCCGGCGCCGTCGCGGCCAGCCGCAGCGCGGTGGCCGTGTCGATCGGGGCGTGGCCGGTCAGTTCCGCTGGCGCAGTCTCAGCCCCGAGGACGGTAAGGGCGGGGACGGTGACCTGTACGTGCGCGACGATCGCCTCCGCCTCCGGCGTCGACGCGTTCGACACCTCCGGGGTGGCGTGGCCCGTCAGCAGCAGGTCGGCGAACACATCCGCGCGGACCTCGTCGATCCCCCGCCGGTCACGCGGCGTGGGCTCATCCAGGAGAGTCCCCTCCGCACCGCCGCCCGCCGGGTCACCGGCACCGCGCGCGTCGATGATCCGTCGGACGTACCGGTCGATGCGGTCACCGATCCCGTACGCGAGGTGCGCGGGGAGGGTCGCGATCAGCTCCGCCATCCCATCCTCCAGATCCCGCACCCACACCGATCGGGTCTTCGCCGCGACCGCGTGCCGCTCCGCCAACGGCACCCGGTGCAGCCGCGCCGCCAACACCCGAGCGGCGGGCTTCAGCCGCCCCGGCGACTCCCGCCGCGCCACCTCCAACACCGCCACCTCGAACACCGCGCGGGCGTCGTCGTCGGCGATCGGCAGCCCCGCCGCCACGATCACCTTCGCGTGAGCGTGCGAGATCACACCCTCCGCCAGGGCCGCGTGCGTCGCCGAGAACCGTCCGGTCAGCACGATCGCGTCTGACAGGTCCCGCTCCACCGTGCGGTCGGGTATCCGCAGCGCCGCGCCGATCTGCGCCGCCATCGACCGCAGCGGGATATCCCGTATCTCCGACGGCCCCGGCACATCGTCCTGCTCCCGCGTCACCTCGACCGCACGAGCAAGCACGGCAGCGCGGCGCGCGTGCAACGCCGACAGTCCCCGCTGGATCTCCACCAGCTCATCGACGACCGCATCCACGCGAGCAGTCTGCTCGCCGGCACTGATGGTCGCGGTGTTCGTCATGTGCCCCATTGTCCTCGGGGGTTCCGACATCGGACCGCACAAAGGCCCGGTCAGCGGCAATTCCTGTGGACAACTCCGGTGTCGTTGCCGGTTGGGGAGGACCCCTCGACAGGCTCGGGGACCACCCCTCGACTGGCTCGGGGACCGGGGGTGGAGCCCGGAGGTGGGGGCGACCCCTCGACAAGCTCGGGGACCACCCCGCGACAGGCTCGGGGACCGGGGGTGACCACCCCTCGACAAGCTCGGGGACCGGGGCCGCGCGACCCCTCGACAGGCTCTGGGACCGGGGGGCCACCCCTCGACAGGCTCGGGGGCCGGGGAGGGGCGCTTCCCGGGAGCTGCTTAGGCCCGCGGCAGCCGCGGCACCGACGCGAGAAGGCGCGCCGTGTAGGGGTGCGCGGGCGCGGTCAGCACCGACGCCGTCGGCCCGTCCTCGACGATGCGGCCGGATTCGAGCACCGCCATCCGCTCGCACAGCGCCGAGACGATCGTGAGGTCGTGCGAGACCAGCAGGAAGCCGATGCCCTGCTTCCGCGCGAGTCGCTGGAGCAGCTCGATCACGGTCATGCGGACCGACGTGTCCAGCGCGCTGACCGGCTCGTCCGCCAGCAGCAGGCGCGGCCTGGGTGCGAGGGCGCGCGCGATGGCGATCCGCTGCCGCTGCCCGCCGGAGAACGCGTCGGGATAGCGCTCCGCCGCATCCGCGCCGAGGCCCACCGCCGTGAGCAGCTCGGCTACCCGCGCACGGTGGTCGCCCTCGATCCCCAACGACCGCAACGGCTCCGCGACCGATCGCCCCACCGTCATCCGCGGATCGAGTGACGAGAACGGGTCCTGGTAGACCGGCTGCACGGCCCGGCGGAAACGGCGCATGCTCCGGCGATCGCGCACGTCGAGCCGCTCGCCGTCGAAGCGCACCTCCCCCGCGGTGGGAACCGCGAGACCCAGGAGCAGGCGCAGCAGCGTGGTCTTGCCCGCGCCCGACTCTCCTACGAGCCCCAGGCTCGCCCCCGGCGCGACCGCGAGCGACACATCGGTGAGGACCGGCCGCGCGCGGCCGTAGCCGAAGCCGACGCCGTCAGCGGTCAGAAGCGGTGTGACGTCGGTCATGCGCCCATCCCCTCACCGGGCGCCGGCAGGAACTCGTCCAGACGGCGCGACGCGGCGACCAGCTGTGCGGTGTACGGGTCGGCGGGCGCGCCGAGGATCTGGGCGGTCGCGCCGAGCTCGACCTGACGACCGTCCTTCATGACGAGCACCCGGTCGGCGATCCCGGCGAGCACCGGAAGGTCGTGGCTGATGAACAGGAGCGACATGCCCCGCTCGGTCACCTCGCGCTGCAGCAGCTCGAGGATCCCGGCCTGCACGGTCACGTCGAGCGCGGTCGTCGGCTCGTCGGCGATCAGCAGCTGCGGATCGGCTGCCAGCGCGAGGGCGATCGCGACCCGCTGTCGCTGGCCGCCGGAGATCTCATGGATGTAGGAGCGCGCGATGCGCTCGGGTTCGGCGAGCTGCACCTCCGCGAGCGCGTCGAGCACGGCGCGGCGCAGCTCATCGCCGCGGAGACCGCGGTGGCGGCGGAGCGGCCACTCGAGCTGTCGGCCGATGCGCATGAGCGGATCGAGCGATGCCAGCGGCTCCTGGAACACGGCGCTGAGGGTGGCTCCCCGTACGCGGTCCAGGCGGCGCGCCGGCGCACCGACGACCTCGACGGCTCCCCCGGGCGTGGCGATGCGTGCCGAGCCGCGCGACACCAGGGGGTACGGGAGCAGCCCCAGCACGGCGAGTGCCGTGAGCGACTTTCCCGACCCGGACTCGCCGATGATCCCCAGCCGCTCGCCGGGCGCGAGCGAGACGTCCACCCCGTGGACGAGCGTTCGCGGTTCGGGCCCGCCAACGTGCACGGAGAGCTCCGTGAGCTCCAGCAGTTCCGTCATCGCGGCGGCGCTCATCGGATGCTCCGTGTCGTCGGGTCGGCCACATCGCGGAGTCCGTCGGCGAGGAGGTTCACGCCGATGATCAGCGCCACCAGCAGGATGCCGGGCAGCACCGCGGCCGTCGGCGCGACGAGCACGGTGCTCTGCGCCTCTTGCAGCATCCGCCCCCACGAGGCGTTCGGCGGCGGTGAGCCGAGTCCGAGGTACGACAGCGACGCCTCGGCGCCGACCGCTCCCCCGAACTGGAGCGCCAGCGGCACGATGAGCGTCGGCCAGACGTTGCGGAGCACATGCTGTCGGATCACCCCGAGCGTCCCCGTCCCCGAGGTGCGCGAGGCGGTGACATAGTCCTGCGCGAGCACCCGGGTGGCCGTGACGCGCGTCAGCCGAGCGATCACAGCCGCTCCGGCGAGGCCGATCGCGAGGATCGCGGACTCCAGCGACGCCCCGCGCCACGCGACGATGAGCATGGCGAGCAGCAGCGTCGGGAAGGCGATGGCGATGTCGAGGAGGCTCGACACGGCATCATCGACCCACCGGCGCGCGACGGCGGCGAGCAGGCCGAGCGAGATGCCGACGACGGCGGCGATCGCGACCGAGCCGAAGCCGACCGCGAGCGCGAGGCGGGCGCCGATCATCAGCTGGGTGAACAGGTCGCGGCCGAGCCGGTCGGTGCCGGCCCAGTGCTCGGCGGACGGGGGCTGGAGGCGTCCGCCCTCGGTGTCATCGAACGCGAACGGCGTCCAGAACACCGAGACGATCCCGATGACGGCGATGGTCCCGAACAGCACCGCGCCGACGGCGAGGTTCACCGACCGGCGCCGGCGAGGTCGGGCCGGCGGCGGGGTGGTGACGGGCAGGGTGACCGTGGTCATGCGAGTGCCTTCGTCCGGCGGTTCCCCGACAGGCTGTCCCGCAGCCGCGGGTCGATGATGCGCTGCGCGATGTCGGCGGCGAAGCCGAGGAGCAGCACGAGCGCCGTGGAGAACAGCAGGACGCCCTGCACGCTCGGGAAGTCCTGCTCCTTGATCCCCACCAGCAGCATGTCGCCGAGGCCCGGCAGGGCGAAGACCCGCTCGATGATGACGGCGCCGACGAACGTCGTCGACAGCTGGATCGCCAGGATGGAGATGAGCGGCACGACGCCGTTGCGGATGCCGTGACGACGAAGCGCCGTGCCGAAGCTCTGGCCGGTGGCGCGCGCGGCACGCAGGTACTGCTGCCCGAGGATGTCGAGGGTGGCGCTGCGCACATAGCGGGCGAGGTCACTGCCGGCGACCAGGGCGATCGTCAGCACCGGAAGGGTCAGCGCGTACAGGGCCGCCCCCGGATCCTCCCAGTCCGTGCGCGGGAACCCGCCGGCGGGGAACAGGCGCCAGCCGAGCGAGAGCACCGATACCAGCAGGATCCCCACCCAGAACACCGGGATCGCGCCGCCCAGCTGCGCCGCCGCGGAGAACGCGGTGCCGTACCAGGTGCGGGCCTTCCAGGCGGCGAAGAAGCCGACGGGAACGGCGATGAGCACCGACAGCGCGAAGGAGATGAGCGTGAGGGGCAGCGTGACGTTGAGCCGGCGGACGATCTCGTCGCCGACGGAGAGCCGATTGGTGAAGGACTGACCCAGATCGAACGACAGCAGCTGTCCGACGTACTCCGCGAACTGCACAGGGATCGGGCGGTCGACGCCGAGCCGGGCTGCGGCCGCGGCGATCTCGGCGTCGGTCGCGCCGACCGAGATGAGCGCGAAGACCGGATTGCCGAGCACCCGGAGTACGACGAACAGGATCGTCACCGCCAGCGCGAACGCCAGCAGCAGCAATCCTGTCCGTCGTATCAGGTAGCGAGTGATCGCTCAGACCTTTCCGGGCTTACGCCTTCGCGATGTCGTAGACGTAGAACAGCGAGTTGAGGCCGTTCTGCGGCACCCCCGTCACCCCGTCTGCGGCGATGCGCAGCTGCGGGTTGAGGTAGAGCCAGACGCTGGCCGCGTCGTCGGAGATCTGCTGGTTCGCCTTCTTGATGAGCTCGGCCTGCTCCTCCACGGTAGCGGCCGCCTCGGACTCCTTCAGCCACGTCTGCACGTCGGCGTTGTCGTAGCCCCAGTAGAAGTCGGGGTTGCCGTAGAAGTTGATGTCGCGGTCGTTGACGTGGCCCTGGAGGGTGGCCTGGAAATCGGTGTCGGTGTAGACCTTCTGGTACCACTCGTCATCGGTGATGATGTTGATCTCCACCGTGATGCCGACCTTCGCGAGCTCGGACTTCACGAACTCCGCGACCGTCGAGTGGACGCCCGAGTCCGGCGTGTCGAGGGTGAAGGTGAACCCGTCCGCGTAGCCGGCCTCGGTGAGCAGCTGCTCGGAGAGGGCCGGGTCGTAGGGGTTGTTGTCGGCGAGGTCCAGGTACCACGGCTCCGACGGCGGGACCATCGAGCCGATGAGCTCGCCCCGGCCGTCCCAGATGGCGTCCAGGAGCTTCTGGCGGTCGATCGCCGAGTACACGGCCTTGCGGACCTCGACCGAGTCGAACGGCGCGGTGCGGTCGTTGAAGGCGAGGAGCTCCTTGGTCGTGGAGGTCCCCTCGATGATCTGGAAGCCGGCGGCTTCGAACTCGGCGAGGCTGTCGGGGTTCGACTGGCTGGTGACCAGGTCGACGGCGTTCGTGAGCAGCGCGTTGTTCAGCGCGGTCGGGTCGGCGTAGTACTGGTAGACGACGCCGCCGTTGGCGGGCGCCTCACCCCAGTAATCGGCGTTCACCTCGAGGGTGATGGAGTCGCCCTTGCGGTAGTCGGCGAGCGCATAGGGTCCGGTGCCGTCGGCGGTGGTGGTGAGGTCCCCGGCCTCGGAGTTCACGATCCAGACGTAGCCGAGGTTGTAGGTGAAGCTGATCGAGGGCTGCGAGAGCGTGACCTCGACGGTCTGCTCGTCTACCACGTCGACGCTGTCGATGACGCTCAGCTGGTTCTTGCGGGCGGCGATGGAGTCCTCGCCGATGAAGCGCTCGAGGCTGTACTTCACGTCGTCGGCGGTGAGCGTCTTGCCCGAGTGGAACGTCGCGTCCTGCAGGGTGAAGGTGTAGACGAGGCCATCGTCGGACACCTCGGTCTCGGCCGCCAGCAGCGGCTCGACCTCGGCGTCGTCGGTGATCTTGAACAGGCCCTCGTAGACGTTGCCGGTGAAGACCTCGGTGACGCCCGAGGAGCCCCCGAAGATCTGGTCGAGGTTCGTGGGCTCGTTCTGCGAGCCGACGACGATCTCGGCCGCCGGATCGGCGGACGCGGACGCGCCCGCTCCGGAGGTGCCGGCGGCGCAGCCGGCGAGGACGAGTGCCCCCGCGGCGGCCGCGGCGGCGGCGGTGAGGAGGCGGGACAGGCGGCGTGAGGTCACGTCAGTTCCTTTGCTGTGAGTGATCGTCGGCCGGGTGCGCGGCCGAAGGGAGGGGAAGAGCGGTCAGAGCGAGAAGCCGTCGGCGAACCGGACGCGGCGCTCACCGGCGCGCACCGGGAACGGCAGGCGGTTCTGCAGCGGCGGCAGCGGGCAGTTCATCTGGTTCGAGAAGCCGCACGGCGGCACGGTCGCGCGGTTGAAGTCCACCGTGACGGGGATGCTGTCGCCGGCCGAGAGACCGGCGGAGGCGGCCGGGTGGTCGAGGAAGAGGAAGCGGCCCGCGCCGTAGGACTCCGCGCCGTTGGTGCGGTCGCCGAAGACGAGCTGCAGCTTCGCGCTTCCGCCGTAGACCGTGTCGAACGCGGCCAGCCGGTATTCGGTGCCGTCAACCTCGAACACGAGATCGCCCGACACCGGCAGCGTGCGGGTCGCCCCGGCGTCCTTGATGTGCTCGAACGGCACCACACGGTCCTCGTCGACCAGCTCGAAACGGCCCTCGAGCACCCAGGCGGGGTCGTAGTCGTAGCGTTCGATGTCTTCGAAGGCAAGGTGGGCGGGAGAGTCTTCGCGCCAGATCCGGTAGCCCTCCTGGGGAAGACCCGTCTCGAGGTCGGTGCGCTGGAGGCGCGTGAACGACGCGGACGCCGGGTGGCCCTGACGGGCGGTGTCCTCATCGACAGGACCCTCGCCGGCGGGCGACCAGTGGGTGAGGACGAGGGCGAGCGCACCCTGCGGCGCCGTCACCGTGCGTCGACGGGCGTCGGCCCATTCCTGATAGGACTGCTGTTCGGACTCGATCGCGCGCACACTCACCATGACAGGCAATCAAACGCGTGAACGTCGGAGAAATTCCGTTGCAGACTGTTTCGCCTGAATGGATCTTCCGCGCGGCTGCGGCGGCGTGTACTCAGCGGCGGTGCGTCGCCCAGAGTGCCCAGACCACGAGCACCGGCTGCAGGAACAGGCGCGCGAGACGCCGCCCATCGGTGTCGAGGCCCGGCGCCGACGTGCCCTGGCGCCACTGGTGGATGTTCCCGGGGAAGACGGCCACGAAGAAGGCGGCGATCGCGATGCCGATACGCCGACGCTCGGCCGGGAGCAGGGTCAGCGCCGTGCCCAGTGCCACTTCGACGACACCCGACACCACGACGATCGTGTCCTTGTCGGTGCGCAGGAGCCGGGTCGCCCAGTCCGGAACGGCGATGCGGAAACCTCGGCGCAGCGTCGTCAGGTGGGCGGCTCCGGCGGCGACGAGCAGGGCGGCAAGCGCGCCGCGGGCGATCATGCGGACCATGCGAGCCACGCTACTCGGCCCCGGTCGCACCGGCGCTCCGGCGCTCACTTGCCCCCGGGAGGGCCGATCAGCAGCAGGATCGCGAAGAGGGCGGTCACCGCGAGTGCGACGAGGAGCACGAGCACCCACGGACGACGCAGGAACCACTGCAGCGGGGCGTCGTACCAGCGCCGCTCGGCGGCTTCGGGGGCCGCCGACGTCCGCCACGTCCCAGCGAGCAGCCCGCGCCGGTGCAGCCAGATCTCGGCGGGGATGGTCGCGTACGGGATCACCGCCGATCCGATGGCGAGGATCGTCGGTCCGGGACGCCAGCGGTTGTTGAGCGCGACGAGGATCGCGGTGGCGCCGTAGGAGAGGAACACGAATCCGTGGATGCCGCCGGCGACGGTCACCGCGAGGCTCCAGCCGAGGGCGGCACGGAGGATGAGGCCGGTGATGAGCAGGGTCCAGGTGACCGCTTCGGCCACGGCGAGGATGCGGAATGCGGAGAAGGGGGTGCGGAACACGCCTTCAGCCTACCTGAAGGAAATGAGCGAGCCTGACCGCGCGCTGTGCGCGAGGGCCAGCCTCAGACGATTCCGGCGCGGATGCCGTCGAGCGACTCGGCGACCTTGGGGAGGCGCTGCGACAGCACGCCGTCGAGTTCGAACAGCCGGTCGCGGGCCTCCTGCAGCACGCGGGCGCCCTTCGGAGTCACGTTCAGGTCGCTCGCCGCGCCGGCGTGCGCGGTGGCGTCTTCGACGAGGCCATCGTCGACGAGGGTGCGCACCGCCGTGTGCGCCGACTGCACGGTGATGTGCGAGCGACGGGCGAGCTCGGAGAACGAGATGCCCGGCTCGGCGTAGATGTGACCGAGCAGCCCGAACTTGCGCGTCGTGATGCCCAGGTCGCGCAGGATCGCCGCGAGCTGCCCCTCCCACATCGCCGACACCGCGAGCAGCGCGATGACGGGGCTGAATCGAGGCTTGTCGTCGGTCATACGCACCATGCTAACGACGCGCACGGCGTGTCGGAGGCCCCGCGTACCGTGACTTGGGAGAGAAGGAGACTCCCATGGACGGGAAGATCGAGCTCATCTCGACAGCCCACGACCTGGCGCGGCAGGGCTGAGCCGCACACCTCGCCGCTGAAGCCTGCGGTGAGCTCGCGTCGAGGCGGATGACGTGGGCACACCGACACGTCGAGCGCTTGTTGCGACGAGCCGGCGTCGTGTAGGCGCCCTGGCGTCCATTCATCGACCAGTACGTTTGCGATATCGATTGAAGGAGTTCAGCTTGAAAACGAACCTTGTCCGTACGTTGTCACGTCTCAGCATCGCCGCCGTTGTTGTTGCTTCACTGGGAACGGCCGCTGCGTCACCCGCGCAAGCAAGCGCCGAGGAGTCGACTGCCGTTGTCGCCGAACCGTCCGACCTGAAGGTCGTCAGCTACAACATTCTGCGCGAAGGCACGGCCAACGGCGTCACACAAATCAATCCGGACCATCCTTGGTACGTCGGGGGCGTGGACGCACGGAGGTACAAGGTCATCAAGTACATCCAGCACAGCGGCGCAAGTGTCGTCAACCTCCAAGAAGCCGAGTACCTGGCGCAGCGCGCGGACATCAAGAACAGCGTGAGCCTGAAGGACGACTGGGCGATGATCGAGCACAATGTCGATGTGGACCGCGCCTGGCAGCAGCGTCCGACGATCATGTACGACACGCGAAAGGTCGCGAAGATCGACGCGGGCGTCAGAAAAATCGGTACGAACGCGCTCGGCAACCCCATGTTCATGTCATGGGCGCGATTCCAAGACAAGAAGTCATCTGTCTACTTCTACGTCTTCAACGCGCACTTCTCCTCGAACTCCGGCGCCACCACGCCGGAGCAGAAGGAGGCAATCAATGCCGAGCGAGACCACGAGATGACAGTGGTCATCACGCGAATCAATGAGATTGTGACAGACACCACCGACCCGGTCATCCTGACGGGAGACTTCAACTCGACTAATGGCTCCGCGGCGATTGTTCGAGCGGGGGACGCTGGGCTCCGTGACGCGCACAACGTGCCTGGCATTCCCATCAGCGGGCAGGGGCTCAAGACGAACCCCGACTTCGCCGTGCCGACGGAGACGGGCAGTCGGCTGGACCGCGTGTTCTTCAAGGACAACAGCCGCCTCACGCTCACGTCCTACACAACGGACGCGAGCGAGTGGTTGGGGTCGGATCATATTCCGATCTTCGCCACCTTCACTCTCACTCCTCAGTAGTTTGCGTATGCCCCACGACGCCTAGGAGGGATGCCCCCGCTGGGGCGGATCGCACGCGCGAGCTCGCCCAGCGGGGGTATGTGGATCGTGTGGCCGACAACGCGAATAGCGCGCGCAACGGCGTGTCGGAGGCCCCGCGTACCGTGACTTGCGAGAGAAGGAGACTCCCATGGACTGGAAGATCGAGCTCATCTTCGTCCCGGTCACCGATGTGGACCGCGCGAAGGACTTCTACGTCAGGATCGGCTTCCACGCCGATCACGATCAGCGGCCCTCCCCCGACCTGCGCTTCGTACAGCTCACTCCCCCGGGTTCGGCCTGCTCGATCGCCATCGGCGAGGGGCTCGGGATCGATCTCGAGCCGGGGCGGCAGAACACGATCCAGGTCGTCGTGCCCGACGCCGACGCCGCGCTCGCGCAGCTGCGGGAGGCTGGCGTCGAGGCTCGTGGGGTGGAAGAGCTCGACTGGGGCCGCTTTGTGACGTTCGACGATCCCGACGGGAACACCTGGACGCTCCAGCAGCTGCCGGTCTGGTCATGACCACCCACGAATCTGTGGTTCCACGAGGTCTCGCCGCTGCGCCCGGGCCGATTCGATGGCGTGAGGGGGATTCACCCGGCCGGGGCGAGTGAGCAGTTCTGGAGGAACGATTCGGCCCAGACCGAGGTCAGCCCGCCGAAGACGCTTAGCCGCGTGAACTCGTAGAGCTCGGCCTCGCCCCCGGGCAGAAGGTGGAGGACTCGGACACGTTCGGGCGTGTCTTCCACTAGGCGCCACGCGTCGCCGTCCACCCACAGCCCGGACGACAGGACGGCGTCGGCGGTCAGGCCAGAGAGCTCGTCGCCCGTCGTCGTGCTGGCGAGGCCGTCAGCCGTGATCGTCGCGGATCCACACGTCACCGCACCGGCGCCGACCGCCGGTTCCGGAACCGTCGCCGCGACGGGGCGCGCAGGGTCGATGCGGACGGCATCGGCGTCGAAGGCCTCCGACGCCGACGCGTGCCCGACGTCGATGATCCGGCGCTCCCCGACGGGGCTGTCGAGTTCGACGGTCAGCTCGAACACCGCGGGCTCCAGCGGAAGGCACAGAGCCTCCGCCCGCTGATCACGGTACGACAGCGCCACGGTCACCTCCACGGTGTCGGCGGTCTCCGTCACCGCCCACACCTCGTAGTCCTCCGCGCGCGGCGCACAGCGGCGCGTCTCGACGGTGACCGTCAGCTCGGTGGACCGAGGGTCGACGCTCGGCGCCACCTCGAACGCCACAGCCTCCCCGTCCGGCACCGCCCGCCAGAGTGCGCAGCGGCCCGTCTGGAGCATGTGCTCCCCTGCCGCGTCCGCCGCGAAGATCCGGGCGAAGGTCACATCGGAGCCGGCCTCGTCCATCGTCTTCGCGGGCGCCAGCAGCAACAGCTCCCCACCCGCCTGGGACCCCACGGTCCAGTCGGCGGCGTGCGACGCGACCCCGGGTGCGGCGTCGCGCAGGATCCGCGCGCGTTCGGCGTCGAGTTCGGATGCCGGGACCGCGGCCACGAGGGCGTCGCCGTCGACCGTGACGTTGCCGCACCGGTAATCGCCGAGCGGCTGCCATGTCGGTGACGGAGGCGCCCCCACGACCTCCGGGCCGGGCCGGGAGGTGACGACGCCGACGACGGCGCCGACCCCGGCGATGACGCAGGCGACCGCTGCCACCGCGGTCGCCGCCGGCAGCCACCTCCGGAGACGCCCCGGGCGACGGGCGCGGCCGGCCGGCCAGGAACCGCCGGATGCTCCGGTCTCCACCCGCGCCGAAGGATCGACTGCGGCGCGGGACACCCACTCGCCCGCCAGCCGCCGACGCACGCGGTCTACGGCGGCGTCGTCGAAGTCGTCGCGTCCGACCTCATCCAGAACGTGGCGCAGATCCACGGCTCTCCTCCTTCGCCTCGCCGGCCGCCTGGGCGGCGCCGAGCAGTCGTCGCACCCGATGCAGTCGCGACCGGACGGTCCCCACCGGGATGCCGAGCGCGACGGCGAGCTCGTCGTACGTGAGTCCTGCCCACGCGTACAGCTGCAGCGTTTCGCGGTCGCTCGCCGAGAGCGCCTGCAGCGCGGGGGCGAGCGATCGCACCGCCACGGACGCGTCCGCGCGCGCGTCGGCGGCATCGAAGCCGCCCTCGTCGTGCGCGAGCGCGTCGCGGGTCGCCGAGACGATCGAACGCCAGTGCGCCGCCTCGACCGCGCGGTGACGACGGATGAGCCGCACGGCGATGCCGAGGAGCCAGGGCTTCGCGGACTCCGCCTCGGTGTCGAAAGACCCCCGCCGCCGGAACGCGGTCAGGAAGGTCTCGCTCACGATGTCCTCGGCCGCCTCCGCGCCGGCACGACGCGAGACGAACGCCCCGATCACGCGGGCGTGACGGTCGAACAGCTCGGCGAAGACCGCGGGCGCGGCGAGGGAACGCCGGATGATCTCGCCGTCGCTGGTCACGATCAGTATTGGCGGATCTGGCGGATGCGGTTCACGACGTCAGGATGACACGTCCGCCGACGCGTGGGCGGCGGGGAACAGCACGCACAGCGAGAACCAGCGGTCGTCGGCGATGACCGACACGGTGCCGCCATAGGCGATCGCGGCCGTCTCGATGTTGCGCAGGCCGTAGCCGTGGCCCTGCCCGCGCTGACGGGTCACGATGCGGTCGCCGTCACGCAGCACCACGCCGTCGAACGTGTTCTCGACCCGCACCATCGTGAAATCGTCCTGGGCGAACACGGCGAGACGAATCATGCGCTGCTCCTCGACGGCGAGCGTGGCGGCGCCGTCGATGGCGTTGTCCAGCGCGTTGCCCACCAGCGAAGTGAGCTCCAACGGCCGCATGAAGGCGAGCAGGCGGCCGTCGGCGACCACCGACACCTCGATCCCCCACTCCCGGGCGCGGGCGATCTTGGCGGTGACGATCGCGTCGAGCACGTGGCTCCCCGTCCGCACGACGGCGCCGTACCGGTCGATCGACTCCTCCAGATCGTCGATCATCCGCGCGCGAGTCGACGCGTCCTGCTCGGACCGGATCGCATCGAGGTGGTGCTTCATGTCGTGGTGCTTGCGGTTCACCTCGTCGATCGACCGCCGCGTGATCTCGTACTGGTCGTGCTGGCTGCGCAGGAGCTGGGCCATCGCCTCGGCATCGCGCCGCGCCACCGCCTCGTTGTGGACCCGCAGCTGCACGTGGAGGGCGATGTAGCCGCAGAGGTCCACGAGTGTGCGGATGTAGAGGATCTCGGTGCCGAAGCGGCCGCTGAAGGGCGTGTCGGTGGTCACGAAGCTGAGGTTCGAGATGCCGAAGGTCGCCACGGCGATCGCCACGGCCCCGGCCAGCTGGGTGCCGCCGACGTCGAAACGCGCCCGTCGGGTGAACTGCCGGTGCTCGGCGACCCCCACACCCACGAAGATCGTGCCGTAGATCAGCAGGGCGCCGACCGTCTGGACGTAGGGATCGATCAGGCCGGCGTAGAACCTGTCGATCTGCCAGAACCCCGATGCGGCGAGCTCGGCCAGCACGAACGCGCGGGTGACGATGAAGCCCGCTCCTCGCGCCGAGGCGTCGATCCCCGCGAACACCAGCGCGTACATGGTCGCCGCCGCCAGCAGCATGCCGGGGATCCACCATTCCAGCGGCAGGGTGCCGGCCCACAGCTGCACCGCCAGCAGGGCGGCGAGGCCGCCGAGAGCGATCGCGATCGTGGCGAGCGTGCGGAAGCGGCGCCGCGCGATGACGATGTACACCACACACGCGCCCCACTCCGCGATGGCGGTCAGGTAGCGCGGGATCTCGGCGAGGACCGGGCCGTCGACGTCGTTCACGCCGAGATCCCGCGGGAGCCGATGTGCTCCGCCAACGCGGCCAGGAACTCGCGCTTGCGCGGGCGACTGATCGGCAGGCGCCCTCCCCCGCGGATCCGGCAGTCGTTTCCCTCGATGCCCGTGACGTGGCGGAGGTTCACGAGCAGCCCGCTGTGGCAGCGCATGAAGCCGCAGTCGGCGAGCTCCGCCTCCATCGACTTGACCGTCGTGGCGATGCTGAACGTGGCGTCGAGGGTGTGGAGATCGATGCGGTGGCGGACCGACTCGATGTAGCGGATGTCGTCCACGCCGATACGGTGGTGGGCGCCGTCGGTGGCGGTGAACAGCAGCTCGCGCCGCGGGCGGCGCCGGATCCGCGTCAGCACGCGGGTCATCTCCTGCTCGAACGAGGCATACGAGACCGGCTTCAGCAGGTAGCTCAGCGCATCGACCTCGTAGCCGCTGACCGCGTAGTGCGGTGAGCTGGTCACGAAGACCATGATGACCTCGGAGTCCACTTCGCGGATGCGCCGTGCCGCCGTCATGCCGTCGACCCTGGGCATCTGCACGTCGAAGAAGAGGACGTCCCAGTCGGGCCGGTAGTCGGCGATGACGTCGGCGCCGTCGTGGAAAGCGCCCACGTGGAACTTCTCCCCGTGGGCCCGTTGGAAGCGGTCGAGGTGGGACAGGAGGCGCTCGATGGCTCCCGCGTCATCCTCGACGATCCCGATGCGGATCACTCCGCCACCTCCGACTCTCTCAGCTGAACCCCACGACTCTGCGCGCCACGTGGTACGCGAACCGCGTGGCGCTGCGCCCGGCCTGGCCGGGAAGGTTGCTCACCGCTCCCAGCAGGGTGCGCCGCATCCGCGTGTAGAGCCACGGGTTCTCGGCCCGGACTTCGCGCCAGAATCGGTCGCGCTCGCGCAGGTGGGAGGGGGACCCACCGCGGGCAAGCGTAGCGCTCGTGACCGCGCACACGCCTTCGACGTGGTGGAGGAGCGCCCGCTGCAGCTGGATCGGCACCTCGCCGCGGGCGACCTCGGCCTGCGCCGGGAGCGCGGCCAGGGCGAGCCGGTTCACGCGCAGCTGCTGATCGACGCGCCGGAGCATGACCTCGGGCGCGACGGACTGGCCCTCCCGCCCGACGAAGTAGCGGTAGAGCGGAACGGGCAGGTAGCGCATGCGGCGCACGTGGCGCAGCGGCGTCATCACGAACAGGTTGTCGACGTAGAACGTGTGCTCGGGAAGGCGCAGGCCGCACTCGCGCAGCAGCTCCGTGCGGTAGACGATCGCATGCATCATCAGCACCTGACGGCGGGAGAAGCGCTCGGTCTCTTCCCACGAGAACACGCGGTCCACGGGGAAGACGGAATCGAAGCGCGCGACCCGCGGCGATTTGTCGAGCCGCTCGTGCACGAAATCCGTGAAGACCGCGTCCACGGCGGCGCCGGCGGCCTTTATCTCCGCCAACGCCCGCAGGAGCGTCCGCAGGGCATCGAGATCGAGCCAATCGTCGGCGTCGAGCACCTTCAGGAACGTGCCGGCCGCGGCGGCGACACCCGCGTTGATCGCGCCGCCGTGGCCGCGGTTGACCTGATGGATGACGCGCAGGCGGCCGGGCGCCTCGGCCGCCCAGGCATCGGCGACCTCTCCCGTCCGGTCGGTCGAGCCGTCGTCGACGACGATGACCTCCAGCCCGTCGACGGCGGCGAGCCCGCTCAGGGCCCTCCCGAGGTACGCCGCCGCGTTGTAGGCGGGCACGACGACGCTCAGGAGGGGCACACCCTCCAGGGTGGCGGAGGACGCACTCATCGGCCCGCTCCTTCGACCGTGCTTTCGGCGACCTCCACCGACACGGGGACCTGGCGGAAGATCACCTTGAAGATCGGGTAGAAGACCCAGAACGAGATCGCCGAGTTGATGATCATCGTGATGACATCCGCGGTCACGGCCCCGCTGGCGCCCCAGCCGAGGGTCACCATGAAGAAGTCGTAGATCGCGGCCTTGTAGAAGCCCTGCGCAGCGGCGGCCAGGAACGTGATCGCCACGTACGCGATCGTGTACCAGCCCGCGGCGACCCACACCGAGGTGTTCGACTTGAAGGTGATGTTGCGCTGCAGGAAGAAGTTGATGACCTGCGCGATGAGGAGCGTGATCTGCACGGCGAGGAAGTACGCGAGCCCGCCGCCGCCCTCGGGAAGGGCGCCTGCGGCGTAGTCGAACATGTAGTACTGGCTGCCGTCGACGTTCGATCCGACGGGGAGCACCTGGAAGCCGACGTCGGTGAGGCCGGTGAACGTCGCGAACCCCCAGCGGAACAGGGGCATCAGGGCGAGCTGGAGCACCGTGACGCCATTGGAGAGCACCAGGAACATGGCGAACTTCGACAGCTCGGGGTGGCCGATCTGGAACCCGATCCACCACTTCTTGATCGCGGCGAACATCATGCGCTCCTGTTCTGGGCTGCGGCGTCGAACGCCTTCTGGGTGGTCCTCTCGGCGCGCCGGCCCGCGAAGAACGCGGTGACGACGCGGCCGAGGCCACGGAGGGACTGGCCGTTGACGAGCGTGAGGACGGCGGCGGTGAGCCGGCGCGTGGCCAGACCGCCGCTCATCTTGGAGATCACGCGGAACGGGCCGTTGAGGAGGAACAGGACGTTCAGGTCGGGCGTGCCGGCACGCTCGGCCTTCCTTCGCCGCCGGTCGAGGAACCCGAACGCCAGCCGCGCGAGCGGGCTGCGGGCTCCCGCCATGCGGTCCATCGGGTCGTTCTCGCCCAGGGGTCCGTCGGACCAGTGGCGGGAAGGGATCGGAGCGCCGAGGAGCGCCGCGAAGGCGGCATCGTCGGAGGTGGCGGCGGCACCGGTCGCCGGCACGTCGCGCGGCGTCAACGACACACCGCCGCGCGAGACGACGGCCCTCAGGCGCAGATCGCCGACGTGCGCGCCGACCGAGACCTCGTACTCCCCCGCCTCGACGAGCCACGCCCCGGAGCCCGCGTCGAAGAAGCGGAAGGTCCGCGGACCGAACGGAACGCTGACGCGCGCCGACGACCCCGGCTCCACCCGCACCTTGGCGTAGCCCTTGAGCTCGCGCACCGGCCGGATCACACCGCTGGCGCCGGCGCGCCCGACGTACAGCTGCACGACGTCCGCGCCGGCGCGCGTACCGGTGTTGGTCACCGTCACATGCGCGCCCGTGTCGTCGACCTCGAGGTCGCTGTAGGCGAAGGTGGTGTAGCCGAGACCGAAGCCGAAGGGGAACGCGACCGGAACCTCCGCGGTCTCGTAGTGGCGATAGCCCACGAACGGTCCTTCGCGGTACTCGGCGGTCCGGTCGGCGCTCGGAAAGCGCGAGGCGGTGGGTGTGTCGGCCAGCGCGAGCGGCATGGTCTCGGCGAGGCGCCCGCCGGGCTCGACGGCGCCCGTCAGCAGGTCGGCGATGGCTTCGGCGCCCGCCTGCCCGCCCAGGTAGGCGTGCAGCAGCGCCGTCGCGTCGGCAGCCCAGGGCGTCTCGACGACGCCGCCGGCGCTCAGCACGACGACGACCTTCGAGGCGACACCGCGGACGGCACGCAGGAAGCGCACCTGCGCCTCGGGCAGGGCCAGCGAGGAACGGTCGAGCCCTTCCGACTCGGCGATCTCGGGGAGGCCCAGCGCCAGCACGACGACGTCCGCGCGTGCGGCGAGTGCGACGGCCTCGTCCTGGAGTGCCGCGTCCGGACGTCCATCGCGCCGGAAGCCCTCGGCCACTCCCACAAGGCTCACCGGTGCCGCACCCAGCGCGTCGGCGAGGGTCGGGACGCGCGTCGCGTTCACGAGGGACGAGCCGGCGCCCTGGTAGCGCGGCACGGTGGCGAACGCGCCGATGAGCGCGACGGAGGTGCCCTCCGTCAGCGGCAGCAGGTCGCCCTCATTGCGCAGCAGCACCGCGGATTCCGCGGCCGCGCGACGCGCCAGCGCATGATGGGCGTCGAGATCGGCGGCGGCGGGGGGTCCCGCCGTCACGCGGCGGACGAGCTCGACCAGCTCGGTCACGCGCGCATCGAGTTCCGCGGTCGACAGCGTTCCCGCCTCGACGGCGGCCACGATCTCCCGCGCCGAGTCGAACCCCGGCGAGGGCATCTCGAGCGTCCCCCCGGCGGCGACGGCCGCGACCGCGTCGTTGCCCCCGCCCCAGTCGGAGATCACGGCGCCCTCGAAGCCCCACTCGTCCCGCAGGATGTCGGTGAGCAGATGAGCGTTCTCGTGGGCGTAGACGCCGTTGATGAGGTTGTAGGACGACATGATCGCCCACGGCGCTGCCTCGCGGACGACGATCTCGAACGCCGTGAGATAGATCTCGCGGAGCGTGCGCTCATCGACCACCGAGTCGCTCACCATCCGGCGGAGCTCCTGGCTGTTCACGGCGAAGTGCTTCGGCGTGGCGGCGACCCCTTCGGACTGGATGCCGCGGACATACGCGGCGGCCAGGCGCCCCGACAGCTCCGGATCCTCCGAGAAGTACTCGAAGCTGCGGCCGCCGAGGGGGCTCCGCTTGATGTTGAGCCCGGGGCCCAGGAGCACGCCGACGCCCTGCGCCGACGCTTCGCGCCCGAGCGCGGCCCCGATCTCCTCGGCGAGCGCGTCGTCCCAGCTGCACGCGACCGTCGCGGCGGTGGGGAAGCACGTCGCCGGCTCCGATCCGTTGATGCCGAGGTGGTCGGCAGAGCCGACCTGCTTGCGCACGCCGTGCGGTCCGTCGGCCAGCCACACGGCGGGGAGTCCGACGCGCTCGATCGCGCGGGTCTGCCAGGTGTTGGCCCCGCTCAGCAGCGCGGCCTTCTCCAGCAGGCTCAGGCCGGCCACGAGCGTGGAGGTGTCTTTCACGAGAGGTCTTTCGTCGTAGTTCGTCGTAGTGAGGGGCAGGAGTGGCCGCCGGGCCGGCGAGCAGACGTCCGACCCGGCGACCACGTTCATGCGGTGACGGTGCTGCGGTGACGACGCACGCGCAGGATGACCATCACGAGCGCGGCGGCGATCAGCAGGCCGACCACCGAGGTGATGACGATCTGCCAGACGACCCACGCCGGCGGCGTGTACTCGACGGTCGCGCCCGGGGCGAGGCCGTCCATCGCGTTGGAGTTCGCGACGGTGAACAGGATGTTGTGCGTCGCGTCGCGGATGTCGGTGACCGCCTTGGCCGAGCCGCTGTCGTTGAACGACTTCGACGGCTGGAAGGTGAGCATCAGGTCCGTCCCCGCGTGGATCCCCTCATTGGGGTTCATGTACGGGTACAGGTTGAAGTCCGAGATCGCGAAGCCCTCGAAGCCCCACTCGCCGCGGAGCACGGTGTCCATGAGCGCCACCGAGCCGCCCGCCCACGTGGCGCCGATCCGGTTGAACGAGCTCATGATGCCCGCCGCCCCGATCGTCGTCTCCGAGACCGTGCCCTGGTCGTCGGACAGGTACTTCACGTCCATCGAGATGTTCTTCACACCGATCTCGAAGGGCTTCAGGTAGATCTCGCGGATCGTCTGCTCGTTCGCCCAGGTCGCGATGCCGTTGTTGACGCGGTTGGTCTCCTGCTCGTTCATCGCGAAGTGCTTGATCATCGTGTAGACGCCCTTGGTGCCCACGCCGTTGGCCACGGCGGTCAGCAGTGCGCCGGAGAGCACGGGGTCCTCCGAGTAGTACTCGAAGTTGCGACCGCCGAACGGCGACCGGTGGAGGTTCACCGCCGGGGCGTACCAGCCGTTGATCTTCTTGAAGATCGCCTCGTTGCCGAGCATCACACCCATCGCCGTGCCGAGCTCCACGTCCCAGGTCTGGGCGATGAGCACCTCGGACGGGTAGGCCGTGCCGTTGATCTCCGAGTTGATGAACGACGAGAACCCGGCGGGACCGTCCGGCTCCAGCGTCTGCGGCTTTCCGATCGATCCGATCGCCGCGGTCTGGTAGGCCCCGTTGAGAAGCATGGCCGACATGTCGCCGACGCTCAGCGAGTCGAGCAGCTCGTCCCACTTCGGGTCGTCCTTGGCGAGGCCGCGCATGTCGATCAGCGAGAGCTCCGATGCGGCACCGGTGGCGGGCATCTCGCCGTCGAACGCGGCAGCCGCCCCCTCGTGGTCCCAGGCCTCGAATCCGGCCGCCACAGCCTCGTCGGCCGTCAGGAGCTCACCCTCGGGCGCGGTCGGGAACGTTCCGGCGAAATCCGCACGGGACATCACGGGGATCTTTCCCGCCTCGCCTTCGGTGGTGAACTGCGCCGACACGTCGTCGAACTGGTTCGTCACCGCGTCCAGGTCGGACGCGCGGTGGTCCTCGCCCGCGTAGACGACGTCGGCGTCGACGGTGTAGGTGAACGGCTCGGTGCCCGCCGCGACGGTGTGCGAGTCGGTACGGACGCTCAGCGCGTACTCCCCCGCCTCGAGCACGTACGCACGCTCGCCCTGGTAGTCGTAAGAGGCCATGTCCTCGACGGCGATCTCGACGGTCACCGACTCGGAGGCCCCGGGCTCGATGACCCCGGTCTTCGCGAAGCCGCCGAGCACCACGGCCGACTTCTCGATGCCGCCCGGCGTGTAGGGCGCCGAGTAGTACAGCTGCACGACGTCGCGACCCGCGACGTCGCCCGTGTTGGTCACGTCGACCGTCACCGCGATCGTGCCGTCGACCGCCCCCGCCTCGGTGCCGGCGATCCGCCACGCGAAGTCGGTGTAGCTCAGGCCGTAGCCGAAGGGGTAGACCACCGCGTCGTCGTAGTCGATGAAGCCCTCGACGGCCGCGGTCTCGTAGTAGCGGTAGCCGTAGTAGATGCCCTCGGCGTAGTTCACGAACGGCGCCTCGTCGGTGACGTTCGCGTTCGAGGTCGCGCTCTCGGTCACCGGGACCGGGTACGACGGCGACACGTTGTCGTAGAGGAAGTGGCCGAAGTTGGCGAAGGTCGGGTCGGCCGTGAAGTCCTCCGCCCAGAGGTCGACCGTGTGACCGGAGGGGTTCACGTCACCGCTCAGGATGCGGCCGAGCGCGTTGAGGGCGGTCGCCCCGGGCGAGCCGGCCAGCAGGATCGCGTCGATACCGGCGTCGTCCTGCAGGTCGCCGAGCTCGACGGTCGTCGAGGCGTTGACCACGATCACGACGGTCTCGAAGTTGTCCTGGGCGAGGGCGATCATGTCGCGCTCATCCTTGTTCAGCTCGAGCTGATGCTGCCCGGGCTCGGCGTTCTCGTCCCACCCGGTCATGTCGCGGGTCAGGTCGCCGCCTTCACCGCCGGGACGGCCGATGAAGACCACTGCGGCGTCGGCGAACTGCGAGAATGTCGACTCCTGAGCCTCGTACCCCGCCACCGGCATCTCGCCGATGTTGTAGGTGGAGATCTCCGGCTTGTCCATTTCGATGTAGCCGCGCGGGTTCTCGGCGGCGAACGCCTCGATCGACGCGTACACCGCGTCGTTGACCTCGAACCCGGCGTTCTCCAGCCCCAGGCGCGCGTTGATCGCCGAGTTGGTGTCGACCGAGCCCGAGCCCGAGCCGCCGTAGACGGGGTCGGCGGCCGCGCGGCCGAACATCGTCACCTTCGCGTCGGCCGTCAGCGGCAGCGCGGCGTCGTCGTTCTTGGCGAGGACGATGCCGCCCGCGCCGATCTCCTCGACAAGTTCGAGCGACGCGGCGTCGACCTCGTCGATGTCGGCGTAGTCGGCCTGGTAGTAGTCGGTGTCCCAGTCCGCCGATTCCTCGGAGTTGGTGAACGTGTAGGTGCCCGACCCCAGCTGAGAGGCGACCCATCCGGTCGCGACGTTCAGCGCGACGTTCGCGACGACGGTCACGATGGTCACGAGGGCGATCACGGGGATCCAGATCGCCAGGTACTTCTTGTTGGACATCGGGGCCTTGGCGGCCGACGCGCCCGGGGAGGGTCGTGCGTTCACGGCTCTTCTCCTTCAGTGGTGTCACGCGGGGTGGGAAAGCGAGGGGTGGGAAGTGAGGGGTGGGGCGCGCGGGATCATCCGGCGCGACAGGCCGCGCGTCCCGCCCGGCATCGGGTCCGGACGGGAGCGCGAGGCGGCGAGGTCAGCCGGTGACCTCGGAGATGTTCCCGTCCTGGTCGATCTGCCAGGTCTTGCCGGTCGCGGCGGACTCCGCCTCGATGACGTACTTTCCGCCGTCGATGTTGACGGTACCGGTCACGCGCTCGGCGGCCTCGGACTTCACGAACGGCATCACGAGCAGGCCGTACTTCTCGGTCGGCTGCTGGACGTCGCCGGCGAGCATGACCTGCTTCCAGCTGGGGTCCTCGGCGAGCGCGTCGACGACCGCCTGGCGCGCGCCCTGCAGGTCGGCGGCCACATCCACGTCGGCGACCTCGGTCTGCGAGCCGTTGTCGGCGGGAGTGGTCGAGCATGCCGTCAGTCCGAAGGCACCGGTCGCGAAGATCAGGGCCGCGAGCGTGGCGGCGCGCATCTTGTTCTTGTTCATCTCTGCTCCTTTAGGGGGCGGGCCGCGAGGTTCCGTGGCCCGGGTCTGTGTGCTGGCGGCGGCATCCGGGGAATGCCGGTCCCCGATCGAGGCCGGCAGAACGTTCTCTGCCGGCCTCGAGCGGGGCGGTCGGCGGCTACTCGGAGATCACTCCCGCGTAGTTGAGGCCGAATCCGTAGTCGTACGCGTTGCCGTTCGCGTCGGTGTAGGGCGTCATGTCCTTCGCGACGTCCTCCAGCTGCGCCTCGACGGTGTCCATGTCGGCGGGGAACTGGATCGGAAGGCGACCCTGCGGCTCGTACAGGCCGAGGGCGACCTCCAGGAGCGCCTTGTCGCTCGTGCCGAAGCCGACGAGGATCGCGTCGGAGTCGGCCTCGAACTCAGCCGGGATCGTCGCGTTGGCCGCCTTGAGGACGGTCACGACCGGGATGTCCTTGCCGGACGCCTCGACCGCGTCGACCGCACGCTCGAAGGCGTCGAGGTCGGCCTCGTTGAGCACGTGGGAGGTGTTGCCGTAGTACGACCGGTTCTCCGTCGTGCCGTCCTCGAGGATGTCACCGCTGATCGAGGTCTTGCGGACGTTCTCGCCGTCGGCAGTGTAGGGCCGGTACTGCAGCGAGAGCGGGTAGAACTCCTTGGTCTCCGCGTCACGGCCGGCGTTGGTGAACGTGCCGCCGTTGTCGGGGCTGTTCATCCCGACGAGCACCAGGTCGACATCGCTCAGGTCGGGAGCGGTGTAGCTGGTGACCACGCCGTCGTCGTCCATCACGACCTCGTCGGTCAGCACCTCGCCGAAGTACTCCTCGGCGACCTCGAGGTCCAGGCCCGCGTACTCGGTGTACGTGGCGGGTCCGAACGCCCCGGCGATGCCGATGTTGTACGAACGCGGGATGTAGACGGTCTTGTCCTTCCAGTCGGCCGCTTCGGCCGCCGACACCGTCTCGCCGTCGTTCTTCAGCATGACGACCGAGTCGAGCTGGGCGGCGTAGCCCGCGGCGACCTTGTCCTCGCTGGCGAGGACGGCCTTCGACGCCTCGAGGTCCACGAACGCGTTCTCGTACAGGCCGGGGTTGAACATCAGCGTGAGGATGCGCGCCGCGGACTCGCGGAAGCGCGTCTCGGCGTCGATCTCCTGGTCGCCCGCCTCGAACTCCTCCTGCCACAGCTCTGCCGCCTCGAGGATGTAGGTGGCGTCGTTGACGCCTCCGAACATGTCGTGGCCGGTGCCCAGTACCTTGACGTAGCGCTCCGCCGGAGTCAGGTCCTCCGCGCCCCACGCCATCGCGATGAAGGCATCGGGGTCGGTGGCACCGGTCATGACACCCCAGTCGGTGACCACGACGCCGTCGTAGCCGTTCTCCTCGCGGAGGATCGCCATGCGGCCCGCGTCGTAGGCGGTGCCGGTGCGGTCCTCGAACAGCGGCTCGCCGTTCGCGTCGAGCGCGATCGAGTAGGCGGTCATCACCGCGGCCGAGTCGAGCGACCCGAGGAAGGCCTGCGTGTGCTCGGCGAGGTTGCCGCCCGGGTACACGCCGTACTTGCCGGCCTCCGTGTGCGACTCGCGCCCGCCTTCGCCGGGGCCGTCGCCGGCCCAGTGCTTGATCATCGCGTTGACCGACTCGGGACCCCAGGCGTCCTCGCCGCCGCTTCCCTGGAAGCCGTCGACGTAGGCCGCGGCGAGCTCGGCGTTCTGCGCGGCGTCCTCACCGAAGGTGCCGCCCACGCGCAGCCAGCGCGGCTCGGTCGCGAGGTCGATCTGCGGGCTCAGCGCGGTCGCGATCCCCAGCGCGCGGTACTCCGCCGACGCCATCTCGCCGAAGGTGCGGGTGTGCTCGACGTCGAACGTCGCGGCGAGCCCGAGGCTCGACGGCCAGCGGGAGATGTCCTCGCCGTCGGCGTTGTAGCCGCCCGAGCCCGCGGTCGAGCGCGGGTCGGAGCTGAAGTTGACCGGCACGTACGGAGTGTCGGCCGTCGCGAGGGTCTCGACGAAGGCCTGCATCTCGTTGACCCACGGCACCGTGTCCTCGACGTTGCTGCCGGCGGCGTTCAGGACGTTGCGGAGGTTCGACTCCTCCAGGTACGTCTTCTGCGGGTCGGTCAGGCCGTCGGCGGGCGAGCGCTCGTGCGAGCTCACCAGCATGAGCCCGGCGATCTGCTCGATCGACATGTCCTGCGCGAGGTCGGCGGCGCGCTCCTTGGAGTCCAGGCGCCAGTCCTCCCAGGTGTCGAGCTCGCCGTTGGCGTTCATGTCCTTGAACGCGAGCGTGTCATTGCCGTCGGCGACCTCGAGCAGCTCGATCGGTCCGTCAGCGGAGTACGACAGCGTCTTGCCGCCGTTGGGGTTCTCGACGACCACGAACTCCGTGGTTCCGTCCGTGACCTCGCGGGTCGTGTAGGACGCCGGCTCGGAATCTCCGAACGTGCATCCGGTCAGAGTGATCGCAAGTCCGATCCCGGTGATCGCTGCGATTCCCTTTTTTGGCAGGGCCCTCATTGGCCTATCCCTTTCGTCATCGACGTTCACCCGCACGCGTCATGTGCGCGGATGCCGGCCCCGCCTCTGGGGCCACACCGCCGTGGTCCGTCGCGACTGTGCGTCTGCTCGTGCAGGGGGACGGGGGTGGTGCTGAATCGACGTTTTCACGCAGGGGTTGCCGGTCCCGGGCCGGACGCACGAATGGTCGTTTCCGTCGCACGATCTGTCGCGGGAGCCGCGATCAGGCGCGTTTCCGTGACCGTTCCGTGATCGTCGCGTCGGGTCGCCGCCCTCGCGCCCGTAGTCTCGGAGACATGGTGGAACAGCATCAGGGACACATCAGTCCCGACAGTCAGTGGTCGACGTACGAGGCGAACGTGCAGTCGTACCGGGGTCTGTCGATGTCAGCCCAGTCGCTCTACCTCGCCGTCGGCGCGATCCTGCTCGGCGTCGGCGACAGACTGCCGTTCTTCACGGTGCTGATCCTCGCCATGGTGACGACCTGGTACGTGTTCCTCCCGGTGATCTTCGCCCGCTGTGCGATCGTCGATTTCCACAAGTTCGATCTGGGATCGCGGTTCGACCGTGACGGTGCCCTGCGCGGCTCGGTCGACGCCTCTCGACTGTCGGAGCGCGCGTACGCCAACCTCTGGCGCGGCCGCCCGCTGCGCGCCCGGGTCGCATCGCAGATCGACATGCCGGCGGGCCAACGCTTCCGCACGATGCGCCAGACGCGGCTGAAGCTCGACCTGTTCATCCCGATCAGCGTCACCATCGTCTGGATCGTCTTCGCCGCGTACATCCTCGTCGCCGCGTAGCCCGATCCGCGGTCGCCGCCGCCCCGCCGGCGATCGTGCCGGGCGGGGGGCATGCTAGGCGCGCTTCGCCTCGACGGACGCCCATCCGTGCTCGAGCACGGCGAAGCCGGCGTCGAGCACGGCAAGGGGGTCGTGGCTCTCGCTCACGAGCAGCTGCATCTGCAGCACGAACCGGGCGTAGGCGCGGATCTCGTACGACGGCGCGGTCAGCCCGAGCTCATCGGCGATGGCATCGGCGAGCGAGACCTCGTGACGCAGCCACATCTTCGCTCCGTAGTCGCGCAGCGCAGGCGTCTCGTTGAGGAAGCGCATGAACCGCTGCGCGACGTCATCGCCGTGCTCCGCGGCGCTCAGCCGCACCTCCTCGGCATAGAACGCGTAGAGGGCCTGGTGGATCGACACACCCGCTGGACGGTCGCTCACCCTCCCGACAAGACGCGCGCGCTGTTCATCGTCTTCGTCGAAGACGAGCGCCTCCTTCTGCGGGAAATGGGCGAAGACGGTCGTGGGCGAGACATCGGCGGCCTCCGCGATCTCGCGGATGCTCACCTCGTCGAACCCTCGCTCGAGGAACATCAGGGTGGCGACGTCGGAGATGTTCTTCCGCGTCGCCGCCTTCTTGCGTTCACGCCTGCCCAGGGGTTCGCTCTCCGCCATGTCGGACATCCTATCGAAACGAGTCCATTGTTGTATTGACTTCATGCCTGGTATTGGTACAGTTTCGGAGTGACTTCACCGACCGCCCTCACCTCCACCGACCTCTCCCCCGCGTCCGCTCGGCGCGCCTGGACGATGCTCATCGTCCTGACGATGCTGACGACCGTCGGCATGACGGTCGTCCTCCCGGTGCTCCCCTTCGTCGTGCTCCAGTACGTGTCGAACGAGGGCGACCTCGCCGTCTGGGTCGGCGTCCTCGAAGCGGTCAACGGCCTCTGCGCCTTCCTCGTGGCCCCCTTCCTCGGCCGCCTGTCCGATCGATTCGGCCGCCGCCCCGTGATCGTCGTCGCCGCCTTCGGCGCGGCCGTCGGCATGACCCTCTTCGGCATCGGGGGCGCGCTCTGGGTCCTGCTGCTCGCGCGCGTCATCCAGGGCGCGACCGCCGGCGACCTTCCGGCGCTGTTCGCCTACCTCGCCGACATCACCCCGCCGCACAAGCGCGCACAGCGCTTCGGCATCCTCGGTGCACTCTCGGGCATCGGCACGATGATCGGGCCCGCCGTCGGCGGCCTCCTCGCCGCGATCAGCATCGATCTGCCGGTGTTCGCGACCGCCGGTGTCTCGTTCGTGATCGCGGTCCTCGCGGTCTTCCTGCTGCCCGAGAGCCTCCGGCCCGAGAATCGGATCGCGTCGATCGCCCTCCGCGACCTGCATCCCCTCGCCGTGCTCCGCGACGCCTTCGGCCGACCGGAGCTGCGGGGCCTCATGATCGGCTTCGGGCTTCTCGCGCTGCCGTTCGGCTTCTTCGTCAACAACTTCGGGGTGCTCGCGTTCGACACGATCCACTGGGGACCGACGGCGATCGGCATGCTCATCGCCGCCGTCGGCATCATCGACATCATCGTGCAGGGCGTGCTGCTCGGCATCCTGCTCCCCCGCCTCGGCGAGCGCGCCGTGATCGTCGCGGGCATCGTCGCCCAGATCGTCGGCCTCTCGGCACTCGCGGTGGTCGCCTCGGTGCTCGCGCAGCCGTGGGTGTTCGTCCTCGGCGCGCTCATGCTCGCTGCGGGCCAGGGCGCCTCGCAGGCCGCGATGGACGGCGCGATGTCCAACGCCGTCGGCGACGACGAGCAGGGCTGGCTCGGCGGCGCCACTCAGTCGCTGAACGCCGCGATGAGCGCTGTCGCACCGGTGGTGGCGGGCGTGCTCTACGCCGCCGTCGCACCGTCGGCGCCGTATTGGCTCGGCGCCGCGCTCATGGTCGTCGCCGTCATCGTCGTCAGCCGCGCCCGCATCGTCGACGCCGCCCACCGCTCCTGAATCAACCGCCCGCAGATCAAGCGCCCGCAGATCGACCCGCCCGCGTAACCCGCGGCCCTCGTCGCCGAGCCGACACGTCTCCGCCCAGCCGACACGCTCCGCGCGCGCGGGACGTGTCGGCTGGCGCGAAGCGTGTCGGTTCGCGGACCGACCCCGTGAAACGACGAAGGGGATGCCTGCGCTGAGCGCACGGCATCCCCTTCGTGGGGAGGGACTCTAGAAGTCCCAGTCCTCGTCTTCGGTGGCGACGGCCTTGCCGATGACGTACGACGAGCCCGACCCGCTGAAGAAGTCGTGGTTCTCGTCGGCGTTCGGCGACAGGGCCGACAGGATCGCGGGGTTCACGTTGGTGACGCTCGAGGGGAACATCGGCTCGTAGCCGAGGTTCATCAGCGCCTTGTTGGCGTTGTAGTGCAGGAACTTCTTGACGTCCTCGGTGAGACCGACACCGTCGTAGAGGTCCTGCGTGTACTGCACCTCGTTGTCGTAGAGCTCGTACAGCAGCGAGAACGTGTAGTCCTTGATCTCGTCGCGCTCGGCGGGCGTCAGCTTCTCGAGGCCCTTCTGGAACTTGTAGCCGATGTAGTACCCGTGCACGGCCTCGTCGCGGATGATGAGACGGATGATGTCCGCCGTGTTCGTCAGCTTCGCCTTCGACGACCAGTACAGCGGCAGGTAGAAGCCCGAGTAGAAGAGGAACGACTCGAGCAGCGTCGAGGCGACCTTCCGCTTGAGCGGCTCGTCGCCACGGTAGTAGTCCATGACGATCTGCGCCTTGCGCTGCAGGTTCGGGTTCTCGACCGACCAGCGGAACGCGTCGTCGATCTCGGGCGTCGAGCACAGCGTCGAGAAGATCGACGAGTAGCTCTTGGCGTGCACCGACTCCATGAACGCGATGTTCGTGTAGACGGCCTCCTCGTGCGGGGTGATCGCATCGGGGATGAGCGAGACGGCTCCGACGGTGCCCTGGATCGTGTCGAGCAGCGTGAGACCGGTGAACACCCGCATGGTGAGCGTCTGCTCCTCGGGGGTGAGCGTGGCCCACGACTGGATGTCGTTGGACAGCGGCACCTTCTCGGGCAGCCAGAAGTTGTTCACCAGACGGTTCCAGACCTCGAGGTCCTTGTCGTCCTGGATGCGGTTCCAGTTGATCGCCTGCACGTGGTCCACGAGCTTCAGCGGTTCGGGGGTCATGACTTTCCTTCAGTTGGTTTCGTCACTGCGTTTCGTCTCGCTGCGCTCGCTCAACGACCGGGAACTGCGCTCGCTCGACGACCGGGGTGATGTCAGAGCATGCAGGAGACGCACTCGGACATGTCGGTGCCCTCGAGCGCCAGCTGACGCAGGCGGATGTAGTAGATCGTCTTGATGCCCTTGCGCCAGGCGTAGATCTGCGCGCGGTTGATGTCGCGCGTGGTGGCGGTGTCCTTGAAGAACAGCGTCAGCGACAGGCCCTGGTCGACGTGCTGCGTCGCCGCGGCGTAGGTGTCGATGACCTTCTCGTAGCCGATCTCGTACGCGTCTTCGTAGTACTCGAGGTTGTCGTTCGTCATGAACGGCGCCGGGTAGTAGACGCGGCCGATCTTGCCTTCCTTGCGGATCTCGATCTTCGACGCGATCGGGTGGATCGAGCTCGTCGAGTTGTTGATGTACGAGATCGACCCGGTGGGCGGCACCGCCTGCAGGTTCTGGTTGTAGATGCCGTGCTCCTGGATCGACGCCTTCAGCGCGGTCCAGTCCTCCTGCGTCGGGATGTGGATGCCGGCGAACAGCTCCTTGACCTTCTCGGTCTGCGGCACCCACTCCTGCTCGATGTACTTGTCGAAGAACTCCCCCGACGCGTAGGTCGAGTCGGCGAAGCCGTCGAAGGTCGTCTTCCGCTCGATCGCGATGTTGTTCGAGGCGCGCAGCGCGTGGAACAGGACCGTGTAGAAGTAGATGTTCGTGAAGTCCAGGCCCTCTTCGGAGCCGTAGCGGACGTGCTCACGGGCGAGGTAGCCGTGCAGGTTCATCTGGCCGAGGCCGATGGCGTGCGAGCGGTCGTTGCCGTCCTCGATCGAGCGGACCGAGCGGATGTGGCTCTGGTCGCTGACCGCGGTCAGGGCGCGGATGCTCGTCTCGACGGTGCCGGCGAGGTCCTTGCCGTCCATCGCGAGGGCGATGTTCATCGAGCCGAGGTTGCAGGAGATGTCCTTGCCGATCTGGCCGTACGAGAGGTCCTCGTTGTAGGTGGTCGGCGTGTTGACCTGGAGGATCTCCGAGCACAGGTTCGACATGTTGATCCGGCCCTTGATCGGGTTCGCCCGGTTCACGGTGTCCTCGAACATGATGTAGGGGTAGCCCGACTCGAACTGGATCTCTGCGATCGTCTGGAAGAAGTCACGCGCCTTGATCTTCGTCTTCTTGATGCGGGCGTCGTCGACCATCTCGCGGTACTTCTCGGTGACCGAGATGTCACCGAAGGGCACGCCGTAGACCTTCTCGACGTCGTACGGCGAGAACAGGTACATGTCCTCGTCGTTCTTGGCGAGTTCGAACGTGATGTCGGGCACGACGACGCCGAGCGACAGCGTCTTGATGCGGATCTTCTCGTCGGCGTTCTCGCGCTTGGTGTCGAGGAACTTCATGATGTCGGGGTGGTGGGCCGACAGGTAGACGGCGCCGGCACCCTGACGCGCGCCGAGCTGGTTCGCGTAGCTGAAGCTGTCTTCGAGGAGCTTCATGACGGGGATGATGCCGCTGGACTGGTTCTCGATCTGCTTGATCGGGGCGCCCGCCTCGCGGATGTTGGAGAGCAGGAGCGCCACGCCGCCGCCGCGCTTGGACAGCTGGAGGGCGGAGTTGATGCCACGGGCGATCGACTCCATGTTGTCCTCGATGCGCAGCAGGAAGCAGGAGACGAGCTCGCCGCGCTGGGCCTTGCCGGTGTTGAGGAAGGTGGGGGTGGCCGGCTGGAAGCGGCCGGAGATGATCTCGTCAACGAGCTGCTCGGCGAGCGCCTCGTCGCCGTCGGCGAGGCCGAGGGCGGTCATGACGACGCGGTCCTCGAAGCGCTCCAGGTAGCGCTTGCCGTCGAAGGTCTTGAGCGTGTAGCTCGTGTAGTACTTGAACGCGCCGAGGAAGGTCTCGAAGCGGAACTTCGCCCCGTACGCGCGGTCGTTCAGGCGCTGGATGAAGTCGAACGAGTACTTGTCGAGGACGGCGCCCTCGTAGTACTCCTTCTCGACCAGGTAGTCCAGGCGCTCCTTGAGCGAGTGGAAGAACACCGTGTTCTGGTTGACGTGCTGCAGGAAGTACTCCCGCGCGGCGCGCTTGTCGGCGTCGAACTGGATCTTGCCGTCCGCTCCGTAGAGGTTCAGCATCGCGTTCAGCGCGTGGTAGTCGAGTCCCTCGAACCGCTCATCGGTCTTGAAGGTCGTGTCGGTCACTGCAGCTTCCACCATCGTTCCAATCCGTCGGTCACCCGATCGACGTCGTCCTGCGTGCCGAACAGTTCCAGCTTGTACAGGTGCGGCACGTGGCACTTGCGGCTGATGATGTCCCCGGCGGCGCAGAAAGCGTCGCCGAAGTTGGTGTTTCCTGCGGAGATGACTCCGCGAAGCAGGGACCGGTTGCCCTCGTCGTTGAGGAAGCGGATGACCTGCTTGGGGACTGCGCCCTTCTCCTCTCCGCGCCCCTGCCCGCCGCCGTAGGTGGGGGTCACGAGCACGAACGGCTCATCCACCGCCAGGGCGGGGTCGGAGGCGTGGAGCGGAACACGGAGCGCGGGCATCCCGAGCTTCTCGATGAAGCGCGCCGTGTTGCCCGAGACGCTCGAGAAGTAGACGAGCAGTGGTACGTCTGTCGCGGTCAGCATGCGACCCACACCTCCGCCCGGTTCCTGAGCGATGCCGAAGGATCAGGCCAGCCGCGAGGCCAGCTCGTCGATCTTGTCGGGACGGAAGCCCGACCAGTGGTCCTCGTCGGTGACGACGACCGGAGCCTGCAGGTAGCCGAGGGACTTGACGTGCTCGAGCGCCGCCGGGTCCTCGGACAGGTCGAGGATCTGGTAGTCGATGCCCTTCGAGTCCAGCGCCCGGTAGGTCGCATTGCACTGAACGCAGGACGGCTTCGTGTAGACCGTGATCGCCATGGTGATCCGCCTTTCCCCTCTCAAAATCCTTGTGTGTGTCGGCGGTGCCCCCGCCGGGAGTCCAATACTACATATGGGTACGGACATTGGGGGCAACCACAAGGGATAGTAGTTACATCCGTGTAGTTTTCCACCGCTCTCCCCCGGTACAACACAGGTTGTCCACCGTTTCATCCACAGCCGGGACCCGGATTCCGAACCTGGAAAATCCCTGAATCACGGGCATTTCCTCCGGCCGTTCGGAAACTGTCCACAGGCGTGACCGTACGACGGACCACCGACACCCGATCGCCCTGTGGAAACCACGGTCCGGCGTGTCGCGGCGTGTCGCGCGGGTCGGTAGCGTGGTGGGGTGGCTGGCTACCGGGATCTCCTTCGCACCCCCGGGGTCGCGCGCATCATCGCGGCGCAGCTGACCGCCCGGTTCCCGAACGGCATGACGAGCCTCGCGATCCTGCTCCACGTGGAGCGGCAGACCGGTTCGTACGGCGCGGCGGGCCTGGTGCTGGCGGCGGCGTCGATCGGGCAGGCGGTGGCCGGACCGGTCACGAGCCGCTGGATGGGCGCCTGGGGGATGCGTCGCGTCCTCACCCTCACCACGGTGGTGTGCGCGGCCGCGATCCTCGTGCTCGCCCTGGCCCCGCTGCCCCTCGTCGGCTACATGGTCTTCGGATTGATCGCCGGGCTGTCGACGCCGCCGGTGCAGTCCGCGGTCCGCACCATCTATCCCAAGATCGTGAACTCCCGCCAGCTCACGCCGCTGTTCTCGCTCGACGCGAGTCTGCAGGAGATCATCTGGATCCTCGCGCCGGTGCTGATCACGATCGTCGCGACGCAGGCGGGCACCGTGCCCGGCCTCCTCATGATCGTGGCGATCCTCGTGGGCGGCGGGGCGTGGTTCATCCTCTCCCCCGAGGTCGGGCGGGTGCGCATCCCCCGCAGCCGCCGCGCCTTCGGCAAGGTGCTCGGCAAGCCCGTCGTGCTCCTGGCGACGGTGACCGGATTCCTCCTCATCGGCGCGTGCGCCGCCGTGGAGGCGGGCGTCGTGGCCACCTTCGGCCACGGCGGACTCGAGGCCGGGCTCGTGCTGGCGATCTTCTCGGTCGGCAGCCTCGCCGGCGGCCTGTCGTTCGGACACATCCCCATCGGTCCGTGGGCGATGGCTCGGCGCCTCACGGTCGTCGCGGTCGGCCTCATCGCCAGCGTGTTCCTGCTGGCCTCGTTCTGGGGCCTCAGCGCCTCGCTGTTCGTCGCGGGGATCGGCATCGCTCCCGCCCTCGCCGTCATGTTCGCCATGACGAGCGCGAGCGTGAAGTTCAGCGAGACCGCCGAGGCGTACGGCTGGATCGGGACGGGACAGCTCATCGGCGCGGCCGCCGGTTCGGCCGTCGCGGGATTCCTCATCGACGGAGTCGGCTACGTCGGCGCCTACTGGGCGGCTGCCGCGTTCGCGATCGTCGGCGCCATCGTCGCTGCGACGTGCGTCCGCGGTTTCCCCGATCTGCGGGGACGCGACGTCAGCCCGATCCCGGACACCGAGCCCGTCCCCGTCATCACCTGACGCACCGCGTCGGCACCTCCGCCGACGGTCCTAGGCTGGGCGCATGCCCGCTCCCCTCGTCCTGCCCCGTCTGTCCTGGGGCGCCGCCGATGCCCCACGGCACGCCCTCCTGATCCACGGCCTCGGCTCCAGCGGCGCCCTGATGTGGCGCTTCGGCACCGCGTTGGCGGGCGCCGGCTGGTGCGCGACGGCGGTCGACCTCCGCGGGCACGGCACGGCGCCGCGGGCGCTCGACTACACGATCGAGGCGTACGCCGCCGACGTGCAGGGCACCACCCCGGATCGGCGCGACGGCCGGAGCGGCTGGGACCTCGTGATCGGGCACTCCCTCGGCGGTGCGGCCGCGACGGTCGCGAGCGCCGACAACCCGGCCTGGACGCGGCACCTCGTCCTGGTCGATCCGGGCATCCACCTCACCGACGCCGATCGCGAGGCCGTCTCGGCCGGCCAGGAGCAGGCCTTCGCCGACACCTCCCAGGAGGCGGTCCGCGCCGAGCATCCGCACTGGCACCCGCAGGACATCGAGCTGAAATCCCTCGCCGCGCAGCAGGCGAGCCGCTGGGCGGTGGAGCAGACGGGCGCGCAGAACACGCCGTGGGACGTGCGGGAGGCCGCCGCGCGACTGAGCGTGCCCACGCATGTGCTGGGCGCCGACCCTGCCGTGTACTCGCTGTTCACCGGCGAGCTCGCCGAGCAGGTGCGTCAGAACCCGGTCGTCACGATGTCCGTCGTGTCCGGCGCCGGACACTCGCCGCACCGCGACGCCCCCGAGGAGACGATCCGTCAGCTGTTCGCGGCGCTCGGCTGACGACCGGCGGGTTCAGGCGATCCGCTCCAGCAACGCGAGGACCGCGAGCGCATAGGCGTCCTCGGGCTGCGGGTGCTCGAACCGGTGCAGCTCCTCCGCCGCGCCCGGGTCGGGCCGATCACGCGGGTCACGCCGCAGGGCGATCTCGACGACGTGGGTGTCGGCGAGGCGGTGCAGCGAGCGGAACGCGCCGCGGAGCAGCTCGCGCAGCTGGTCCTCGCGCGGCAGCCACAGCGCGTCCTCGAGGGCGACCGAGTCCAGCGCCCACTCGGTCGTGCCGTTGAAGGCGAGGATGGTGCCGGTCGGGTACGACCGCGGCTCGATGGTCATCTCGCTCACCGTGAAGACGTCGGCCTCGAACTCGGGCTCGTCGAGCTGGAACCGGTCGCCCGATGCCGGGCGCCAGACGAGACCCGCGTCGCGCAGGGCCAGGGCGAGGTCGGTCGAGATCATGGGACCATCCTCCCCCGGTGGACGAGGATGCGGGGCCGGACCCCGTGCACCGGGAGGACAATGGAACCGTGACGACGTTCGATCCCACCGACCTCCTGCCCGACGAGCTCCTGGAGCGCATCCGCTCCCGTGCGGCCTCCGTCGACGCCGACAACGTCTTCCCCGACGCCGACCTCGCCGAGCTGCGGGCATCGGGCTACCTCGCGGCGCTCGTGCCGACCGACCTCGGCGGTGCAGGCCTGGGCCTGGCGGAGGTGTCCGTGCTGCAGCAGCGGCTGGCGACGGCCGCCCCCGCCACGGCGCTCGCGATCAACATGCACCTCGTGTGGACGGGTGTCGCGAAGGTGCTCGCCGATCGCGGCATCGACACGCTCCGCTTCGTGCAGGAGGGGGCAGCGGCCGGCGAGGTGTTCGCGTTCGGGATCAGCGAGGCCGGCAACGACCTCGTCCTCTTCGGGAGCGACACGGTCGCGGAGCCGCTCGCAGACGGCGGGTACGCGTTCACCGGCACGAAGATCTTCACCTCGCTCGCTCCGGTGTGGAGCCAGCTCGGGCTCCACGGCCTCGACACGACGAGCCCCGACGGCCCGCAGATGGTCTACGCGTTCGTGCCGCGGACCGATGCGGTCGTGACCCGCGACGACTGGGACACCGTGGGCATGCGCGGCACGCAGTCGCGGACCACGGAGCTCCACGGCGCGGTGGCGCCGCCCGAGCGGGTCGTGCGCCGCATCGCGCCCGGTCCGCAGCCCGATCCGCTGGTGTTCGGGATCTTCAGCGTGTTCGAGATCCTGCTCGCGTCTGTCTACACGGGCATCGCACGCCGCGCATTGGACCTCGCGGTCAACGCCGCGAAGGGGCGCACCTCGAAGCGCACGGGCCGCAGCTACGCCCAGGACCCCGACATCCGCTGGCGGATCGCCGAGATGGCCCTCGCCTACGACGCGCTCCTCCCCCAGATCGCATCGCTGAGCAGCGACGTCGACGGCCTCGCCGACCACGGCGGACTGTGGTTCGCGAAGCTCAGCGGCGTGAAGCACCGCGCGGTGACCACCGCCAAGCAGGTCGTCGACGAGGCGATGCTCGTCGCCGGCGGTTCCTCGTACTTCACCCGCAGCGAGCTCAGCAGGCTCTATCGCGACGTGCTGGCCGGGATGTTCCACCCGTCCGACCCGGAATCGGCGCACAGCACCGTCGCGGGTGCCTGGCTCGGCCCGCTGGAGTCCTGATCCCGCCCGGCGCCCCCGGATCCCGTCCGGCGTCAGCGCCCTTCGAAGTCGTACGCCTTCAGCAGTTCGGCCACGGCCTGCTCGCGCTCCGCGCCGCCGCTCTCGAACATGTGGGCGACATGCGTGCGCAGGTGATTCTCGATGAGGAGCTTGTCGAGCGAGGCCAGCGCCTTCTGGATGGCGCGGGACTGGCCGATGATGTCCATGCAGTAGTCCTCGTTCTCGATCATCCGGGCGAGCCCGCGGATCTGGCCCTCGAGGATGCTCGTGCGGTGCAGGGCGCGCTTCTGGATGTCTTCGATCACGCCGCCAGGATACGCCGCGCACGGGACGATGCGGCTCCGGCGGCAGTCCTGCACCCGGCCGTTCCCGCAGCGGCGGTGCGCGTGCGAACATAGCGGGATGGTCCGCACCCCGACGTCGCTGCTGAGCCCCGCAGACCAGGAGCGGCGCCGCGGCCTGCGCGTCATGAAGGGCGTGGCCCTTGCGGCGCTGGTGTTCATGGCGGTGCTCTTCGTCGTCGCGTTCGCGCTCGAGGACCGCTACCCGTGGCTGTCGTACGTCCGCGCCGCCGCCGAGGGGGGCATGGTGGGCGCGCTCGCGGACTGGTTCGCCGTCACCGCCCTGTTCCGCCATCCGCTCGGGATCCCGATCCCCCACACGGCGATCATCCCGCGACGGAAGGACGAGATCGGCCGGAGCCTCGGGGAGTTCGTCGAGACGAACTTCCTCGACGGCGACGTGGTGCGCGAGAAGCTGCAGTCCACCGCGATCGCCGCCAAGGCCGGCGAGTGGCTGCGCGTGCCCGCCAACGCCGAACGCGTCGCCGCCGAGGGTGCCACCATGGCCACCGGAATCCTCCGGGCGCTGAGCGACGACGAGGTGCAGGACCTCATCGGCGACCTCGCCCGCGAGCACCTGCTGAGCCCCGCCTGGGGGCCGACGGTCGGCGCGTGGCTCGACCGCGTGGTGGACGCCGACGCCCACCGCGGCGCCGTCGACCTGGCCTTCGACAGCATCGCCCTGTGGCTGGAGACCGGCCGCGAGTCGTTCACCGGCCTGGTCTCGCGGCGCCTCCCCTCCTGGGTGCCGTCGGTCGCCATGCGCCTCGTCGACGACACCGTCTACAACGAGGCCGTGAAGTTCGTCGCCGCCGTCCAGACCGATCCGGCCCACCCCGCCCGCGCCGCCATCGACCGCTATCTCGCGCGCCTCGCCGACAACCTGCAGCACGATCCCGAGACGATCGGGCGCCTGGAGGACGCCAAGAGCGCCGTCTTCGACAGCCCGCGCGTGCGCCAGCTGGCCACCGAGGCGTGGAACACCGCCAAGGCGGGGCTGCTCCGCGCGCTCGAGGATCCCGAGAGCGGGCTGCGTCGCCGCGCCACCGAGGCACTCGCCGAGATCGGCGGACGGCTGTCGGCCGATCCTGCGCTACAGCAGCGCGTGGACGACCGGGTCACCGACGCCGCCGTCTTCCTCGTCGGCCGCTACCGCCACGACATCGCGTCGATCATCACCGACACCGTCGAGAAGTGGGACCCGGCCGAGACGACCGAGAAGATCGAGCTCATGGTCGGCCGCGACCTCCAGTACATCCGCCTGAACGGCACCGTCGTAGGCGCTCTGGCCGGGGTCGCGATCTTCGCGATCGCGCACGCGTTCCTCGGCTGAGCACCGGCCCGTCACCTCGCCGACGCGGCGACCCCGGGGTAGCCTGAATCCGTGGCAGACGCGACCGAGCTCCTGTTCACCTACGGCACTCTGCAGTTCGCCGAGGTGCAGCTCGACACGTTCGGGCGAGTGGTCGCCGGCGACTCCGACGTCCTGCCCGGGTACACCATCGACTACGCCGAGATCGAGGACGCCCGCGTCGTCGATGTCTCCGGCTTGTCGGTGCACCCCGTCCTCCGCGCGACGGGCAATCCCGTCGACAAAGTCATGGGAAAGGTGCTGCACATCACTTCCGAAGAACTCGACGCCGCCGACGAGTACGAGGTGTCGCTCTACCGCCGCATCTCCGTCGCTCTCGCCAGCGGACGCACGGCCTGGGTGTACGTCGGCTGATGACGCACGAGACCGACTCCTCGCTCCCCGTCGATCCGCTGTGGCCGCGCGCCGGCGGCTGGCGCGCCTGGGAGGGATCCTCCGACGCGGTCCTGCTCGGGGCTCCTGCCTTCCGCACCTCTCTCTCGCCGACGGGCGCCCACGCGACACCCGCCGCCGTCCGCGAGGCGCTTCGCCGCTTCAGCCCCACGCTGGTCGGTCCGCCCGCACTGGATCTCACCGACATCCTGCGCATCGCCGACGCCGGCGATGTCGACGAGCCCGATGGTCCCGACGGCGAGGAGCGCCTGCGATCCCGCGTGCGCGAGCTGGCGTCGGCGGCGCTGGTCGTCACGCTAGGTGGCGACAACTCGGTGACGTATGCGGCAGCGCAGGGCGCGAAGGCCACGGGCCTCATCACGATCGACGCGCACGTCGACCTGCGTGACGGCACCTCGAACGAATCGCCCGTGCGCCGCCTGATCGAGGACGGACTGGATCCGCGACGCATCGTGCAGATCGGCATCGCGGACTTCGCCAACTCCGCCGCCTACGCCCACCGGGCCGCGGAGCTCGGGATCACCGTCGTCACCCTCGACGAGCTCAGCCGACGCGGCATGGACGACGTCGTCGCGCAGGCGCTGGAGATCGCCGGAGCCGGCGACGGCGCGATCATCCATCTCGACGTCGACGTCGATGTCTGCGACCGGTCCGTCGCTCCGGCGTGCCCGTCGTCGCTGCCGGGTGGACTGGCCGCCTGGGAGCTGCGCGCTCTGGTGCGAGCCTTGACCGTCGATCCGCGGGTGCGCTCAGCGGACATCGTCGAGGTCGACGCCGAAGCCGACGCACCGGACGGCCGCACCGTGCATCTGGCCGCCCTGTGCGTCCTGGAGATGCTCACCGGCCTCGCCGGACGCGCCGTCGGCCGGCAGGCCGGCCCCGCGGATTCGATAGCGGATTCGACAGCGGATTCGATCGAGGAATCGGCCGCGGAGTCGATCACTGCGGACGAGCCGCGGGATGCCGCACCCGCCGCTGCACCCGGCTCGGAGTGGGCCCCGCCGGACGAGTCCGAGCCGGAGCCGTGGCCCGCAGGTCCGGCACCGGTCGACGAGCACGCGGGAGACCAGGACTCGGGCGATGGCCGTGCGGACGGAGCCGAGGAGGAGCGCCGGTGATCAGGCTGGCGCTCGTGCGCCACGCCAAGAGCGACTGGGGCGACCCGGGCCTCGACGACCACGACCGGCCGCTGAACGACCGCGGGCGCCGCGACGCGCCCGTCCTCGCCGCGCGTCTGGCCCAGACCGGCTTCCGCCCCGACGCCCTGCTGACCTCCACCGCACTGCGCGCCCGGACGACGGCCGGCTACTTCGCCGACGCGCTCGGGGTCTCCGCGCAGGAGCGCGCCGAACTGTACGGCGCACCGGCACGCACCCTCCTGGCCGAGGCCGTGGCCAGCGGAGGCCGGAGCGTGCTGGTCGTCGCGCACGATCCGGGCATGACGGTGCTCGCCGATTCGCTCTCGGACGGCGACATCGGCGCCATGCCGACCTGCGCCGTCGCGGTCTTCACGTGGGACACCGACGACTGGGACGTCGCGACCTCCGTCGACCCCTCATCGTGGACCTTCGACAGCCCTCGCTGACGGCGTCTCGGCGGCCGGCCGCACCCACAGGATCAGGTCGTCGGCGTCGGCGCCGCGTGCACAACTCCGGTGTCTCCGGCGCCAGGTGACGTCTTACGGGGTTCTTACCCGGTTCAGGCCGGATCTTCCGGAGTTGTGAGCGCCGGAGCTGCGGCGCCGACGGCGGTGCGGGCGATCTCGCCGGCGAGCACGAGCCCGGTGACGGCCTCGAGCTCGGGCGACACGAATCGGTCGGGCCCGGGGCCGGCGACCGAGCGGCGCACCAGGGCGCGCACCGCGCCGGTGACCTCCCCTGGCTGCAGGGGCGCCCGCAGGTCGAGGGCGCGGCAGCCGGTGATCACCTCGATCGCCAGTACCCGGGCAAGGCCGTCAATGCCGCGGCGGAGCTTCCGCGCAGCCGCCCACCCCATCGACACGTGGTCCTCCTGCATCGCCGACGAGGGGATCGAGTCGACGGAGGCCGGTACGGCGAGACGCTTCAGCTCCGAGACGATGCCGGCGGCCGCATACTGCGCGATCATGAGGCCCGAGTCGACGCCCACCTCGTCGGCGAGGAACGGGGGCAGCCCGTGGCTGCGCGAGCGGTCGAGCGCGCGGTCGGTGCGGCGCTCCGAGATGGAGGCCACGTCGGCGGCGGCGATGGCGAGGAAGTCGAGCACGTAGCCGACGGGGGCGCCGTGGAAGTTCCCGTTGGACTCGACCCTGCCGTCAGCGGTGATGACCGGGTTGTCGACGACGGATGCCAGCTCGCGCTCCGCGACGGAACGGGCGTGCTCGACCGTGTCGCGCGCGGCGCCGTGGACCTGCGGCGAGCACCGCAGCGAGTAGGCGTCCTGCACGCGCGTGCAGACCGCGGGATCGCGATGGCTCGCGACGATGGGCGACCCGGCCAGGAACGCCCGCAGATTCGCGGCCGACGCCGCCTGTCCGAGCTGGGGCCGCAGCGCCATCAGGTCCGCCGCGAAGACGGCGTCGGTGCCCAGCTGCGATTCGACCGACAGGGCGGCGGCGAGGTCGGCGGTCACCAGGAGCGTGTCGAGGTCGTGGAGGGCGAGGGCGAGCATGCCGAGCATGCCGTCGGTGCCGTTGATGAGGGCGAGGCCCTCCTTCTCCTCCAGGACGAGCGGAACGATGCCCGCGGCGGCGAGCGCGTCGGCGGCGGGGACGGGCGCGTCATCGCGGGGGGATCCGCTGCCCACGCGCACGTCGCCTTCCCCCATGGCGGCCAGCGCCACGTGGGAGAGCGGAGCGAGGTCGCCCGAGCAGCCGAGCGAACCGTATTCGCGGACGACGGGGGAGATACCGGCATCGAGCATCGCCGCGTAGGTCTCCACGACCACGGGACGCACACCGGTGTGCCCGGAGGCGAGGGTCTGTAGGCGCAGCAGCATGAGTGCCCGCACGACCTCGCGCTCGACCTCGGCGCCGGTGCCCGCCGCATGGGAGCGGATGAGGCTCGCCTGCAGCTGCCGCCGGCGCTCGGGCGCGATGAAGGTCGTCGCGAGCGCGCCGAAGCCGGTCGAGATGCCGTAGTGCGGCTCGGGGTCGTCGGCGAGGCGCTCGACGAGGGCGCGGCTGCGGGCGACGCGGGCGAACGCCTCCGCCGAGACCCGGACGGGGGCATCATGGCGTGCCACGGCGACGACCTCATCGATCGTGAGGGGCCGCTCCCCGACTGTGACGGCGGGCAGGGCATCGGGGCGTGCGAAGGGAACAGCGGAGGACATGTCCCGATTCCACTCGCCCGCCGCGCCGACCACCAGGGACTTCTGCCATCCTGTGTCTGTGATCCCAGACAGCACGGATCGGCCGCAGGTGCCGGCCGCCGACCAGACACTCCGCGTGCTGTCGTTCCTCGCACGCCAGCGCGGCCCCGTCGCTGCCCGCACGATCGCCGAACAGCTGGCGATCCCGCGATCGACCGTGTATCACCTGCTCGCCGCCATGGCGCGGCACGGCTTCGTCGTGCACCTCGGGCCGGATCGCCGCTGGGGCCTGGGCACCGCCGCCTTCGAGCTCGCCGGCGGGTATGCCCGGCAGGAGCCGCTCGCGCGTCTCGGGCGTCCGCTCGTCGCCGCTCTCGCCGACCGCGCCGGAGAGAGCGCGCACCTGGCGGTCATGACCGGTCGCGACGTGCTCTACATCGTCGACGAGCGGGCGCCGCGGCGTCCCGCCCTCGTCACCGACGTCGGCGTGCGCCTTCCCGCCCATCTCACCGCCACCGGGCGCGCGATGCTCGCCCACCTCCCCCGCGAGCAGGTGCGCGCGCTCTATCCCGACGCCGCGGCGTTCTCGGAGCGCACCGGGCGCGGACCGGCGCGTCCCGGGGAGCTGCGCGAGCTGCTGCGGGAGAGCAGGGCACGCGGCCACGCGACGGAGGACGGCGAGGTGGCCATCGGGCTGCGCTCGGTGGGCGTTCCCGTGCTCGACCACGCAGGCTGGCCGGCCGCGGCGATCGCCGTCACGTGGCCGGGGGATGCCGGCCGTGATCCGGACGAGCTCGCGGCGCTCGCGGGCGAGGCGGCGCGCGAGCTGTCGCGACGCATCGGTGGACGCTGACACGATCGGCGCGCCGCTGCCCCCACGCGGCCGTGGGCAGGCTCAGCGGACGATAAGCCTGGGCTCGACCAGCACGTGCGCCAGACCCGGGCTGGGCGCGCGTAGCGAGACGGTGCCCGCATCGCCGATGAGGAGGTCGAGCGCGCCGGTCGCGACCCGCTCGGGCAGCTGTTCGACGCTGGACAGCCCGAGGGCTTCGGCGGCGGGGGTGTTGTCGAAGCCGATGATCGGAAGGGCCGGGCAACCGGCAGCGACGGCGGCGAGGTGCGCGCCGATGGCGAGCGAGTCGCTGACGCAGACGAGGGCGTCGATCCCGCCCGCTGCCAGCGCATCGGTGACGACGTCTCGCGCCCGCGCGACGTTCTCCTCGCAGACGAGGCGCACGGCGTCCGTCCCCGCCGGTAGGGTCTCCCGCCAGCCCCGCTCGCGATCGTCGCCCGTTCCCGACCCCTCCGGCCACCCGAGGAACGCGACGCGAGGTCCGGCGGTCGCGAGCGCGTGACCGGTGGCGGCGGCGGTCCCGGCCGCGCCGTCGACGTCGACCCACAGGTGCGCGGGGTCGGCGACGTCGTCGAGGCCCCACGGCCTGCCGAAGGAGACGAAGGGCACGCCGCGCTCGATCAGCCACGCGGTGCGGGGATCTCCGTGGAAGGTTCCCGTGATGACCACGCCGTCGATGTCGCCGCCGTCGCGGAGGTCGGCCATGCGCCGGATCTCCTCTTCGGGCGAGCGCGCGGCATAGAGCGTGACGCGGAGCCCGCGCTCGCCTGCACGCTCGGTGAGGGCATGGACGAACCGGTCGAGGACGACCCCCGAGATGCCGCCGGCATAGGGATCGAGGTGGATCCCGATCGTCGAGCTCCGCCGAGTGCGCAGCCGGCGCGCCGATGCGTGCGGCGCATATCCCAGGCGCTGGATGGCGGCCTGCACGCGCTCGCGCGTCTGCTCGCGCACGATCGCGGGCGAGTTGAGGACGTTGCTCACCGTCTGCCGGGACACTCCGGCGGCCAGGGCGACGTCCTCGATGGTGGCGGGTCTGTTCATCGTCTCCTGGTCATCGTCGGTTCTCGTGCCATGTCACGAGGGCGGTCGCCGTTCGGGTCTTGACGGAGGGGGCGACGACGCCTTATCTTTTCAAGCATTCCACAATTTGAACGATCAAAACAGTTCGCGACCGCGAATATGAACGTTCAAGCCGTGTAACCCTGTGAGGGTTCCACACCGTTTCGAAGGAGATGCGATGAAGCGACACACAGCACGGACGCTGCTCGCGACGGGAGGGCTGGCGGTCGTCACCGCTCTGACCCTCACCGGCTGCGGCCAGGGATTCAGCGACACCCCCGAGCCCTCGGGATCGGCGGGCGGCGACGCCGGCAGCCTGACCTCGTCCGAGGACGCCCTGACGATCATGATCGGTTCCAGCGGCGACGCCGAGACCCAGGCGGTCCAGGATGCGGTCGCCGCCTGGTCGGCAGACTCCGGTGTCGAGGCCGAGGTCGTCGCCGCGACGAACCTGACCGAGCAGCTCGCGCAGGGCTTCGCCGCCGGCTCCCCGCCGGACCTGTTCTACCTGTCCACCGACCAGCTCGCCGGCTACGCCGACAACGGGTCGCTCCAGGCGTACGGCGACCTCCTCGCCAACAAGGACGACTTCTACGCGTCCCTCGTCACGAACTTCACGTACGACGACACCTTCTACTGCGCACCGAAGGACTTCTCGACCCTGCAGCTCATCATCAACGAGGGCCTGTGGACGGATGCCGGACTCACCGAGGCCGACATCCCCACGACGTGGGACGAGCTCGCGTCCGTCGCTGAGAAGCTGACGACGGGCGACACCACCGGTCTCGTCTTCGGCGGCGAGTACGCCCGCATCGGCGCTTTCATGGCACAGGCCGGCGGACGTCTCGTGTCCGAGGACGGGACGACCGCCGAGGCCAACAGCGACGCCAACGTCGAAGCGCTCGGCTACGTCCAGGATCACCTGAAGGACGGCACGTTCGCCTACGCCGCCGATGTGGGCGCGGGATGGGGCGGCGAGGCATTCGGCAAGGAGCTCGGCGCCATGACCATCGAGGGCAACTGGATCACCGGCGCCCTCGGCGACTTCCCGGATGTGAAGCCGCTCGTCGTCGAGCTGCCCGCCGGTCCCGCCGGCCAGGGCACGCTCCAGTTCACCAACTGCTGGGGCATGGCCGCCGACAGCCCGAACCAGCAGGCCGCGCTCGACCTCGTCGAGTACCTGACGAGCGCCGACCAGCAGCTGGCGTTCTCGAAGGCGTTCGGTCCCATGCCGTCGGTGCAGTCCGCCGCCGAGCAGTGGAAGACCGACAACCCGGCCCTCGTCGCGTTCCTCGACGGGTCCGACTACGCCCAGGGCGTGCCGACCAACAAGGGCGCCGCCGACGTCGTCACCGACTTCAACGCCCAGCTGGGCTCGCTGAAGACGGGTGACCCGAAGGCGATCCTCGACTCGGTGCAGACCAACCTCGAGGCCATCGTCGGCTGACACCATGACCGCGCCCGCCACGCCGGCCGCGACTCCGACCCGTCCGGTCTCCACCCGGTCGTCCCGCTCCGGCGGGACGCACCGGGGGGAGGCCGGCGCGGGCTGGCTGTTCGTCTCCCCGGTCATCCTCATCCTCGGCACGTTCCTCCTCGTCCCCGTCCTGATGGCCCTCTGGGTCAGCTTCTCCGACTGGTCGGGACGCGGCAGCCCGCTCTCGTCCAGCGTCAACTTCGTCGGGCTCGACAACTACTCGTCGCTGACATCGGGCGGCCTGACCACCCGCGACTTCGGCACCGCGCTGCGCAACAACGCGTGGTACGTGCTGCTCGTCGTCCCGCTGCAGACAGCGCTGTCGCTGTTCTTGGCGGTGCTCGTCAGCCGGCGGATGCTCCGCGCCCGCGGCTTCTTCCGCACCGCGTTCTACTTCCCGTCGGTGACGAGCTCGGTGGCGATCACGGTGCTGTGGCTCTTCCTCTTCTCGTTCGCCGGCCCCGTCAACGCCCTCATCGCCTGGTTCGGCGGCGAAGGACCGAACTGGTTCCGCGAGCCCACGGGCATCGTCCACGCCGCCCTCGCCGGCATCGGCGTCACCTCCGGCCCGGAGTTCCTGACGCAGAACACCGCGCTCGGCATCTCGTGGTGGGAGTGGCTCGCCGGCCCCTCGGTGGCGATGTTCGCCCTCATCCTGATGGCGGTGTTCACGACCAGCGGCACCTTCATGCTGCTGTTCATCGCGGCGCTCCAGAACGTCGGCTACGAGCTGACGGAGGCGGCCATGGTGGACGGGGCGAACGCGTGGCAGCGGTTCTGGCGGATCACCCTTCCGCAGCTGCGCCCGACCCTGTTCACGGTCATCACGCTCGGCCTCATCGGGTGCTGGCAGGTCTTCGACCAGATCTACACCGGCACGAAGGGCGACCCGGCGAAGACGACCATGACCCCCGCGTACCTGTCCTACACGTCCGCGTTCCGCGACAACGAGTGGGGCGTGGGCGCCGCGATCGCCTTCATCCTCTTCCTCATCATCATCGTCTTCACGATCTTCCAGCGCTGGGTGCTGCGCGACCGGCCCGTCTCCCGTCGCCGCATCCGCGCCTACGAGAGCGCGACCTACCGGAAGGGGGCGACGTCATGACCGACACGACCCTCGCGCGCGCCGAGATCCTCGCCGACTCGCCCACACCCGCTCCCCCGCGTCGGCGGCGACGGTGGACGGTGCGCAGCGCCGGCGGCCAGGTGATCCTCTACGCGCTCATCGTCGCGCTGGCGATCGTCTACATCTACCCGTTCCTCGTGCAGGTGGGGACCTCGTTCAAGAGCGAGCAGGAGGCGGCGTCCAATCCGATCTCGCTCCTGCCGCAGACGTTCACCGTCGCCGCCTACGAGCGGCTGTTCCTCAACAGCGACTTCCCCCTGTGGTTCGCGAACTCGGCGGTCGTGACGATCCTCGTCACCCTCGGGCGCGTGTTCTTCGTGTCGCTCGCGGGCTACGCACTCGCACGGCTCCACTTCCGCGGACGCGGCGTCGTGTTCGCGGCCGTGGTGGCCGTCATGGCCGTTCCGGCGGTCGTACTGCTGATCCCGAAGTTCCTCGTCCTGAACCAGCTCGGCCTGTACGACTCGTACGCGGGCATGGTGCTGCCGCTGCTGGTCGACGCCGCGGGCGTCTTCATCATGAAGAACTTCTTCGAGTCGATCCCGGTGTCGGTCGAGGAGCAGGCACGCATCGACGGGGCGGGGACCTTCCGGGTCTTCTGGTCCATCGTCCTCCCCATGGCGCGACCGGCGCTCATCACGATCGTGATCCTGTCGTTCCAGGGATCGTGGAACGAGCTCAGCCACTTCATCGTGGCCACCCAGTCCCCCGAGCTGACGGTGCTGACCAAGGGGGTGGCGTCGCTGTCGTCGGGACAGCTGAGTCAGGGCACCCAGTACCCGCTGAAGCTCGCGGCGGCGGCTCTCATGACGATCCCCGTCGCGGTGCTGTTCTTCATCTTCCAGAAGCGGATCATGAACACGAGTGAAGGAGCAGTGAAGGGATGACGGACGGACTGCAGCCGTTCCTGTCGGATCGGGTCGTGGCGCTGAGCGCCCCCACCCAGGTGTGGTCGGGCGACGACGGCGACATGGGCGCCGCCCCGATCGACGGCGTCTACCACGGAGACACGAGATTCATCCGCGGGGTGGTGCTCACCTACGTCGACGCGCAGGGGCGGCAGGCGCGGCCCGAATGGGTGCGCGCGAGCGTCCCGGCCGCGACCGAGGTGCGCTTCGACGCGTTGCTGCGCGGCGTCGACGACCGGTGGCCCGATCCGAAGGTCCGACTGGAGCGCGTGCGCCGGGTCGCGGACGGCGCGGTCGTCGAGACGCTGACCGTGCGCTCCCACCTCGATGCGCCGCTGCGGCTGGCACTGCGCGTCGCCGTGACCCCCGACTTCTCGCCTCTGCAGGAGGTCAAGGCGGGGGCGCCCGCGCCCGGCGGGTGGACCGCCGACGCCGACGCGCCGGGCACGGTGGTCGTGCGCCGCGGCGAGGCGGACCTCACGCTGACGGCCCCGGAAGGCGAGATCGCCGTCGCGGCGGACGACCTGACCGTCGCGTGGACGCTCGAGGTGCCCGCACGCGGCGTCGCCGAGGTCGCATGGACGGTCGCGCTGCACGACCCGTCGCTGGTCGTGCACGGCGCCGGCGACCCGGCGCCGTGGAGCATGCCGTCCGCACCCGCATCCGCCGACCCGCGCCTCGGCCGGTGGCTCACCCAGGCCCTCGCCGACCTGGAGGCCCTGCGCCTGGCACTCCCCGACCATCCCGACGACGTCTTCTACGCCGCCGGCGCCCCGTGGTTCTTCACCCTGTTCGGTCGCGACTCGCTCTGGGCGGCGCGGCTCATGCTGCCGATCGACGTGTCGGTCGCGGCGTCCACCCTGCGCGTGCTGGCGCGGCTCCAGGGGACGGGGACGACGCCCGAGACGGCCGAACAGCCCGGCAAGATCATGCACGAGCTGCGGTCGGACACCCTCTCGATGCCCGGCGAGGGCATCGAGCTCCCGCCGCTGTACTACGGCACGGTCGATGCGACCCCCCTGTGGGTGTGCCTGCTCGCCGACGCCGCACGCCTGGGTATGCCGGCCGGCGAGGTGGAGGAGCTCCTCCCCGCGCTGGGGAAGGCGCTGGCGTGGATCATCGACAGCGCGGGCGACGACGGCTTCCTGGACTACGTCGACGAGACCGGTCACGGCCTGTCCAACCAGGGGTGGAAGGACTCGGGCGATTCGATCCAGTGGCGGGACGGCCGGCTCGCCGAGGGGCCGATCGCGCTCAGCGAGGTGCAGGGCTACGCCTACGAGGCCGCGCTCGGCGGTGCCGACCTGCTCGACCGGTTCGGGCGCGGCGGCGGCGACGACCTCCGCGCGTGGGCCGCGGGACTGAAGCGCCGCTTCGCCGAGCGCTTCTGGGTCACGACCGACGAGGGCCGCTACCCGGCGATCGCCCTCGACCGCGACGGCCGCCCCGTCGACACCCTCACCTCGAACGCGGGGCACCTGATCGGCACCGGCATCCTCGAGCCGGCCGAAGAAGCGGAGGTCGCAGCGCTCCTCGTCTCACCCACGATGTCGTCGGGGTTCGGCCTCCGCACTCTCTCGACCGGCGCCGCGGGGTACTGGCCGCTCAGCTACCACGGCGGCAGCGTCTGGACCCACGACACGGCCATCGTCGCGCGCGGCATGGCCCTGGCGGGATGCACAGCGGAAGCGCGCACGCTGGTGACGGGTCTGCTCGCCGCGGCTGAGGCGTTCGACTACCGCGTGCCCGAGCTGCACGCCGGCGACGCGGTCTCGGACGTGACAGCCCCCGCGCCGTACCCGGCGGCCTGTCGTCCGCAGGCATGGTCGGCCGCAGCGGCCGTCACGGCGTGGGAGATCCTCCGGGGCTGAACCCCGGTCGTTGAGAGGCCGCCACCGTTTCGTCTCGGTCGCTCCGCTCCCTCGCTCAACGACCGAAACGTGCCCCCGGTCGTTGAGCGAGCGCAGCGAGACGAAACGCTCAGCCCACCCCGGCACCACCGTTTCGTCTCGGTCGCTCCGCTCCCTCGCTCAACGACCGAAACGTGCCCCCGGTCGTTGAGCGAGCGCAGCGAGACGAAACGCTCAGCCCACCACCGTTTCGTCTCGGTCGCTCCGCTCCCTCGCTCAACAACCGGAACGCGCCCCCGGTCGTTGAGCGAGCGCAGCGAGACGAAACGCTCAGTCGACCCGCGCGACGGTGCCGCCGGTCAGGCGGACGAGCTCGTCGAACGTGAGCGGGAACACCGTGTGAGGTGTGCCGCCCGCGGCCCAGATCTCGGGAAAGTCGGCGAGCGCCTCGTCGACGATCGTGGGCAGCGGCGAGGGGTGCCCCGCGGGAGCCACCCCGCCGATCGCCTGTCCCGTGGCCTCTCGCACCTGATCGACCGTTGCGCGCACGATCGATGCGCGGCCCAGGCGCGCGGCGAGCGCCGCCGTGTCGACGCGGTGCGCCCCGCTGGTCATGACCAGGAGCGCCTCGCCATCCGACCAGAAGACGAGGCTGTTCGCGATCGCCCCGACCTCGACACCGAGAGCGGCGGCGGCGAGCGCCGCAGTCGAGGCGGCATCCGGGAGCACGACGATCTCCCCCTCGATGCCCGCGGCGCGCAGCGCGTCCTGGACCAGTCGGCTTCGCGGATGGAGATCGGCGGGTGTCGTCATGCCGTCAGCCTAGAGCGAACGCTGGACGCTTCGCCCCGAGCGGGTGGAGACTGATTCCGACTCCCCCATCGAAGGAACCCGAACGTATGCCGGCACGCCCCTCCATCGCCTCCCGCATCCGCGCCATGGGCCAGAACCGCATCGGCGCCCTCCTGCTCCTCCTGGCGACGGTGGCGGCGATCGTCTGGGCCAACGCGTCCCACGGGTCCTATGAGACGTTCTGGGAGACCCACCTCAGCATCGGGGTGAACGACCTCCGGCTCGACTTCACCCTGCACGCGCTCGTCAACGACGCGCTCATGGCGATCTTCTTCTTCACCGTCGGACTCGAGGTGCGCCGGGAGTTCGCGATCGGCGAGCTGACGAGCTGGTCGCGCGCCATGGTCCCCGTCCTCGCCTCGGTCGCCGGCCTCGCCCTCCCCGCACTCCTGTTCGTCCTCATCGCCGCGCCCTCCGGCCACGCCGACGCGTGGGGTGTCGTGATCTCCACCGACACGGCGTTCCTCGTGGGCGCCCTCGCGCTCGTCGGCCCCCGCATCCCCGGGCGCCTGCGCATCTTCCTCCTCGCCCTCGCCGTCGTCGACGACATCGGCGCCCTCACGATCATCGCCCTCGTCTACACCGACACCTTCACCCCGATGCCGCTGATCATCGCCGCGGTCGGACTGGCGGGGGTGTACGCGACGCGCTACCTCCGCAGCGGCCGCGGGCCGGTGTACGCGACCCTCGCCGTCATCGTCTGGCTCGCCTTCCTCGCTTCCGGGGTGCACCCGACCCTCGCGGGAGTGGCGATCGCCCTCCTCGTTCCCGTCTACCGCCCGAACCGCCGCGACGTCGAGCATGCCCTCGAACTGGCGCGCACGTTCCGCCAGTCACCCAACACCGAGTACGCCCGGGCCGCGGCCAACAGCCTCCGCGAGTCGATCTCGATCAACGAGCGCCTCCAGTCGGCCTACGCGCCCTACGTCGCCTACGTGATCCTGCCGCTGTTCGCCCTCGCGAACGCCGGCGTCGTCGTCAACGGCGAGATCCTCGCCGCCGCGGCGCAGTCGCCGCTCACCTGGGGCATCGTGGCCGGCCTGGTCGCGGGAAAGTTCCTCGGCATCTTCGGGTCCACCGCCCTCCTCAAGCGGTTCCGCCTCGGCGAGTTCGGTCCGGGGCTCACCCTCGACCGCATCGCCGGCGGCGCCGCGCTCAGCGGCATCGGATTCACGATCTCGCTGTTCATCATCGACCTCGCGATCGACGACGAGGCGGCGCAGAACGAGGCCCGCGTGGGGGTGCTCGCGGCATCGGTGATCGCCTTCGTCCTGGCGACGATCGTGTTCCGGATCTCGGATGCCGTCCGCGGCGACATCGAGACGGGGCAGACCCTCGCTCGCCCCGTCGACCCGCGGCGCGACCACGTGTGGGGCTCGGTGGACGCCCCGTACACGATCGTCGAGTACGGGGACTTCCAGTGCGAGTTCTGCCTGAAAGCCTCCGGGTCGATCCAGGAGGTCATCCGCGAACTCGACGGCGACCTGCGCTACGTCTGGCGTCACGCGCCGCTGACGACCCAGCACCCCAACGCCCTCGCGGGCGCCGAGGCCGCCGAGGCCGCATCCCTGCAGGGTAAGTTCTTCGAGTTCGAGCGCGGCCTGTTCGCCGACCAGGAGCATCAGCTCCCCTCCGACATCGTGCGGCTCGCCGCCAGCCTCGGGCTCGACGTCGAGAAGTTCGAGCGCGACCTCGAATCCGCCGAGGTGACCGGCCGCGTCCGCGACGACATGCTCGACGCCGAGGCGATGAACATCACCTCGGTGCCGACCTTCTTCGTCAACGGCCGCCGCCACGTCGGCCCCTACGACGCGCAGTCGCTCATCCGGGCGCTGCAGTCCCCCGTCGACGACGATGCCGCCGCGGGTTCAGGTCCGGGCCCGGTGCCGGTGGCGATCACGTCGGGTCCCCCGTCGACCCCGGCTGATCCGACGGGCCCGACCGCCCCGACCACCCCGACCGCGAAGGAGGACGCGTGAGCGCCGACGAGACCATCGCCCCGACACTCACCGATGACCAGTGGGCGCGGCTGACCGCGATCGGGACGACCCAGGACATCGCCGAGGGCGACTATGTCTTCCGCTCCGGCGACAGCGACTACGACCTCATCGTGGTCGAAGAGGGCGAGATCGAGATCGTCCGCGACGCGCTGAAATGGGTCGACGAGGTCGTGCTTTCCCGCATGGGGCCGAGGACCTTCGCAGGCGAACTCGGCCTCCTCAACGGCCAGGGGGCGTTCCTGTCGGCCCGGGCGACCGGGCCCGGACGGGTGCGACGGATCACGCGGGCCGAGCTGCGCCGGCTCATGAACGAGGACGACGAGCTGTGCGACCTCATCCTCCACGCGCTGTGGGCGCGGCGGGAGTCGCTGCGCAACGGACCGGCGGCGATGACCCTCAAGTTCGTCGGCTTCAGCTCCTCCAGCGACTTCCTCGCCCTGCGGCGCTTCGCCGAGCGGCTCGACCTCGTTCACGTGGCCGTCGCCGTGCCGCCCGACGGGATCGAGTACCTCGTCGGCCACAGCATCCCCGAGGACAACCTGCCGCTCGCCTTCATCCAGGGCGAGCCGATGCCCCGCGCCACCCCCGGCGCCGTCGCGGAGCGACTGGGCCTCAGCTATCAGGCCAACGCCGACGAAGTGGTCGACCTCGTCGTGGTCGGCGGCGGACCGGCCGGTCTTGCGGCGGCCATCTATGGAGCCTCGGAAGGCCTCAGCACCGTGCTGCTGGACGCCGTCGCCCCCGGCGGCCAGGCGGCGGCGACCTCGCGGATCGAGAACTTCCTCGGGTTCCCGTTCGGCGTCAGCGGCGGCGACCTCATCGGCCAGGCGACCCTGCAGGCGCTGAAGTTCGGCGTGCGGGTGTACGCCCCGTGCGAAGCGGTCTCCCTCGCCACCGTCGATGGCGGCACCGAACTGGACATCACTCTCGCCGACGGGCGCATCATCCGCGCCCGCGCCGCCGTGATCACCTCCGGGGCCGCCTACCGGCGCCTGGCCCTCGACCGCTGGAGCGACTTCGAACGCGCCGGCATCTACTACGCCGCCACCCCGCTCGAGCTGCGCCAGGTCACCGGGGCGCCGGTCGTCGTGGTGGGCGGCGCGAACTCGGCGGGGCAGGCCGCGCTGTACCTCGCCGCCAACGGCAGCCCCGTCGACCTGGTCGTGCGCGGGACCGACCTCAGCGCCCGGATGTCGTCGTACCTCGTCGACCGCCTGGTCGAGGACCCGCGCGTCCGCATCCACCGGGGATCGAACGTCGTGGGCCTCGGCGGCGATGCCGAACTGGAGTCCGTCCGCATCGACAGCGTCGGTGACGTCGACGCACGCGGCCTCTTCTGCTTCATCGGCGCCGACCCCGCCACCTCGTGGGTACCGACCCTCGACCGCGACACCGAGGGCTTCATCCGCACCGGCACCGACGTGGGCCTGCAGTCCCTCGAGCGCTGGCAGACGCTCGGCCGGGAGCCCTTCCCCTTCGAGACGTCGATCCCGCGGGTGTTCGCCGCAGGCGACGTCCGCCGGGGCTCGATGAAGCGCGTCGCCGCCGCCGTCGGCGAGGGCTCCAGCGCCGTCGCCTCCGTCCACCGCGCCCTCGCCGGCTGAGCCGCCGCAGCACCTCGCCCCGAATCCGGAGGAAGCCCCATGACCGATCTCGCAACGAGCTTCGACCCTGACGCAGCACCTTCCGGGACCGGATGCGGCGACTGCGACGCCGTCGACGGCTGGTGGGTGCACCTCCGTCGCTGCGCGGCCTGCGGCCATGTCGGCTGCTGCGACAGCTCACCCGCGAAGCACGCCACCGCCCACTACCACCAGACCGGACACCGCGTCATGCAGAGCTTCGAGCCCGGTGAGGACTGGTTCTGGGACTTCGAGGCCGGAGAGATGGTCGAGGGCCCCGATCTCGCCCCGCCCACCAGCCACCCCGACACCCAGCCGGCCCCCGGCCCGCGCGGCCGCGTCCCCCTGGACTGGCGCGACCACATCGGCTGATCCGCCCCGCCCCCGCCCCCTCCGGCCTTTACTCCGCCGCTGCGCACCGACGCGTTGCCCGCGCACAGGCAGGATCGACACGCTTCGGGCCCTAGCGGCGACTATGCGCCGATCGAGCATGTCCCCGGGCCACCGGTGACCGGACCCGAACGACCGCAGCCGCCCCATCCGCTCGGACAGGCGCACTGTGCCGCTCCGCCAGGGCGACGTCCGCGCGGCTCCGGATACATGCTGAACCTGACGGCCCAGCGACTGACGGGCGCCCCCGATCCGTTTCAGCCTGTACGCGGACCGCGGATCACGACGCCTCGAAGCGCGGCGGACACTGCGTCCGGCCGCCACATGATGTCCTCCGCCAGCAGCCGCAGGACAACGTAGCCCCGCGTGGCCGCCTCGAGGTCGCGGCGGCGGTCGTTTCGTTGCGCCGCCCGCTCGCCGTGGTGCGCGTGACTGTCACACTCCACGATCAACCATCCGTCGACGAGGAAGTCGACGCGCCCGACGCCATCGACCCGCGCCTGCGGCTCGAAGCTGCAACCGAGAGCCCGGAGCATCAGCCTGACGAACGTCTCCGGGCCGGACTCGGCCCGTGCATCCAGCAACCGACGGAGCCGACGATAGCGACGTGGCAGCGCTGCGAAGAACTCGTCAAGCTCGTCCGTCCGCAGCACCCCAAGATGCAGCGCCGAGTCGAGCGTGGCGATCGCGGCGCGCGGATCCTGGCAGCGGACCGCCTGGAGCAGCGCGTCCCACACCCCCACGCTCATCGACCGAGGGTGCGGACAGCGGTGGACCCGCGTCCGGTGGACCACCGCGTCGCCTGCCGGTGGAGTCCGCGAGGCGGTGCGCGGGAGATGGATGTGCGGCGTTGTCCGATCCCGCACGAAGATTCCGCGGCGGCTCAGCTCGGAGACGCAGGCCAGCCGGCCGTGCAACGCGCCCGCCCGCAGACACTCCGCGGCCGAGTCGGCCGCCGCGTAATGACCGAGTCGCAGTCTGACGAGACGACCGCTCGCCACCGCCCGCCGGATGTCGCCCTTCGTCAACCCGCTCGCCCGAAGCTCAGCCGTCGACATCCACCGCGGCGCGGGCTGCAGATCGACGTACGTCATGCTCACACCGTGGCCGCCGCCGCACGCGGGAGGCAGACGCGAGGCCGCCTCCGAGGTGACATTGCGATGGAGGCGGACTGGGGAGGAGCCGCCGAGCACCCGCGCACAGGCGAAACCCTCCGTCGGGCGCCACACCCGACCCTCCCGACCCGGTTGTGCCTGTACGCGGGCGACGGAGGGCCACGCACCGCGGGACGTGACGACCGCGCGGGGCTGGGGCAGAATGGACGCGGATGCCGCAACGCCGCGGCGTCCGCAGCGCAGAGCCCACAAGGCCGGCCGAAAGAGGACGCGATGACGCACACCCCCTTGCCCGATTTCACCCACGAGCGCGTGGAGGTGATCACCGGCAGGCGGAGTGGCCTCGTCATCACCGTCGCGCTGCACTCGTCTGTCCTCGGCTCCGCGCTCGGCGGCGCACGACTGTGGACCTACCCGCACTGGTCCGACGCGGTCGCCGACGCCCTGCGACTGTCCGCGGCGATGACCCTGAAGAACGCGACCGCGGGTCTCGACGCCGGCGGCGGCAAGTCAGTTCTCTGTCTGCCGCCCGCAACAGTGCTGGATGCCGACCGTCGCCGCGCCGCCTTCCTCGACCTGGGCGATGCCGTGGAGTCCTTCGCGGGCCTCTACCGCACGGCGGAGGATGTGGGGTCGACCACCGAGGACATGCTCGTCGTGAGCGAACGCACCGCGCACGTCGTCGGACTCCCCGACGCCGTCGGCGGGTCGGGCGAGCCGGCGGGGCCCACGAGCCTCGGCGTGTACGAGTCGGTGCGTGCGACGCTGGAGCGGGTGACCGGCAGCGCAGATGTCGCCGGCCGGCGCATCACGATCTCCGGGCTCGGACAGGTCGGTAGTCGCCTCGCGGTCCGGCTGTCGACCGAAGGCGCCGTTCTGACGGTCACCGACGTGAATCCCGCCACGCGCCACCTCGCTGTCGAGCTGGGGGCGACCTGGGTCGAGCCGGGCGAGGAGCACCGGGTGCCGGCGGATGTCTTCGTGCCGGCCGGCATCGGCGGGCTGCTGACCGACGCGGTGATCGACGACCTCGCTGCGGCGGCGGTCTGCGGACCCGCGAACAACCCCCTCGCCGACCACTCGGGCGCCGACCGGCTGGCGGCGCGCGGCATCCTGTACGCGCCGGACTTCGTCGTCAACGCCGGCGGGGTGATCTACCTGGATTCCGAGGCGAAGCACCTCGCCGGCCGCGAAGAGACGATGACGCGGGTCGCCGCCATCGGCGACACACTGCGGCGCCTGTACGACGACGCCGAGGCGCAGGGCATCACGCCGCTGGCCGCCGCGGAGGAGCTGGCCGCGTCGCGGCTGGCGTCCGGCGCGCGCGTCGCGGTCTGAGCGCGCCCGCGTCACACCCACGACGTCGAAACGCCCCTCACGGAGAGGGGCGTTTCGGCTGTTTCGGTGGACCTGAGGGGATTCGAACCCCTGACCTCTTCATTGCGAACGAAGCGCGCTACCAACTGCGCCACAGGCCCGAGAACCTCGAAGAGCCTATCACGGGCGAGACCCCTCGCTCGCACGGCGACAATGGATGGATGCTCCTCTCCGGCCCGCTCTCGTCACTGCGCAACGTCCGCCTCGCCACCTCCGACGGCACCACCACGGCGGTCGATCTGCAGCTGTCGGATGGTGTCATCACGGCGGTGACGCCGGCCGCCGAGGCGACGCCCGACGGCGCGTCGCGCGACGGCCGTGGCCTCCTCGCCCTCCCCGGCCTGGTCAACGCGCACGCCCACGTCGACAAGTCGTGGTGGGGGCTGCCGTGGGAGTCCTACGGCGGCGAGGGCGGCACCGACGGCCGGATCCGGCACGAGCGCGCCCGCCGCGACGCCCTCGGAATCCCGAGCGTCGAGATCACCTCCCGCGTGCTCGCCGAGCTGGTGCGCCACGGTACGACCGCCATCCGCACCCATGTCGACGTCGATCTCGGCCTGGGCCTGCGCGGGATCGACGCGGTCCGCGAGGCCGCCGCCGCCTACGGGGACGCGCTGGGGGTCGAGATCGTCGCGTTCCCGCAGGACGGGGTGCTGCGCCGTCCCGGCGTGATGGACCTCCTCGCGGCGGCGGCGCGCGCGGGCGCGGAGCACATCGGCGGACTCGATCCCGCGTCGATCGACCGCGACCCCGTGGGCCAGGTCGACGGCCTCTTCGCGATCGCCGCGGAGCACGGCACGGGTATCGACATCCACCTGCACGACCCCGCCGAGCTCGGCGCGTTCCAGATCGAGCTCATCATCGACCGCACCGACCGCCTCGGCCTTCGCGGGCGGGTGAACATCGCGCACGGGTTCGCGCTCGCTCAGGTCGGGCCGGCGCAGCGCCGCGACCTGCTGCAGGCGATGGCCGCGCTCGACATCACGATGACGACGGTGGCGCCCCTGCGGCTCCCCCAACTGCCGCTGGCAGAGCTCGACGCGGCCGGGGTGCGTTTCGCGTTCGGCACCGACGGTATCCGCGACCTCTGGAGCCCGTACGGCACGGGTGACCTGCTCGGCATCGCCTGGCAGTATGCGCGCTCGTCGAGCGTCGTACGCGACGAGGATCTGCGTCGGGTGGTCGAGATCGCCGGCGGCGGATCGGGACGGTTCGCCGGACGGAGCGAGAATCGCCTGCGGGTCGGCGATCGCGCGGACATCGTCCTGGTCGACGCGGAGAACCCCATGGATGCCCTGGTGCGCACGCCTCCCCGCGCACTCGTCGTCGGCGGCGGCCGGGTGCTGTTCGAGGCCTGACGCCTCGCGCGGCGGCGGGAGCCGGATCTGCTACTGGCCGACGGCGCGTCGCGCGAGCAGCGAGCGGACGTGCTCCTCGATCGCGGCGTCGTCGACGTATCCCATGCGGGCGAAGTCGGGAGTCTCCGCAGCGGGTGCGCGGCGGGCGGTGTCGATCGACGGCGGCGCGGCGCGCTCGGCGCGCTCGCGGATGGTCTCCTCGACGGCCGCCTGACGGAGCGCCTCCTGCGCGGCGGCGGCGTCCAGGAGCGCGGCGGCGCGGGAACCCGCCGAGGCGGTGAGTGGCCGGGGCAGCTCCCGGGGCGTCCAGGCGGCGCGGTCGGCGGCCAGGGAGACGTCCTGCACGGATGCCGGTGCGGAGGTCGCCCGGAGCACCGTCTCGCCCGAGACGGCACGGCGGACGGCCGCCCGCTGCACGGCGGACATGCGGTGGAGCATCACGGCGGCGAGCAGGGCGACGACGCCGCCGGCGACGAGCGGCAGCGGCGACCCGGCACGGGTGAGGTCGAAGGCTCCCCAGCCCGCGAGGGCGAGGGCTGCGAGGGCGATGATCGTGGTGGACAGCCGCGCACGGCGGCGCGCCTGGGCGCGGCGGGCTGCGGGATCCGCGGCGGCGGCAGCAGCTTCAGCGAGGGATCGCTCGCGGTCGGCGAGGGCGCGCTGGCGGGCGACGGCGGCCTCGGCGGCGGCGCGGGCCTGTGCCGCGTCGTGCTCCGCGCGGGCTGTCTCACGGGCGAGCTGCTCCTGTTCGGCCTGCGCACGACGGGCGAGCTTCTGCTGGGCGAGGGCGGTGCGGGCGTTGAGCTCCAGCCGCACCTCGTCGGGGGTCTCGCTGGTCTGGGCGAGCACGCGCAGCGCCTGGTTCAGGCGCACGGCGTTGCGCTCGGCGGCGTTGTAGCGGTAGCGCCCCTGCCATGACGGGAGCAGGTAGACGAGCCACAGGAGCACGGCGACGAGCACGATCACTCCGCCGCCCAGCACCTGCCCGTCCATGGGGTCCACGGTAGGTGGCAGATGCCGTGATCGCCCGGCACCGGCGGGCGTGTCTCAGGTTCGACCTCAGGTTGAGCCTCTACGCAGCCTCACGGGCGCAGGGTGTCGGCCGCGGCCGGTCAGTGCGCGATGCGGTCCCGGGGCGGGATCACCGCGGCGTCGACCGGAGCGCGCCCGGCGAGCCAGCGCGTGAGCACGCCCTCGGGCACTTCCTCGCGCACGAGCGCGAAACAGTAGTGGTCGCGCCAGTCCCCGTCGATGTGGATGTAGCGGCGGCGGAGGCCCTCGTACCGGAAGCCGAGCTTCTCGACGACCCGGAGGCTCGCGACGTTCTCCGGGCGGATGCAGATCTCCATGCGGTGCAGTCGCAGCTCATGGAAGCAGAGGTCGGTCGCGAGGGCGACGCTGGTGGGAGTGATCCCCCGGCCGGCGAACCGCTCGCTCACCCAGTAGCCGATGGTCGCCGAGGACAGTGAGCCGCGGGAGACCCCCCAGACGTTCAGCTGCCCGGCGATCTCGCCGTCGTACTCCATGACCAGCGGCACGCCGGCGCCGTCACGATACTGCTGCAGGAGCCGCCGGACGCCCAGCCGCATGTCGAAGGAGACCGGGCCATCGGGGCTCGTCGCCTCCCACGGCCGCAGCCACGAGCGGTTCGAGAGGAGCTCGGCCTGCAGCACCCGCGCATCGCGCTGACGCACGAGGCGGATCGAGATCGGGCCGTGCGCTCGCGGCATCGTCAGATCCATCACACCCCCCTCGCGTGGCGGCGTCAGAGAGTGGCCGCGAACTCCTTCAGCCAGGGGCGCAGGTCGGGTCCGAGGTCCTCGCGGTCCGCGGCCAGCTGCACGATGGCCTTGATGTAGTCCAGCCTATCGCCGGTGTCGTATCGGCGACCACGGAACACCACACCCAACACGCCCTCTGTGGTCGCGAGCTCCTGCAGCGCGTCGGTCAGCTGGATCTCGCCGCCCTTTCCCGGGGCGGTGCGATCGAGGATGTCGAAGACATTCGCGTTCAGCACGTAGCGGCCGATGACGGCGTAGTTGGAGGGCGCATCCTCCTTCGGGGGCTTCTCGACCAGGCCCGTCACCCGCACGACGTCGGGGTCGTCGGTGGCTTCGACGGCGGCCGCACCGTACATGTGGATGTGGTCGGGGTCGACCTCCATCAACGCGATGACGGTGAGGCCGGTGCGCTCGTTGGCCGCGATCATCGTCGTCAGCAGCGGGTCGCGCTCGTCGATGAGGTCGTCGCCGAGGAGCACGGCGAACGTCGACGTGCCGACGTGCGCGCGGGCGCGGAGCACCGCGTGGCCCAGGCCGCGCGGCTCACCCTGGCGGACGTAGTGGATGTCGGCGAGGTCGCTGGACTCCTTGACCTGGAGCAGCCGCTGCAGGTCGCCCTTGTTGGTGAGGTTGGTCTCGAGCTCGGGGACGGCGTCGAAGTGGTTCGAGATGTTGTTCTTGTTGCGGCCGAGGATCACGAGGATGTCCTCGATGCCGGCGTCCACCGCCTCTTCGACGACGTACTGGATGGCCGGCTTGTCGACGACCGGGAGCATCTCCTTGGGCATGGCCTTGGTGGCGGGGAGGAATCGGGTTCCGAGTCCGGCCGCAGGGATCACTGCCTTTATCCGAGAGGTCATGCCCCCACCCTACTGACCGCGCGCGACGCCCTGGCTCCCCCGGCCGCCGCGCGAAACGGACGGCCGGATCCGCGCTCGGCGATCTCCGCCCCGGAGCCGCCTACAATCGGAGCATGACCGGGGCGACCGACAACGCGAAGCGCGCACTGCGCGCGGAGCTGCGCGAACGTCGCCAGCAGCGCTCCGAAGCGTCGCTCGAAGCCGACGCCCTCGGCCTCAAGGCGCAGCTCGACCGGCTGGTCGCAGATCACGGCGCCTCGTCCATCTCGTGCTTCCTGTCGACTCCCACCGAGCCCGGCACCCACGAGTTCATCGTGGATGCGGTGCGACGCGGCATCCGCGTGCTCCTGCCGATCACGCGCTCGGACGGCCTGCTCGACTGGGCGGTCGCCGACGAGCACGGCGACATGGTCGAGGGCCTGTTCGGCACTCCCGAGCCTGTCGGCGAGGTGCTGAGCCCGTCGGCGGTGGACGACGTCGACCTGCTGGTGATCCCGGCCGCCGCCGTGGACCGCACCGGGATGCGGCTCGGGTGGGGTCGGGGCTACTTCGACAAGACCCTCGGCTCGATGGAGCACTGCCCGCCCGTCTACGCCGTCATCTTCGATTCCGAACTCGTCGACGAAGTGCCGAGCGAACTGCATGATCAGCCCGTGACAGGCGTCGTCACCCCCACCCAGACCGTCGTGCTCGCGTCGTCCCGACACTGAGCCCCCAAGCCGAGCCCTGAGGATCCCATGCCCACCTACGCCTACGCCTGCAAGCAGTGCGGTCATCGTTTCGACGTCGTCCAGTCCTTCTCGGATGCCGCGCTGACCGAGTGCCCCGAATGCGGCGGCACGCTGCGCAAGCAGTTCGGCAGCGTCGGGGTGACCTTCAACGGCTCGGGGTTCTACCGCACCGACTCGCGCGCCGGTGGTGGCGCGGGCGGCTCGACTTCGACATCATCGAAACCCGAGGCGACGTCCTCGCCCGCCGCAGCGGGTTCGTGAGCCGGCCCCCGGCGGAATCAGGAGCATCCCATGATCAAGGGCTTCAAAGACTTCATCATGCGCGGCAACGTCATCGACCTCGCTGTCGCGGTGGTCATCGGCGCCGCGTTCACCGCGATCGTGAATGCGTTCGTGGCCGGACTCATCAATCCGCTCATCGGTGTGATCTTCCAGGTCGGCGATCTCAGCGGATGGGTCTGGGAGGTGCCGACTTTGACCGGCGGTGTCTCCACGTTCGGTCTCGGCACGATCGTCGGAGCGCTCATCAACTTCGTGGCGGTCGCCGCGATCGTCTACTTCGTTTTCGTCCTCCCGATGAACACCTTCAAGGAGCGCGCGGCGGCCAAGGCCGGCGTGGCGGAGCCCGAGGGCGACAAGCTGCCGACCGAGCAGGAGCTCCTCGTGCAGATCCGCGATCTCCTCGAGAAGCAGAACACCACTCCGCCGACCGCCCGCTGACCCTGGCGTCGCGCACGACGGCACACGGAGTTCTCAGTAGTGCGGCGGGACGTCCCGGCGGAGGCGGTCGTCGTTGGGCCCCGCTGAGGTCGAGTCCGCGACCGGCGCGTCGTCGTCGACGATCGGCGCTTCCGGCGCCGCGTCGGTCCCGGGCACGGGCGTCAGCTGTGCGCGCCGGGAGCCGCGCACCCGCACGATGCGCTGACGGTCACTCTCCGACATCGAGCGGCTGGGTGGCCGTGTCGGCGGTCGGCGTCTCGGGCTCGATCCCGAGGATCGCGGCGATCCGGCCGGCGACGCCTGCGGGGTCGCTGTAGAGGTCGAAGGCGTGCACGCGCACGTAGTGCCAGCCGAGGCGGCGGAGCGTCTGCGGCCCCAGCCGGAGCGACTCGCGCAGCGACTCCCCCGTCGTCTCGGGGTCGCTGACGGCGACGACGGCCTTGCCCTGGTGCTGTGCGACCAGCGGCAGGAGTCCGCGGTAGTCCACATCGACGGCGATGCCGAGGCGGCGCAGGTGCTGCGCGAGGATCAGGGTGAGCGGATCGGCGAGGTCTTCGAGGCGGGCCTCGCGGGCACGCGCGGCGATGCCGTTCAGGATCGACATGAGGGTCGCGGCACCCGATTCCAGGCGCCCCTCATCGAAGGACGACGGACGGATGGACGACACGATCACCATGGAACGCCGGGCGCGGGTCATGCCGACGGTCAGCAGCCGTTCCCCATCCGGGCCGGACAGCTCGCCGAAGTCGCTCAGCACCCGACCGTGCTTGGTGAGACCGAAGCCGAGCGAGAACACGACGCGGTCCCGGCTCTCGGCGACCGACTCGTCGAGGCTCAGTACCGCGAACGGCTCCGCGGTCTCCCGTCCGACGAAATCGGCGACGTCGCTGCGGCCCGCGAACGCCGACGCGACGGCCGCGCGGACGCGCTCGGCATGCCGGGCGGAAGCGGTGACCACCATCAGCGACTCGGTCGGCCGGTTGACGGCGTGCTCGACCACGAGGGTGACGACCCGGGCGACCTCGGCGTCGGGGCTCTCGACGGCCCCGGTCTCGGGATCGGGGGTTCCGGTGCCGCCCTCGACGTAGTCGACGCTGAGGCTCCCCCGCCCGAGGTACGAGCCGGCCCACGGCAGCGAGACGAGCTCCCCGCCGTAGAACGCGTCGTTGACCAGCTCGGCGAGGTCCTCGCCGCCCGCGCGATAGCTGCGCGTGAGCGTCTCGACCGGCACGAGCTCGGCGAGGCGCTCGAAGACGCTCGTGTCGTCGAACGGGAGCTCGGCGACGTCGGGATCCTCGGAGCGTCCGGCGGCGATCTGGAAGGGCGTCGGCTTTTGCGTGACGGGATCGCCGAAGAGCACCACCTGCCGCGCGCGGCGGAGGGCCGGCGCGACTTCGGCGAGGCAGACGGCCGCCGCATCGGCGACGATCACCACGTCGAACTCGGGGCTGTCCGGGATCGCGGGAACGTCGTACGGCGAGGCGATCCAGACCGGCGCCAGCGTGCGCAGGAGCGTGGGGGCCGCGGCGACGAGCTCGGCGGCCGTGGCGGTGCCGGCGCGCAGGGCGGCCTTCAGCGCGGTCGCCTCGTGGGCCTCATCGACGATCGCGATCTTCCATCGCGTGGCGAGCTCGGCGGCCAGCAGCGGCCCGGCGAACGAGGCGTGGGCCTCATCGACCAGCCGGAAGTCGCGTTCGAGGCGGTCCACGACCGAGGTGTTCGCGCCCAGGAGCGCGCGGTCCGAGCGCAGCATGGCCTCCAGGGCCGACTGCCACCAGGTGAACTCGAACTCGGCGGCCACGTCGTCCTCGGGGACGTGGCGCACCGACAGCTCGGTGAGCAGTCCCTCGAGTCCGAGCTCGGCGAGCTGGTCGCGCAGCGTCGCCCGCTCGACGAGGTTGTCGAACACGTCCGACTCGGCCGCCAGGCCCGACAGCGTCCGCAGGAGTTGCGGGATCGGCAGCGACGCGAGCGGCTCGGAGCGGCCGAGTGCGGCGTCGAGCGTGGCCAGATCGGCGTTCACGCGCTGCCACGCGGTCGCGACGTCGTCGAGCCCCAGCGGGATCTCAGGCGTGACGCCCGCCTCGACCAGGCGCTGCCACTGCGTGCGCTGCTGCTGGACGCGCACGAGCGACTCGTGCATGTCGCCGATGTGCATGCCCGGGCGCACGTACTCGCGCGACAGCCGGCGCAGCCGCCGACGATTGGCACTGGACATCGTCGGAGCGTCGCGGCGGTTGCCGTGCGCCTGGATCAGCTCACCGAGCGGACGCTCGAACACCGTGACGCTGAACCGGTCGAGCGACGCGCGGATGCCCTGCAGGAGCCTCACGTAGGCCCCCATCTCCGTGATCGTCCCGAAGGGCCGCATGCGGGTCTGGGCGATCAGTTCATAGCCGCGCTCGAGGATCCCAGGAACCTCCACGCGGTGCAGGCGCCCCGCCAGCGTGTGCGCCGACCGTGCCGCCTCGGTCGTCGCGAACGACACCCCGTACCAGGGCGAGTCGTTCGGACCGAAGCGGAACTCCCCCAGCCGGGCGGCGTCGGCGAGTGCGGCGGCCGCTTCGGCACGGCGCGTGGAGAGCCGCTGCAGGGTGGTCAGATCGAAGCGTGTGGTCGCCGAGGGCTGCGGGGAGCGGGCGGCGATCACCGCGAGGGTACGCAGCGCCTCCAGCGGGGAGACGCCCAGGTTCGCGTGGCGCTGCGTCAGCGCGCCGCGGTAGTCGCGAAGCACCGTGCGCAGCCGCACGAGGGCGTCGTCGACGTCGGCCATCTTCGGCGCGGTCGCCTTCTCGTTGCGGGCGATCGCGCGGATGAGGTCGCGGTGCAGGTGGCGCGGGGTCACGGCCAGTCCCGGCAGGCCGATGCCCGTGAGGCGGTGACGCACCCCGTCGAGGGTCGAGCGCCGGGTGCTCACCACGAGCACGCGCTTGCCGGCCCGGACGAGCTCGCCGACGGCGTTGATGACGGTCTGCGTGCCACCGGTCCCAGGAAGGGTGTGGACGGCGAGCGACTGGCCTGCGACGATGCGGGCGAGCACGGCCTCCTGCTCGGCGTCGGCATCCAGCAGCAGCCGGTCGGAGGCCGGCGATCGATCGTCCGCGCCCACCAGCGGCGGGAGCGCGCGCACGAGCGACAGCGACTCCCGCTCGGCGTCGTGGCCGGCGAGCGCGTCGAGGATCGGGTGGTCGAGGCGGGCGCAGTCGCGCTCGAGGTCGGAGGCGACATCGGCGAAAGTCGAGACGATGATCCTCGGCAGGACCGTGAACGTCGGGATATGGGCGGTCAGCGCGCGCAGGTGGTCGATCACCGGCTGCGGCTTGAACACGCCGTCGTCGTGGGCGAGCGCGGCGAGCGCGCGACCGTCGACGGCGATGCCGAAGTGGGTGCGCGCGGCCTCGACCAGTTCGGGGTTGATGCCGAAGTCGCCGTGGAGCTTGAGGTCGAAGTCGGTGTGGTGGCGGCGGATCGACAGAGGACGCAGCAGCACGGGTGCGGTGTAGGCGACGCCGCCGATGCGCCAAGAGGCGATGCCCACCGCGAGGTGGACGGTGTCCAGCCCGCGGGCGGTGCGCAGCTCCACGTCCTTGGCGGCGATGCGCTCGGCGGCCAGCCGCGCGGTGCGCAGGGCCACCTCGTCGCGGAACAGGTTCGACAGGAGGGTGGAGCGTCCGGTGATGAACTGGGGCAGGCTCCCGGGGTGGGCCTTGGTGATGTCGATGCCGGCATCGCCCTCGTCGCTGTAGTGGAGGAGGGTCGAGCGTCCGCCGAGCTGCGCGGCCTCCTCGCGGAGTCGGTTGCGTGCGGGGTCGGCGACGTGCGCCACCTCGACGCCGGGCTCCGCCACTTGGAGCGTCCCGGGGGTCGCGGAGGTCACCGTATCCTCGTGCTCGGTGTCTTCTGCACCTCGCACGGCGCCACCATCTCCTCGCCACACACGAGTCACCTTAGGCATCAGGGGCCGTCCTTCCCTGTATCCGCCGCCGAGTTTCGCGCGATCGAGGGGGTGGCGACGGTGTCGGCGCCTCCTCCCCAGCCGCGCGGACGTCGGTCCGTTCTCCCCAGCCACCGCGGATCGGGTCCCGGTCGCGCCCCGACGGCCATCATGGAGCCATGACCTCCGCAGCATTCCGTGTACATCCCACCCCGCTCGGGCCGGTGCTCCTCGTCGTCACCGAGGTGGGCCTCGTCAGCCTGGACGTGCTGGATGGCCCGCACGACGATGCGCTCGAGCGCGTGAGCCTCGCGCTCCACGACATGCCCGCTGAGGACTCCGCCGCCACCGCCGCCGTCGCCGAGCAGCTGGACGCCTACTTCGCGGGCGCCCTCACGGAGTTCGACCTGCCGCTGGACTGGCGGCTGGTCGAGGGCTTCACCCGTGGCGCCCTGGAGGCGGTGTGCGAGATCCCCTACGGCGAGACCGCCTCCTACGCCGAGGTGGCGATCGCGGCGGGGTCTCCGGGTGCCCACCGGGCGGTCGGGTCGGCGTGCGGGCGCACGCCCGTCTCGATCATCGTGCCGGCACACCGCGTGGTGCGCGCCGACGGCTCGATCGGCGAGTACGGCGGGCATCCCGAGCACAAGCGCTTCCTCCTCGACCTGGAAAGCCGGGTGGCACGGGCACGGGCCGAGGAGGGGGCCGGCGGGTAGGCCGCCGGCACCGGAGCGGCCCCGGCTCCGCGGTGATCCGCGAGGCCGGGGCCGTCCCTTAGGTGGCCGTTCCTTCTCTGGCTGTTCCGACGCCAGGGCGAGGTCAGTGCGAGGTCGCCTTCTCGGCGCCGTGGCCGGTCAGCGAACGCACCTCCATCTCCGCAGCCTTCACCGGGTCCTCGCTGCGACGTGAGGTGACCGATCCGAGCCAGCCCAGGAAGAACCCGAGCGGGATCGAGACGATGCCGGGATTGTTGAGCGGCCAGATGGCGGTGCCGACGTTCTTGAACACGCTCGTCTCCGTTCCCCAGAACACCGGGGACAGCACGATGAGGATGATGGCGGCGGCCAGGCCGCCGTACATGCTCCACACCGCGCCGCGCGTGGTGAACCGGCGCCAGAACAGCGAGTACAGGATGGTCGGGAGGTTCGCCGACGCCGCGACCGCGAACGCGAGTGCCACCAGGAACGCCACATTCTGCCCCTGCACGCCGATGCCGCCGACGATGGCCAGCACCCCGATCACGATCACCGTGCGACGGGCCACCTTGACCTCGCCGTCGGGCGGGACGTTGCCCTTCTTGACGACGTTGGCGTAGATGTCGTGAGCGAAGGACGCGGCCGCCGTGATGGTGAGTCCGGCGACGACGGCCAGGATCGTGGCGAACGCCACCGCGGAGATGAACCCGAGGAGGATCGGGCCGCCGAGCTCCAGCGCCAGCAGCGGTGCCGCGGAGTTCACCCCGCCGGGGGCGGCCGCGATCCGCTCGGGGCCGACGAGGGCGCCCGCGCCGTAGCCGAGCACGAGGGTCAGCAGGTAGAACAGGCCGATCAGCCAGATCGCCCAGACCACCGAGCGACGGGCCTCCTTGGCCGTCGGCACCGTGTAGAAGCGCATCAGCACGTGCGGAAGTCCCGCCGTGCCGAGCACCAGCGCGATCGCCAGCGAGATGAAGTCCCACGGGTTCTTGCCGTACTGGAGGCCCGGGCCGAGGATGGCCTCACCCTGGGGCGAGGCGGCCACGGCCGCTTCGAGGAGGGTGTTGAGGTTGAAGCCATGGATGGCGAGGACCCAGATCGTCATCACGATCGCGCCGCCGATCAGCAGGAACGCCTTGACGATCTGCACCCAGGTGGTGCCCTTCATCCCGCCGACGAGGACGTAGACGATCATGAGCAGGCCCACCACGGCCACGACGATCGACTGGCCCAGCTGCTCCGTGATACCCAGCAGCAGCGAGACCAGCCCGCCGGCTCCGGCCATCTGCGCCAGCAGGTAGAAGAAGCACACGGCCAGCGTCGTGATGGCAGCCGCCATCCGCACCGGAGCCTGCTTGAGACGGAACGACAGCACGTCGGCCATCGTGAACTTGCCGGTGTTGCGCATGAGCTCGGCGACCAGCAGCAGCGCCACCAGCCAGGCCACCAGGAAGCCGATCGAGTAGAGGAAGCCGTCGTAGCCGTTGATGGCGATGGCCCCGCAGATGCCGAGGAACGACGCGGCGGACAGATAGTCGCCCGCGATCGCGAATCCGTTCTGCGGACCCGTGAACGACCGGCCGGCGGCGTAGTAGTCGGCGGCGGTCTTGTTGTTGCGGCTCGCACGGATGACGATGAACAGCGTCACGGCGACGAACGCTCCGAAGATGGAGATGTTCAGGATCGGGTTGTTGTCGACTGTGTTGCCGGCGGCCTCGATCGCGGCCCCGACCTGCTCCCACCACGGGCCCTGCGCGCCGCGGATCATGCCCCGGCCTCCCGGGTCTCGAGGTCGGCGCGGATCTCGGCCGACACGGGATCGAGCCGGTGATTGGCGTACCAGACGTACCACATCGTGATCCCGAAGGTGGTGACGAACTGGCCGAGCCCCATGAGGAGGCCGATGGTGATGTCACCGGTGACCCGCGTCGACATGAACTCCGTCGCGAACGATGACAGCAGCACGTAGGCGAAGTACCAGACGAGGAAGACGATGGTCAGCGGCCAGACGAAGCTGCGGTGGCGCTTCTTGAGCTCGCGGAAGGACGTCGAGTCCTCGACGGCGACGTAGTCGATGGTGCCGGGAGGAGAGGGGGGCGGTGAGGCGGATGGTGCGGACATGCGGGGGCTCCTATCCTTCTGAGCCGTCGTCGTCGACGGCTGCTGCGCCGGTCTCCGTCGACCGCCGCGGTGGTATCGTCGACCCTACGAAAACGGATGACGCAGCCGTCACCCCCGGAAGTAGGTACACCGCGATGGCACTGTCCGGCCTCGCCTCCGACGCCGATCTGATGGCGCACGCGATCGGCGACCTGGCCACGCGCACCGGCCTGCCCGTCGCCTTCGGAGGCTACGAGCGCGAGGACGCCGTCGAAGTCAGCTCGGTCGTCGGCAACCGGACCGCGCACCTGGCCGGCCTGGTGGTGCGTGCCAGCCGCGGCCTCGGCGGTCGGGCGATGGTCGAGAAGCGCCCGCGGCTGGCGCTGGACTACAAGTCGTCGCGGCACATCACGCACGACTACGACAGGGTCATCCTCGGCGAGGGCATCTCGACGCTGTTCGCGGTGCCGGTGCTGGTCTCGGGCACGACCCGGGGCATCCTGTACTGCGGCTCGTGGAACCAGCTGCCGTTCGGGGAGAACGTGGCACGCCACGCGGTGGCCGTGGCCAACGACCTCGCCACCGAGCTGCGGGTCCGCGAAGAGGTGCAGCGCCGCCTCGCTCAACTCCCGGAGGCCCCGTCGGCTCCGCTCATCGCCCCCGCAGCGCGCGAGCAGCTGCGCGAGTCCTACGCCGAACTCCGATCGATCGCCGCGGAGATCACCGACGCGGGGCTGCGCGAACGCATCGCGAGCCTCGAGAGCCGCCTCGCCTCCCTTTCCCGCGAGGACGCCGACCCCCACGACCACCTCGACGTGCGGCTGTCGCCGCGTGAGACCGACGTCCTGGCGTGCGCCGCGCTGGGGGCCACCAACAGCGAGATCGCGGCCACCCTCCAGCTCCGGGAGGGCACGGTCAAGTCGTACCTGCAGTCGGCGATGTCCAAGCTCGACGCCTCCACGCGCCACGCAGCCGTCGCCAAGGCGCGGCGCGCCGGCATCCTGCCCTGAGGCCCCGGTCTGCTGAGGCCCCGGCCGGCCTGACCGCCGGCACTCGAGGTGTCGCGCGCGGGCACCGCTGACTAGGCTCGGTGCATGGCTCGCAGAATCGTGCATCAGCTCGTCGACGACCTCGACGGAACCGTCCTCGAGGTCGGCGCCGGCGAGACGGTGCTCTTCTCGCTCGACGGCGTCGCGTACGAGATCGACCTCACCGATGAGAACGCGGCCGCGCTGCGCGAGGCGTTCGCGCCGTACATCGCCGCGGCGCGGTCGGTCTCCGCCCGCGCGGGAAGCTCGCGCGCCGGCAGCGGCACGCGCACCGCCCCCGCTCGCGGCGGCGGGCGGGTCCAGCGGCGGTCCGGTCAGCGCGACTACGGCCCCGTCCGGGAATGGGCGGCGCAGAACGGCTACACGCTCTCCGAGCGCGGGCGCGTGCCGGCCGCGGTGCTCGAGGCCTACGACGCCGCGCACTGACCGCGGCGCCTGTCAGGGCCGTCTTCGCCTGTCAAGGCCCTCGGTGCGGCGCGAGGGCGGCCATAGCGTCGCCTCATGACCACGCTGACCGCGCTCGCCCTCAACTGCACGCTGAAGCCGTCGCCGGCCGATTCCAACACCGATCTGCTGCTCTCGCAGGTGATGACCGCGCTCGGCGCCCACGACGTCGCCGGGACGACGGTGCGCGTGGTCGATCACGACGTGCGTCCCGGCGTCGAGACCGACATGGGTGACGGCGACGGCTGGCCGAAGATCCGCGACCTCGTCCTCGCCGCCGACATCGTGGTGATCGGAACCCCGATCTGGATGGGCCACATGTCGAGCATCGCCCAGCGGGTGCTGGAGCGCCTGGACGCCGAGCTCGCGGAGACGGATGAGCAAGGCCGGCCGATCCTGTTCGACAAGGTCGCCGCCGTCGCCGTCGTCGGCAATGAGGACGGCGCGCATCATGCGACCGCGGGCCTGTACCAGGGCCTCGTCGACGTCGGCTTCACGGTCGCCGCGCAGGCGGCGACGTACTGGAACGGCGAGGCCATGCAGAAGGTCGACTATCGGGATCTCGACGAGACGCCCGAGGCCGTGGCGAATGCGACCGAGATCCTCGCACGGACGACTGCGCATCTGGCCCGCGCTCTGCGCGCACAGCCGTACCCCGCCGGCGACTGACGGCGGCGGGTCAGCTCTCCGAGCCGGGATCGGGGGCGTTGGCGACGAAGACGTGGACCTCATCGCCGACGACCGCGAACCGCACCGCGGTGACGTCGCCGAGGGCGGCGCGCGCCGTGGCGGACAGTTCGCTGTCGACGGCGGACACGTCGATCACCGCTTCGAAGCCCGGTGCCGAGCAGGCGCCGCGCGTGCCGCTGGACTGATACTCGTCGTCGCTGTCGGGCTGCAGCTCGACGAGGATGCAGCGACCCTGCTGGTAGTCCAGCGCACCGGTGGACACGTGCATCCCGAGGAAGTCCTCGAAGCGCTGGGCCTCGGACTCGGGGCTGAAGAACACGGTGTTGGGCGGCGCGTCGATGGGATGGAGCACCGCGTAGGGCTGATCCGGCAACGCGGCGACCCACAGGGTGATCGGGACGGTGAGTGCGGCGACGACGACTGCGGTGAGGGCGCAGGCCCCGACGAGAGGGCGCCACGCGCGACGGCGACGCACGTGCGGAGCCGGGTCGGCGGCAGTGCCGTGCGGAGAGCGCGAGGTGGCTGCACCGCCCGCGTCACCGCGCGCCTCATCCGCCGCCGCGGCGTCGGATGGAGCAGCGTCGGAGGGAGCAGAGGGCGCAGGGGTCTGCGGGAGTGCACCCACGAGGTCTGCGGCGGAGAGATCCGGCGGCGCATCGATCACGCCGCGCGCGCGCAGGCGCTCCTCCAGGACGCGCAAGCGCGTCACCGCATCTTCATCCGTCGTGATGTCGGCGTCTGGCCCGTAGGCACGCCGCCGGAGTTCGACGAGCTCGTCTTCGAGGCTGTCCCCCATGGCTCCACTCTGCCACGCCTGCGCCACGGCCAGGCCTCCGCCGTCGCCTTCCGCCGTTTCGCTTTTCGGCTCCCGTGGTTCGGCGACCGGCCCCGCGGCTCCATAATGAGAGGGGTGTCAGTGGGCACCCTCGAGTCGAGTGAGGTGGCATGCCGTACCGCGATCAGGCCACGGTCGAATCCTGGGTGGACGAGTTCCGCCGTCAGGAGAGCCTCGAGACCGCCGTCACCGTCCTCGAGAAGGATTTCACCGCCGGCCCGGAATCGGGACTGGTCGTCGTCTCGCTGCGGACCGCATCCACCGTGACCTACATCCAGCCCGTCGTGCGCGATGACATCCCCACGTGGGTCGTGACCTTCGAGCCGCGTCACGAGGGGTTCGACCTCGACAGCACCGGCGTCGCCCAGCTGTCGCACGACCTCGGCACTCTCGCGCGTCTCTGCGAGTTCCTGCAGCGCAAGACCGACGACGTTCTCGCGTCGCACTGACGGTCAGAGCTGAGAGCCCGCTCAGAGGTAGGGCGCGACGGCTCCGGCGGTCAGTGCCAAGCCGCCGGCGACCACGCCGCTGACGGCGGCGACCCGGCGGAGGGCGCGGGTCATCTGACGCGTGCGGGCATCCGGGGGCGGGTCCGACGGCACCGACAGCACGGCGCGCTGCGCCTCTTTGAGGGTGTCGTAACGGCCGACCGGCGTCGAACGACCGTCGAAGGCGAGATAGGAGCCGGCGCGGGACTGCTCGACGTAGCCGAGGAACTCGCCGGAGCGGGATGCGACGTGGAAGCCGGACTCGACGTGCGCCCACGTGGCGCGCGGGGAGACGAGTTCGAGGACCGGGGCGCTCATGCCACCCGCCTCAGGTCGGCGACGGGCTGCGACGCGGTGGCCTCGGCGGCGAGGTCGACGAACACTCCGGCGGAGGATGTCGCCGCCTGCGCCATCTCCTCCAGGTAACGGCGGTCGATGGGCTCGGCGCGCTCGAGCTCGAAACGGAGCGGGATGGCGGCCTGCAGCCAGATGGTGGTGCGGGCCTCGGAGTCGTCCGCCTTGTTCCACGAGACGGTGAAGCTCTCGGAGCGGCGGAGCTTGGTCGCGGCGACCACCTTGAGGTGGGCGAGCACGCGGTCCGGGATCTCGATCGGCTCGGTGCTGTTGCCGTAGTAGAGGTAACCCATCGTGTGACTCCCTTTCAAGCGAACTAACTTCCCTGAAAGGTTACTCACAATAAAAGTAGTTAGTCAAGCGAGATACTTCACGACCTGTATTGTGTAGATTCGAGAGGTATCGGAGATCGGAGGTGACCATGGCTGACGCCGGTATCGACGAGAGCGTCGACGCAGTGATCGACGCCTACCATCGCTTCCGCGCCGCGGACGCCGCCATGTCGTTGCGGATCCGCTCCGAGACGGGCATGACCGACAACGAGATCGCGATCGTCCGCTATCTGCTCCGCGAACGATCGAGCGCGCACGATGTGATGCCCAGCCAGATCTCGCGCCAGCTCGGCATCAGTTCGGCGTCGACAACCGCGCTCATCGACCGGCTCGAGCGCGCCGGAATGGTCGAGCGGGTCAGCCACCCCACGGATCGTCGCAGCATCCTCGTCGCCGCCACCGATCTGGCGGAGGAGAAGATCGCAGCCACTCACGACGCGTTCGAGCGCCGCCTGGCGGAACTCACCGCGGGCCTCGACGAGGCTGAGCGCCGGGACGTGATCGCCTATCTGACGGCCCTGGCCGATGCGGCCGACGCCACGGCGGCAGACGCCGCCACCCGCCGCTGACGCCCTCCGCGACTCGTCACGCGTCGATGTCGTCTACGGCCTCGCGCATCGCGTCGAGGAAGCGGACGATCGTCTCGCGCTCTTCCGCGCTCAGCGAGCGCACGACGTCCATCATGCGGCCGTGCATCGACGACAGCGTGTGACGGATCTCCTCCTCGGCGAGCGCGCTGGAGGTGATGATCACGCTCCGGCGGTCGCCGGGGTTCGGCATGCGGGTGATGTGACCGCTCTTGGCGAGCCGGTCCAGCAGGGCTGTGGTCGACGCGGAGGTGATGCCGAGGTAGCGGCTGAGACCGACCGGCGTCACCAGCTCGTCCCGTTGGCGCGCGCGTGCCAGGTAGCGCAGCACCAGGAGCTCGTTCTCCCCCATGTCCATCGCCTGCTGCGTGCGGCGCCGCATCGCGACTTCCGCCGCGCGGTAGGACCGCATCGCCTCGAGCACGGACGTGCTGCGCGCACCGTCCGCCTCGTCGTACCAGTACGACGCGGTGTTCTCTGTCCCCACGCTCACGATCATCCATTCTCTCCGATGGAGCGCGGCAGGGCGGGATTGCGGCAGCGGCCGGTCCCGCCCACGTCCGCGTCAGGCCACGTCGCCCCGCCACGAGCCGGTCTCGCCGCCGCGGGACTCGATGAACGCCTTGTACTCCCCGAGCTCCTTCTTCACGGCGTGGTCGTCGATCCCGAGGACGGCACCGAGCTTCTCGCGCAGGCCCTCCGGGTTCCAGTCGAGCTGTACCGTCACACGGGTCGTCGTGTCGCCGAGCCGGTGGAAGGTGACGACCCCGGCGTGGTCGACGTCGCCGTCGACGCTGTTCCAGGCGACGCGCTCATCGGGATGCTGCTCGGTGATCTTCGTGAGGAACTCCCGCTGCACGCCGCCGATCGTCACGACCCACCGGTTGGTGACGTCGTCGATCTGGGTGATCGTGTCGACGAAGCTCAGAAACTGCGGGAACTCCTCGAACTGGGTCCACTGGTTGTAGGCCGTCGTGACGGGGACCTCGACGTCGATGCTCTGGGTGATGCTCGCCATGCGGATGACTCCTCTCGTTGCCGGCGGCCGGACGACCGCGGGACAAACGAGTCTTCGGGTCGCGCGGGGATCGCGAATCCCCGTTGACATTCGCGGGCGTGTGTGTCGAGGCGGCTCACGCGCATCGCCGTGAGATCAGATCCGCCACCCCGATGTCAACCCCCTTCACAGGACTTTACGAACGCCCTTACCTTCGATCCGATGGATACGTGTGTGCGCGGGTGGCGGTAGGTGGCGGATCGATGGCGACTGCGCACAGCGGGACCGGACGCCGTGGAGGAGACCTGGCAGACGGTCGTGCCGTCGGCGCGACTTCACCGCGTTGACCCCCAGCGCTTCGCATTCGACTGGACCTCGGCTTCGCTCGACGGGATGACGGTGGTCGCCTACGACCTCGAGGCGTCGGTGCGTTCGGCCGTCGACGCCGTCGACCAGGTGATGGTGTGCCGCGTCGCGACCGCGGACGGCGGCGCCTGGGATGAGCACGGGCCGCTGGACACGCGGCATCCGTGGGTGAGCGCCGGGCGCCCCATCCGTGCGCGGTGGGACGGCCGCGCCCGCGTGCACGGGCTGGTCTTCGACCGGCGTCTCGTGGAGCTGTCGGCTCGACGCATCAGCGGGGACGACTCCCTGTGGCTCGGCTCGTGGGATGCCCGACCGGTCAACGACGCCGCCGCACGCCATTGGCAGCGGACGTACCGCTACGTCGCCGAGATGCTCCTCACCGACGACGACGGGCCGGGCACGCTGGCCGAGGCGGAGCTGCGCCGCCACGCCGTCCACGCGACCTTGACCACCTTCTCCCCCGCTTTCCTGGAGCGCTCCGCACGTTCCGCGCAGCGCCGCGCGGCACCTGCGACGGTGCGCCGGGCGATGGCGTTCATCGAGGAGCACGCCCACGAGCCGATCACCGTGGACGACGTGGCCCTCGCGGCCGGCATCTCCACACGGGGGCTGCAGTACGCGTTCCGGCGCGCGGTGGACACCACCCCCACCGAGTGGCTGCGACGGGCGCGTCTGTCGGGCGCGCATCGCAGCCTCTCGGACCCCGATGGCGGGACGGTCGCCGAGATCGCACGCCGGTGGGGCTTCGAGCATCCCTCGCGCTTCGCCGCCCATTACCGCGCCGCTTACGGCGTGAACCCCGCGCAGACGCTGCGCGCGCACCGATGAGCGCCGCGTTCGCGGTATGGACCTCGATTTCGCTGCAGGGACATCGGCGGCGCAGCACAGACGATCACGGTCATCGTGGTCTGGGAACGGACATATGGGCAGACTGGTATACGACGGAGCCGTGCGCTTCGTCATCGACGACCGCACACTCGCACACCTCCAGGTGGTGATCGGCGACAAGCTGCGGCGGCGCGAGCCGTTCACGTTCACCTGGGCGAATCCCCTCGAGGACGGCGGCGGCCGGATCGCGGTGTGGATGACGCCGAGTTCGAGCCTGGCCTTCACGTTCGACCGTCCCCGGCCGCAGCGGTTCAACCGCGCGTGGCTGGATGCGCTCTCGGCCGCCACGCACACCCCTGCGGGCCTCTCGCCCATTCCCGAGCCCGCACCGGACGAGGAGAGCGAGCGGTGAGCGCGGACGTCGTCGCCGGCGATCCCGATCGGGCCCCGGACGACATCCGCATCGAGCCGCTGCGCGTGGCCGACGCGGGTGAGGTGCTCACCGTGCAGCGCGCGGCGTTCGTCAGCGAGGCGCAGATCTACGGCGCGGCCGACACGGCACCCCTCACCCAGACGCTGGAGCAGCTGGAAGCGGACATCGCCGGCGGCCAGGGCTGGGTCGCGCGCCGCGACGGACGACTGGTGGGTGCGCTCAGCTGCCGCGAGGCGGACGGCGTGCTGCTGATCGGCCGCATCGCCATCGCACCCGACATGCAGGGTGAGGGGATCGGCCGCCGCCTGCTCTCGCACGCCGAAGCGGCGAGCGCAGCGACCGAGGCGGAGCTGTTCACCGGGAGTCTCAGCGAGGCGAACCTGCGCCTGTACCGCAGCTGCGGGTACGTCGAGACGGAGCGGATCGACCAGGGCGACGGGACGGCGCAGGTGTTCCTGCGCAAGCGGCTCCGCTGAAGGGGCCCCGCCGAGACACGCGCGGCGTCGCTCACCACACCGCGGGCGCGACGCCGTCCCGGAGGAACGCCCCGATGATGCCGTACAGCCGGTCGATCTCGTCCGGGATCAGCGTCTCGAAGAACGCGAACGCATGGATCATGCCGGGCGCCACCAGGAGCGTCACCGGCGCGCCCGCCGCCCGTGCCCGCGCGACGTACTCCTCCGCCTCCGAGCTCAGCGGGTCGTACTCGGCCGCGATGACGAGCGTCTCGGGCATGTCGGCGGCGTAGGGTCCGGACAGCGGCGACGCGGCGCTGCGGTCGGCCTCCGGCTGGTCGGAGGCCAGCGGGAAGTAGTGGTCGAAGTACCACGCGACGCGCTCGGCCGTCAGCAGGTGGCCGGTCGCGAGCTCCCGCATGCTCGCACCGCTCATCGTGTAGTCCACACTGGGGTAGAGCAGCACCTGACGGTCGATGGGCGAGGTCCACTCGCCCCCGGCGACGCGCATCGCGATGGATGCGACCTTGGCCGCCCCGCCGGAATCGGCCATCGCGTGCACCCGGCCCGTGGTCGCGAAGCCGTCCAGCCCTCCCTCGAGAGCGCCGAGCACCGCGTAGACGTCGGTCAATCCGGCGGGGAAGCGTGCCTCGGGCGCACGGCGGTAGTCCACTGAGACGACGACCATCCCGGTGGCGGCCGCGGTCCGGCGCGCGGAGAAGTCGTAGACGTCGAGGTCGCCCGCGAGGTGCCCGCCGCCGTGCACGAACAAGACGACGTGGCTCGCGATCTCCGGCGCGGGCGCATACACCCGCACCGACACCCCCGCGATGACCCTGTCTTCCACGCGGGCCACGGCGACCTGCGGCGCCGCGAAGCCGGCGAGCGCCGCGAGCGCCGCCCGCGCCGACTCCGGGGTTGCGACGACGCCCGCGCGCGCCGCCTCCTCGACGCGCGGGTTCAGCTCGTCGAGGTACGCACGGAAGGCCGGGTGGAGGGGCATGCCTGGATGCTAGCGCCCACCACGGTCAGGGCTGCAGGACGACCTTGATGCAGCCGTCGGCCTTCTTCTGGAAGAGGTCGTAGTGCGCGGCGGCGTCTGCCAGATGCGGGCGATGGGTGACGAGATCCTCGGTGCCCAGCGGATCGTCGTCCGCCTCGACCAGCGGCATCAGCGTGTCCGTCCACCGCTTGACGTTGCACTGCCCCATCCGCAGGGTCACCTGCTTGTCGAACAGGGTCTTCATCGGCATCGGATCGGCCTCGCCCGCGTACACGCCGCTGATCGACACCGTCCCGCCCCGTCGCACCATGTCGATCGCGCTCATGAGCGCCGCCGTGCGGTCCAGGCCCGCCGTCTCCATGAGTGGCTGCGCGATCGCGCCGGGAAGCGAGCCGATCGCGTGATGCGCAGCGGCGACCACGGGGTTGCCGTGCGCCTCCATGCCCACGGCGTCGACCACCGCATCGGCACCGCGTCCGGCGGTCGCGTCGCGGATCGCGTCCACGGCGCCGTCCTCGCCGACCGAGCGGACGCCGTGACGCTCTGCGAGCGCGCGCCTCTCGGGCACGGGGTCGACGCCGATGACGTCGTAGCCGAGGTGTCGGCCGATCCGCGCGGCGAACTGCCCCACCGGACCCAGCCCGACGACGGCGAGCGTCCCACCCTCGGGAACGCGCGCGTAGTGCACCCCCTGCCAGGCGGTCGGCAGGATATCGCTCAGGAACAGGTAGCGGTCATCGGGGAGGTCGGCGCCGACGGGGATCGTGTTGTAGTCGGCGAGGGGCACCCGGAGGTACTCGGCCTGGCCGCCCGGAACCTGTCCGTACAGCTTCGTGAAGCCGAAGAGCGACGCGCCGGACCCGTACTCGGTGACCTGCGTGGTCTCGCACTGGGACTGGAGCCCGCGCTCGCACATGAAGCAGTCGCCGCAGGCGATGGTGAAGGGGATGACGACTCGCTGGCCCACGCGGAGCGCGTGGACGTCGGAGCCGACCTCCTCGACGATGCCCATCGTCTCGTGGCCGAGGATGTCGCCCCGGTCGAGGTACGCGCCGAAGAGCTCGTAGAGGTGGAGGTCGGAGCCGCAGATCGCGGTCGACGTCACCCGGATGATCGCATCGGTCGTCTTCTGCAGGCGCGCGTCGGGAACCTCGAGCACCTCGACCTTGCGGCGCCCCTGCCAGGTCAGGGCCTTCATGCGCTGCCCACGGGCGGCACGGCTGCCGGGTCGGAGTCGTCGTCCGGAACCTCGGTCCGCAGATCCTGCGGAATGGCCCGCGACTCGGAGTGCTCGCCGGGCCCGCCCTCCCCGTGATGCTCGCCGCCGAGGTCCTCGGGGGCCAGGTCGCCCTGACCGTCCTCGCCCAGCTCGGCGTCGACCGGGTCGGAGCCCTGTGTCTCCGGCTGGAGCGCCTCATCGGGCAGGTCGGTGGGAGGGATGTCGGCGTCGCCGCCGGTGGGGAGAGCGGAGTCGGTGGTCATGCGGCCCACCCTCCTCGGCGTCGGTGGGCCCGGCGAGGGGGTTGCCCCGCGGCGGTGCAGGGAGTACGGAGCAGGCGGCGACCGGGTCAGTCCGCGCGAAGGATCTCGGCGAAGACCGGTCGGTGATCCGTCTGCGCACCCGGTACCTCCAGGGTCGCCGCGCTGAGTGCGCGGCGATCCGGCGTGACCATGACGTGGTCGATCGCCCCTCCCCACGGATAAGACACGGAGGTGGGCCACGACGGCGCGAGACCCGCGACCGTCGTGCACCTCCCGAGCCGCCCCTCGGGCATATTGCGGACGCTCGCGTTGAAGTCGCCGAGCGCGATCACCTCGCCTGCCCCGCACTGACCTGCCACCCAGTCGAGGCCCTCGACCCACCGGCGACTGCCTCCGCTGAGCGAGATCCGCATGACGTGCACGGCGACGATGCGCGGAAGATCCGCTCCGGGGTCCTCGGGAGCGAGCACGATGCCGGTGCCGCCCTCCTCGTCGGCGTCGACGATGCGATAGGGGCCGAGTCGGTCGGCGACCAGGACGACGATGGCGATTCCGGGCTGCCCGAGCAGCTGATAGCCGTCGGGGACCCCGCCCGCTTCGGCCTGCTCCATGGTGAGCTCGGGGAAGACGGCGACGTCAGCGGCCGTCTCGCGCACCAGCTGTGCGCGGGTCACCGCGTCGACGTCGCCGTGACGGACGTTCCACGCGAGCACACGGAGGCCGTCCTCCGTCGCGGCGGTGGGGAGCTGGGCCGCCGTGCGGGTCGGCGGGACGATCACGAGGTGCAGGAGGAGGGCCACGGCGAGCACGGCCACCAGCGCGCCGCCGCCGATCAGGAACGCGCGCCGTCGCACGCCTGCCGCCCAGGCGAACAGGAGAGCAGCCAGCGCGAGAGCCGTCAGCACCGCGAGCGCCACGCGAGGCAGGGCCAGCGCCCCGGCGAAGACACCCCACTGTGCCCCCACACCGAGGACGAGTCCCGCGAGGTAGGCGACGGAGGCGACGGCGACGAGCGCGAGGACGGCGGCGAACACGGCGCCGACCAGCGTGCGCAGTCGCGCGGCGGGTGTGGTCATGGGCGCGGTCCCCTCGTGAGGAAGGTGCCCCGTCGCACAAGCCGGAATGCCGGGAGCGTACCGCACCGGTCCGCGATGGTGCGAGCGGGACCGACGCGCGTGGCGCGGTCGTCAGCCGAGCTCCGCGAGCGTCAGGTCCAGCATGCGCACCGCGTACGACGCCTCCTCGCCCGTCAGGGTGAGCGGCGGTTTGACCTTCAGGACGTTCTGACGCTCCGAGGTCGGCTGCACGATGACGCCGCGCTCCCGCATCCGCTCGCACACCGCGGCCGTCTGCCACACCGCGGGTGTGCGTGCCTCCCGGTCGGTGACGAGCTCGACGCCCTGGTAGAGACCGGTGCCATGGAGAGCCCCGATGAGCGGATGCCGCTCGGCCAGCGCCTCCAGGTCGCGTCTCAGCTGGGCGCCGACGATGCGGGCGTTGTCGACCAGGCCCTCGTCCTCGAGCACGTCGAGCACGGCGAGAGCGGCGGCGCACGAGGCAGGGGCGCCGCCCGCCGACGAGAAGAACTGCCCCTCGCGCCCGAGCGCGTCCGCGATCTCGCGGCGGGTGATGACGGCGCCGACGGGGGAGGCGTTTCCGAGTGCTTTCGCGGTCACGATGATGTCGGGCACGGCGCCCTGATCGAGGAAGCCCCAGAAGGATCTGCCGAGGCGGCCGAGGCCGACCTGCACCTCGTCGGCGATGGCGAGTCCGCCGGCGGCGCGGACCGCCTCGAACGCACCGGCGAGGTAGCCGGCCGGCGGAATCACTCCCCCGCCGTTGCCGTGGATCGGCTCGGCGATGAACGCAGCGGGTGGCCGGGCCATATCCGTCAGCGCCGCCAGCTGGGCGCGGAGGTCACGCAGGTAGGCCTCGCCCGCATCGGGTCCGCGATGCACCCCGCGGTAGGGGTTCGGCGCGTCGGCGATGTGCACCCAGTCGGGGCGGGAGTCGAGCGCGTGCGGGTTGTCGAAGGCCGACGTCGACACAGCGTCCGCCGCGTACGTCCAGCCGTGATACCCCTCACGGACCGCGACGACGTCACGGCGTCCGGTGGCGATCGTGGCGAGCCGCAGCGCCAGGTCGACCGCCTCGGTGCCGCTGTTGACGAGGAGGACCGTGTCGAAGCCGCCCGTGGGGATCGTCGCCAGCAGGCGTTCGCTGAGCTGCGCGATCTGCGGGTAGAGGAAGCGGGAGTTGGTGTTGAGGGTGTCCAGCTGCTGTGCCACGGCGGCCGTCAGCCGAGGGTGCGCGTGGCCGATGCTCGACACGTTGTTGACCAGGTCGAGGTAGGGCCGGCCGGTCACATCGATGAGATGGCTCCGCCAGCCGCGCACCATGAGCGGAGGCTCGGCGTAGTAGTGCTCCTGCGCGGCGGCGAACACGCGCGCCTTGCGCTGCCCCTCGGCGCGCGGGGTCGGCAGCGGCGGGAGCGCGGGAAGGCCGAGGAGGGGCGCGGGATCGTGGGTGAGACGCCGCCAGCCGGTGGCCCAGGGCTCCGCGGCCCATTCCGGCGGCTCGGGCGCGTGCGCCGGCGTCCACACGAGGCGGAGCCGATCGGTCGTGCGGCCGACCGCCTGACCGGCGGCGACCTCGCCGACCGGGACGTCTGCGACGATCCCGTGCACCCGCAGCACGGTGCCGGCGAAGGTCAGCGTGAGCGCGTCGTGGGCGACCTCGACGAGCGCCGCGTCGTGAGGCGCGCGGACGAGCGTGCCGGGCGGGAGGTCGACGATCACCCCCAGCGGCACGTTCTCCGGGGGCGTGTCCGCGAGGGGCTGCGCACGGGTGAGGTCGGGTCGGCCGTGCGGCAGTGCGACCGCTCCGGTCCCGCTGCGATGGTCGGCGATCAGACGCTCCCTGGCCGCGGCGCCGGCGCGCCAGGTGCCGCCCGCCATCAGCGGGCTCGCGGGCGCGAGGTCGATCAGCACCGGTGCAGGGTCGACCATCGGCGTGAACGGTCCGGCCGGCGGCGACGGGTTACGCTGACCGACGAGTCCCGCGATCGTCGCGGCGGCCAGGTCGAAGTCCACCGACACCGCTGTCTCGAAGACGGCCAGCTCTTCGGCGAGCCGCTCCTGCACGTAGTCGTTGTCGGCGTCGAGACTCCCTTGGTGGATGCCGCTGACCACCAGCACGCAGCCGCGCAGCACCACCAGCGGCCACAGCGCCTCGACCTCGGCCGACGAGAGCGGCACGACCTCGGCGTAGGCCTGGACCGCACTCAGGGCGAGGGAGGCGTCGCCGTCGGCGCGTGTGAGCAGGCCCGACGCCGTGACCGCGATCTCCGCCACGCGCCAGCCGAGCGCGAGGTCGCCGAAGTCGATGACGGCGAGACGGTCATCGGCGGTGCGCACGACGTTGTCGGGCGTCAGATCGCCGTGGATCGGCGCGATCGGCAGCGCGCCGGCGACCGCCTGCACCCGCGTCCAGGCCGCATCGGCGGCACCGCGGAGCCGCGCCGCCAGCGACGTGTCGGCGACCGACGGCAGCAGCTCATCGATGACCGTGCGGCTGTGTCGCATGTCCCACTGCAGGTGCCGGTCGAGCCCGGGATGCGCGAACCCGACGAGCGTCGCGTCGAGATGCGCGCCGAGGGCGCCGAGGCGCCGCGCGTCGTGGTGGCCGAGCCGGACCGCGTCGGCGAGCGGGGTGCCCTCGACGAACGTCAGCAACCGCGCCCGGTACGCCGCGGCGGGAGCGTCGAGCTGCTGGAGCATCCGCCCATCCCGGCCCGCCACCGGCTCGGGCGCGAGGATGCCCTGCGCGGCGAGGTGCTGCAGGCCGCGGGTCTGCGCGTCGATCTCCTCGGGCCGGAAGACGGGGTTGTCGATCTTGAGCAGATGCCGCCGACCCTCCGCCTCGGTGAGCAGGAAGTTGCGGTCCTGGTTGCTGCCGAGCTCGGAGGCCGAGGCCTCGAGGCCGAAGCGCTCCCGTGCGAAGGCGGGGATGCCCGCGGCGCCGACGTCGGGACGACTCATCCCGTACGACGAGGAGCTGTCGGACATCGCGCCGTCCTTCCTTTCGCGTGCAGCCGGAGACGCCCCGGCCGGTGGTGTGAGGGGGCGGATGGGCGCCCGCCGACCGTGCTGACGTCGATCATGGCACGGCGGCCGGGGCGTCACCGCACGCGGCCACGCGGCGTTTCAGCTCCCGAGGAACACCACCCCGCGGTAGCCGGCGGCGGACCACCGCACGAGCCGGTCGAGGTCGGCCGCGCGCACCGGGAGCTCGTGCGTGTCGACCCACGTCTCTCCGGTGTCGCGATTGATCCACGGGTCCTCGATCACGATCACCTCGGCTCCGTCGGACGCGTGGGCGAGCACCCAATGCGGGCCGTGCTCGCCGTGCAGGGGCTCTTCGTCGATGAGGAGGAGCGCGAGCTCGCCTCCGGCGACACGTCGGGCGATCTCGGCCACGCTCACACGCTCCGAGGTGATCGGGATGCCGAGCGCGGCGGCGCGGCGTCGGGACTCCGTCTGCAGCTCGGTGCGAAACGAGAGGTCGAAGCCGCGATAGTCCTCCACGAGCACCGGACCGTCGGAATCGAGGGCGACCTCGATGCGCGGCGGGTCGCCGGCCGCGCCGAAGTGCTGCGCGGTCGTCACCGCCAGTCCGACCGGCTCGCAGGCGGGATAGTTGCTCGCGCGGCGCCAGTAGTCGAGCTCGCGGTCGCGGTCGCCCGGGTCTCCGGCGAACCCGTCGGCGCCCCGCAGGCCCGCCGCCATGAGCGCAGCCACTGCGCCGCAGGTGAACAGGGTGGTCTGCGCGTAGTACCCGGGCTCGGCGTGGGGGATGTCGACGAGCCAGCGCACCGCCCCGCGGGTGCTCTCGGTGCCGACGGCGCCGTGCGGCGCGCGCAACGGGGCGAAGCCGGCAGCGATCGCCGCCGCGGGCACCTCGCCGGCGGTGCGCCATTTCAGCGCGGCGTCTCCGCGAGCGCCCGCGGCATCGACGATGCGGTCCAGGAGCGCGCCGAGCCCCCGGTCCGACGTCCACCAGGGTTCGATGAGAGTGGTCGCCGCCGTCGCCGGCCGGCCCGTGGTGAGGACGGCGGCGACCGGGACCTCGCCGGAGACGAGGAGCCACAGCTGCGGCCGGTAGGCGGCCCGCGGCGTGCGCCACAGTGCGGACCGATCGGGCCCGACGATTTCGGCGAGACCGCCGTCGAGGGCGGCATGGACGGCATCCATGCCTTCGTAGACGACGATGTCCACCGGGACGGCCAGGTCAGTCATGCGTGCTCTCTCCTGCAGGGTGCGGACGAGCCGCGGGGGTGTTCTCGCGGCGCGCAGCGGCGACGAGGGTCTGGGTGAACGGATGCCGCGGGTTCTCGAGCACGTCGACGCAGGCGCCGTGCTCGACCACCTCGCCGTCCCACATCACCGTCACGGTGTCGGCGAGGGTGCGCACCACCGCCAGATCGTGGGAGATGAACAGGATCGTGATGCCGCGTTCGCTCCGCAGCCGGCGGAACAGAGCGAGGATCTGCGCCTGCACCGACACATCCAGCGCCGAGACCGACTCGTCGCAGATCAGAAGCCGCGGCCGTGGCGCGAGGGCGCGCGCGATCGCCACCCGCTGACGCTGTCCGCCGGACAGGTCGGCGGGCCGGCGCGTCGCGAACGCCGGGTCGAGCCCGACCGTCTCGAGGAGGCTCGTCACGGTGTCGGTCTGCGCCTCCTCGGCGGCCCCGGCCGTATGCCGTGATCCGCGCGTGCCGCGAGATCCGCGGGCGGCGTCGAGCGCTTCGCGCAGGATCGCGCCGACCGTCATCATCGGGTTCAGCGACGAGTACGGATCCTGGAACACGATCTGCATCTGGTCCGGCGTCCGGGATCGACGGCCGGGAGCCAGCGCCGTCCCGGCGAACGCGATCGTGCCGGCGTCCTCCTGCTCGAGCCCGGCGATACAGCGCGCGAGGGTGGATTTTCCCGAGCCGGACTCCCCCACGATCCCCGCGATCGCGCCCGCGGCGACGTCGAGGTCGACCCCGCGAAGCACCGCGCGGTCGCCGAACGTCTTCCCGAGGCCCCGCACGCGCACGAGGGCGCCGGCCTCCCCCGCGGCCGGCGAGACCGCGGCGTCGGCGTCGACCGGGCTGAGCGCCGGGTCGGCGGCGACGAGAGCACGCGTGTACGGGTGCTCCGGGCGGGTGAGCACGTCGGCCGTGCGACCGCGTTCGACGATGTCGCCGTGGCGCATGACGAGCACCTCGTCCGCCCTTCCCCGCACGACACCCAGGTCGTGGGAGATGAGGATGACCGGCAGTCCCCGGCTGATCTGGAGGGCACGGAGAGCGTCGAGCACCTCGGCCTGGTTGGACGCGTCGAGAGCGGTCGTGGGCTCGTCGGCGATGAGCAGCTGCGGATCGCTCGCCACAGCCGCGGCGATCGCGACGCGCTGGCGCATCCCGCCCGACAGTTCGTGCGGATAGGCGCGGGAAACCCGCGCGGGGAGCTTCACCTCGGCGAGACTGCGGGTGACCGCCTCCGCGCGCTCCTGCCCGCGCAGGCGTGCGCCGCGGGCCGCTTCGATCGTCCACGCGATCTGGTCGCCGCAGCGGTGCACGGGCGACAGGCTCGTGAACGGATCCTGGAGCAGGAGCGCCACGACCCGGCCGCGGATACCGCCCCAACGGGCCGGCGACGTCGCGAGGTCGATGTCGCGGTCGCCGACCCGCAGGGCCCCCCGCGCACGGAAGCCGCGCGGCAGGAGTCCCACGAGCGACTTCGCCGACAGGGTCTTTCCCGACCCCGACTCGCCGATGATCGCCAGCATCCCGCCGGCCGGCACGTCGGCGTCGAAGGGGGCGACGGTCTCGCCGGAGGGGCCGGTGACCGCCAGGTCACGGATCGTGACGCCGTTCATGCGGCCGCTCCCGTCCGCGAGAGCCGTTCGCCGAGCCAGTCGCCGAGGACGTTCACCGCACACGCGACGAGGATGATGAGGAGAGCCGGGACGATCACGGCGGCGGGGTTGTCGAACATGATGGCCCGGTTGTCGGTGAGCTGTCGTCCCCAGTCCGCGACGCCGGGAGCGACGCCGACGCCGAGGAACGACAGCGACGAGAACGCCACGAGGGCGAAAGCGGTGTTGAGCATGACGTTGGTGATGACGAGCGTGGACACGTTCGGCAGGATGTGGCGGAACATCACCCGCCACCGGGACAGCGACAGCATCTGCGCCGCCTCGATGTAGGGGCGCGCGGTCTGCTCGAGCACACCGGCGCGGACGATCCGGATGTCGGAGGGTGAGAAGAGCACGATGAGGAGGACCACCGTCACCGCGTATCCGCCGCCGAGAACACCGGAGACGACGATGGCCGCGAGCAGCACCGGCAGGGCGAGGAGGAGATCGGTCCATCGGCCGATGGCGAAGTCGAGCCAGCCCCGCTCATAGCCGGCGAGCGTGCCGAGCACGATCCCGCAGAGCATGGAGCCGAGGGCCACGAGCACCGGCCCGACCACCGACGACGCCGTCCCCGCGATCGTCATGGCGAGCACATCCCGGCCCAGTTCGTCGGTCCCCAGCGGATGCCCCTCGCTGCCGGCGGGAAGGAGGCTCGCGAGGATGTCCTGGCGCATGGCGTCGGGGAACAGCAGCCCGCCGAACGCAGCGAGGAGCGCGATCATGGCGAGGAAGACGCCGACGATCACCATCATCCAGGGCGCCCGGCGGCGCGTGGGCGTCGTGATGAGGGCGATGGCGGCGGTCATGCGGGGCTCCCGACGGTGTCGGCGGCCACGGCGGGGGCAGCGGGGCGGGCACCCGCGGCCCGGACGCGAGGGTCGAGCACGAGGTAGGCGAGGTCGGCCAGCAGCGCGATGACGGCGATGACGATGGCCACCAGCAGAGTGAGTGACTGGACCACGGCGATGTCCTTGAAGAGCACCGAGTCCTGGAGCAGCGTCCCGAGGCCGGGCAGCGCGTAGGTGGTCTCGGCGAGGACCGTGCCGCCGACGAGGAAGGTGAGCACCAGGCTCGCCCCCGTGACGATCGGGATGGCGGCGTTTCGCAGGGCGATGCGGTGGACGGTGCGGTCGGCGAGCCCCCGCGCCCGCGCCGCCGTGACGTAGTCGGTCGCGAGCTCGCGCAGCATCGCGGTGCGCGTGAGCTTGAGCACGATGGCCCCGAGGCCGAGCGCCAGCGTGACGGCGGGAAGCACGAGATGGTGAAGGGTGTCGAGGCCGCCGTCGCCGGCGCCGTACACGGGGAAGAGCGGCAGGTAGTACGCCAAGGCGTAGAGCAGGAGCAGGCCGACCGCGAAGGTGGGGGCGCTCAGGCCCACGATGGCGAAGACGTTGGCCACGCGGTCCACCGCTCCCCCCGGGCGCACCGCGCTCCGCACCCCCAGCGGCACCGCGACGGCGAGTGCGATCACGAACGCGAAGCCACACAGCGCCAGCGTGATGCCGAGGCGGGCCGCGATGGCGTCGGCGACGGGGATCTGCAGGCGGATCGAGGTGCCGAGGTCGCCGGTCACGAACCCGCCGAGCCACCGGAGGTACTGCACGATGACCGGGTCGTCGAGGTGGTACTGCGCCCGCACCGCCGCGACCGCCTCGGGGGTGACCGGCCGGTTGCCGAGCAGGTTCTTCACGAGGTCGCCGGGGGCGAGGTACATGAGCGAGAAGATCACGATCGACAGCGCCAGCAGCACGCCGAGCGTGCCGAGCACGCGCACCGCGAGCAGGCGTCCGAGAGGACGTGCCCGCGCTGCGCGCGCCCGGAAGACCGAGGTGGAGGTCACTCCGCCGCCCGGTACAGCTGGGTCGGCCACGACGAGATGAACGCGAACGAGCTGTAGTCGTTCATGCCCAGATCGTTCGCGAACGCGGTGGCCGACTGACCCCACCAAAGCGGGACGTTGACGGCATCCTCCGCCTGCAGCGTCTCGGCCTCGACGAGCAGGTCGATGCGGGCCGCCGGGTCGGCCGTCGCGCCCGCCTCGGCGAGGAGGTCGGTGACAGCGGGGTTGTCGTACCCGGCGGGGTTCCCGGCACCCAGCAGGTAGCTCGGCACCTCGGCGGGGTCGCCGAGCGTCGAGAAGTACCACATGAGGTTGATGCCGTGGTCGCTGGAGGCGTCGAGGCTCGCGAGCCACTCCTCGATCGGCACCTCGCGCACGTTCAGCGTGATGCCGATGTCGGCGAGGTTCTGCGCGAGCGCCTGAGCGGCCGATCCGAGCTGCGGTCCGGTGTTGGGCGTCAGGAGCTCGGCCTCGAAGCCGTCGGGCGAGCCGGACTCGGCGAGTGCGGCGGCGGCGGCCTCCAGGTCGAAGTCCCACTGCGGGATGGTCGCCAGCTTCTCGCGGGCGGCGTCGGCGTCGTAGGCCTTGCCGAGGGACTCCGGCGTCATGATGGCGGTGGCCGCTTCGCCGTGTCCGCGCAGGAGCGAGGACACGTACGCCTCGCGGTCGACGGCGTGGGCGACGGCTTCGCGCACCTTCGGGTCGTCGAAGGGCGCGACGCCGGTGTTGAAGTAGAGGCCCACGTAGGAGAGGTCGTTGATGTAGTCGACCCGCATGGTGTCGAGCTTCTCCCACTGGGCCGCCTGGGCCAGCGGCACGTTGAACGCCACGTCGATGTCGCCGGACTGCGCTGCCAGCAGACGCGTGGACTCGTCGGGGATGAACGAGACGGTGATCTCCTTCACCTTCGGCAGCTCGCCCCACCACGTGTCGACACGCTCGAGGGTCACGTGGGAGTCGGGGACGAACTCGGTCACCTGGTACGGGCCGGTGCCCAGCAGCAGAGCGTCGGACGTGCCGACCTTGCCGTCGTGCTCCTCCCAGAACGCCTGCGAGGTGATGAAGGCCGCGCCGCCGCTGCTCATGTTCGCCGAGAAAGCCGGATCGGGCGCGTTCAGGGTGATCGTCACCTCGGAGTCGCCGGTCTTCTCGATGGTGTCGACCCCGCTCAGGTAGTACGCGAGTCCCGGGGAGGCCGTCTCGTCGCGGGCCTCTTCGAGGCTGAAGACGACGTCGTCGGCCGTCACCGGGGTGCCGTCCTGGAACAGCGCGTCGTCCCGCAGCTCGTACACGTAGGTGACGTCGTCGGTCTGCTCCCACGACTCCGCCAGCCCCGGCTGCACGCGGCCCTGCGCATCGATCGACACCAGGCCCTCCTGCGCGATGGAGGCGATGTAGTAGTTCAGGATGCCGGCCTCCTGGCCGACGTACAGGTTCGACAGGGAGCCCGGGAGCGCCACCGAGATGCTGTCGATCTCGGCGCCGGTGTCGGCACCGACGGACTTCTCGGGAGTGGGCGTGGCGGGTGTCGTGCACGCCGAGAGCAGCAGCACGCTCGCGGCGGCTGCGGCGCCGGCGGCCGCCAGGCGGGTGGTGGGTGACGAGAGCATGGCGTCGGTCTCCTCTGTGAGGGTCGGGTCGGGTGTCGGGTGCTGCAGGTGGTGGTGCTGCGGGGAGTGGTGTTGCGGGGCCAGCGTGTGCGGGGCGAAGCGCGCACGGTGACCCGTGCTGCGCCGCCGCGCGTCGACGAGGGCGTCGATGTCGGCCGGGGAGGGCCGGTGGGTGGCGAGCAGCCGCAGCGCCTCGGCCACGGCGGGGATCGTCGCCGCCTCGACGAGCGTCGTCGCCGTCGTGCGGCGCGTGACCGCCGGAGTGAGGCCCAGCATCCGCACGTTCGCCGGCACTGTCGCTCCCGCCAGCGCGCCCTCGGGGAGGAACGCGGTCCCGGCACCGTGGGCGGCGAGGGCGATCGCCGCCGCGGGCAGCGACACGGCGATGTCGGCGTCGCGCGGCGTGCGCCCGATCAGCCGGGCGATCGGGTCGGTGCAGGTGCCGGCGCCGGTGATCCACGTGCTCGTCGACAGTCCGAGAGGGTCGACGCGGCCGGCGGTCGACTCGGCGTCGACCGTCGTCAGCGCCACGATCTCCTCGGCGAACAGGAACGTCGAGCGGAGCCCTCGCCGGCGGGTGGCCGCGCCGCGGTCGTCGCGGGGCGCGACCTCGCTCGTGACAGCGATATCGGCCCGCCCGTCGCGGACCATCGCGAACGCCTCGGCGGCATCGGCTGCTTCGATGATCGTCGTGGCCACGTCGGGGCGTGTCGCGGCGAGCCGCCCCAGGGCGGGGGCCAGGGCGGGGGCGATGAGATCGGCCGGCGCGGCGAATCTCACCGTGTCGGCGCGGCGACCGAGCACTCGGGCGAGCTCGGTCGCCGCGGCTGTGAGGCTCGCGTCGATGCGGGGGGCGTGCGCGGCGAGCAGCTTTCCGACCGGTGTCAGCCGCGCGGCCCGCGCGGTGCGGGCGACCAGGCTCGCGCCCAGCCGCGCCTCGAGGCGCTGCACGTGCTGGGTGATCGTCGGCTGCGAGAAGCCGAGCGAGCGGGCTGCGGCGCTGATCGACCCGGTCTGGTCGATGGCGACGAGGATGCGGAGCGAGTGGACGTCGAGGGCGCGGGTGAGCGCGTCGACATCGATCTCGGCGGAGGACTCCCCCGGTGCGTTCGTCTGCTCCATAGGGGCATGCTATTCATGTCCTGATTTCAATGGTGTAACAGAATGTATCGATCTGACGCGCGACGACACACGGTGTCGCAGAGTGAGACGGAACCGGGTGATCGGAGGACCATGGACGACCAGCACGACGACCGCGCGTGGCGCGAGAAGCGCGACGCCGCGGTGTGGGGACCATTCGGGATCGCGTCGCTCGCCGCGACGCAGTGGCTCGACGGCACTCCGCGATCGCTCGACGGCCTCCCCGGCCAGTGGTACACCACCGACGGGGCGGCGGTCGGCGACCTCGACGGCGGAACCGTCGCGCTCGCACCCGGCGATGAGCGCCGCCACGGCGACCTGCTGCTGCGCGGCTTCGCCCGCGACGGCATGGTCGCCGTGCGCGTCCTCCACCCGCGGGCGGCGGCCGAACGCGGCATCTCCGCCATCGAGCGTTTCCCCTACGACTCCGCCGCGGTGCTCCGCGGCGTCTATCAGCCCGTCGCAGGCGATGCCGTAGGAACCGTGGCCGTCGACGGCCACCGCTCGAACGTGCTGCACGACGGCATCCTCGCCTTCGAATGGGAGGGCGCACTCGTGAGCCTCGCGGTCGACCGAAAGGACGACGGATCCCTGTTCGCCGTCTTCGCCGACGCCACAAGCGGCGCCGAGAGCTACCGCTTCCGGCAGCTGCGCACGCCCGCGCCCGCCACCGACGGCACGGTGATCGTCGACCTCAACCGCGCGATCGTGCCGCCGTGCGCGTTCTCGGACCACTACGTGTGCGTGCTGCCCTCCCCGGGCAATCGGCTGGGCGTGCCCGTCCGCGCCGGCGAGGCGCTCGTCCGCTGATCGACGCGCGCGACGCGTCAGCGGACGCGGGCGGTGCCCTTCGAGGTCTTCGCCACCGTCGCGTAGCCGGACTTCTTGCCCGTCACCTTCACCACGATCGTCTTGCCCCGCAGCGACGACGACAGCGTCAACGTCGACTTCGTCGCCTTGCTGATCGCCTTCCCGCTCGCGTACCACTGATACGAGAACGTCGTCCCCGACGTCCAGGTGCCCGGCTTCGCCGTCAGCTTCTTCCCCACCGCGACCGTCCCGCTGATCGACGGCGTCCCCGCCGTCATCACCTTCGCCGTCGCCGACGAGGTCACCGACCGGGTCGTGTACCCCTTCTTCGACCCCGTCACCTTCACGGAGATCTTCTTCCCCGCCTGCGCCTTCGTCACCGTGAACGACGACCCCGTCGCCTTCGAGATCGCAGCACCGTTCGCATACCAGCGGTACGAGAACGACGTCCCGCTCGACCACGTGCCGCGCTTCACCGCGAGCTTGCTCCCGACGGCGACCGTCCCGGAGATGGCGGGCTTCGCCGCCGACAACGTGCCCGCGGTGACCTTGTCGTCCATGGTCCAGCCGGTGTTCTCCCACGTGTCGTACGAGTCGGGAGTCGGCGCCGGACGCGTGCGACCGAAGACGTAGACGCTGATCCGCTTGCCGAGCTGGGAAGCGGTGAGTGTCAATGTCGAGCCCGTCGCATCGGCGATCGGCACGCCGTTGGCCTGCCACTGGAAACGCACCTTCGTGCCGGCATCCCAGGACCCGCGCGCCGCCGTCAGCGTCTTGCCGACCGTCGGGGTACCCGTGATCTTCGGGTAGATCAGGGTGCCGTTGGCGCGGTCGAAGTCCTGGTTGACGCCGGTGCGCTCCTGCTGGTGCGCGAGGGTCAGGATGGTGGCCGACTGCTCGCTGGGCTTCTGCGACCAGTAGACGGCACGGCGGCACGTCCACAGCCACTCGTCGCCGACCTGGTACTCACCGCAGCCGCCCTCACCGCCGAACGCGATCTTGTAGTCATCGGCGGGGAGTCCGGCCAGCAGGTAGGAGCCGTCGGCGTCCACGTCGAAGTCGCACGCGTTCGCCCACGTCGTCTGGCCGACAGCGCAGACCGCCACGACATCGCTCGGGCCGCCGGAGAGCAGCGTGGTGGATACCTTTCCGCTGATCGAGGCGCCACCCGTCAGCGTGGCGACGAGGCCCGTGCGCGCCTCACCGTCGCCGAGGGCGATCGTCGTCGCGTCGTCGCGATCGGGCTCGTCGTCCCACCACTCCGACAGGTAGTTCTGCCCCTCGCCCGGCGTGAAGGAGATCGTGTAGCCGTCGGACGCGAGGCCGTCGAACGTGAACGTCCCCGACGCATTCGTCTGGACCTCCTCGACGTAGCCCCACCCCCACGTCATCTGCTCGTAGAGCGTGGCGACGGCGCCCGCGATGGGCGCACCCTCCTCATCGCGCACCGTTCCCGAGACCGACGCCGTGTCTGCCGCGGATGCCGCGACCGCCGATCCCGAAACGATCAGCGATGCCAGTGCGATGGTGGCCACCGTGATGACCGTGGACTTCGCGCGCGCGAAAACTCCCATGCTTCCCCCCAGAAGCCGCCGCGCTCCCCAGCAGTGCGCGACAACGTGCTCACGCTATCGGCTGGGCCCGTGCACCGACAAGCGCAGGATGGACGCCTCGCGCCCGCAGCGCCCATGAAAGTGACGCAAAGGATGGCTTCCCGCCCGCGATGACCCGCATTCGCGCCACCTTCACGGACGACGGACGCCTCGAGGCGAGCGTGAGCGGGCCTCTACACTCGGAAGCGATGTCGACCGATTCCCCCTCGCCGGCCTTCGGCACCATGCCCGCGGCAGCGGTGATCGCCGAGCTCATGAGCGTCCAGCGCGACGTGCCGGCACGGTCACGCGCTGCGCGACTGTTCGGACGATCGCCGCTGTCGCCGCAGTCGCGCCCCTGGTACGTCGGGGCGCTGGGAGAACTCGAAGTGGCGCGACGCCTGGAGGCGCTGGGGGCCGAATGGACCGTGCGCCACGCTGTGCCCGTCGGTACCCGCGGGAGCGACATCGACCACATCGTCCTCGGCCCGGCGGGCGTCTTCACGATCAACACCAAGTTCCACGAGGACGCACGAGTCTGGGTGTCGAGTCGACAGCTCCGCGTCAATGGACAGCCCAAGGATCATCTCCGGAACGCTCGTTACGAAGCGCAGCGCGTCGCCAAGATCTTGAGCGCCGCCGCCGGTATGACCGTGGCCGTGGCGCCCCTGATCGTCATCGTCGGCGCGAAGGACATCACGATCCGCGAACAGCCCGGAGACGTCACTGTCGTCCGGGAGACCCACGTCGTGGGGCGACTGCGCTCTAGCCCGCCGACGCTCTCTCCCGATCAGCTGGCATCGATCGCCGCGGTCCTCGTCGATCGCAGGACGTGGACAATGACACCAGCGGACGGGTCCGACGTCGCGCCGGCGTTCGCGGAACTGCGTCGCGAGGTCCGATCGGCCAAACGGGTGCGACTCACCTGGGCGCTCGCCGCACTCGGCGGAGGAACCGCGCTCATCCTTGCATTCGCGTCAGGCGCGTTCGTCTCGTTGCTCGGCGGCTGATCCACGCCGAGAAAGGTGGCGCAAAGGGGGGACTCCCGGGTGGGGTGACCCGCATGTGCGCCACATTCGTGTGGCGCGGGGGCTCAGGTGTGCGTCGCGGGCGTGAGGTTCTCGCGGGCCCAGGCGCCGAGCTGATCGAGCACGGGGAGCAGGCGGCGGCCGGCGTCCGTCAGCTCGTATGCGACCGTGATGGGGGGCCCGGCGTCGACCGCGCGGTCTGCGAGCCCGGCCGCGGTCAGTTCGGCGAGGCGGTCCGACAGGACGGTGTCGCTGATGCCGGCGACGGCGCGGCGCAGTCCGACGAAGGTCGTGGCTCCCGCGCCCAGCGACGACAGGATCATCCCGTTCCAGCGCTTGCCCAGGACCGAGAAAGCGAGGGTCACGGCGGCATCGCAGGCCGTGTGCTCGCCATCCGTCGTCGACTCGGGCATGACCCCAGATTACCCGTGCTAGAGTCTCGCTAGTCGCTCTGTTTTTCTTAGCGACTCGGATTTCTTGATTGGAGTGTCATGTCGCTGTTCCGCCTGGATGCCAGCATCCTCCCCGCATCGAGCGCCAGCCGGTCCCTCGCCGACCTGGTCGAGCAGGAGTGGAGCGCCGCCCACCCCGACTCGACGGTGACGCGCCGCGACCTCGCCGCCGATCCGGTTCCCGCGACCGCCTGGGCGGACGTCGTCACCGCGAAGTTCGCCGCGGAGGCCGACCGCACCGACCGTCAGCGCGCGGCGATGGACCTCGCGACGACCTTCGCCGACGAGCTCACCGGCGCCGACGCGCTGCTGTTCGCCGTGCCGCTCTACAACTACGGCGTCTCGCAGCACTTCAAGGCGTGGTTCGACGTGGCCTACACCGACCCGCGGATCGATCCGCAGGGCACGGCACTGCGCGGCAAGCCCGCCACTCTCGTCACCGTGCTCGGCGGCAACTATGCACCCGGCACGCCGAAGGAGGGCTGGGACCACTCGACCGGCTGGCTCCGCCGCGTGCTCGAGGATGTCTGGGGCCTCGACCTGCGCGTCGTGGAGCGTCCGTTCACCCTCGTCGGCGTGAACCCGGCGCTCGACGCCTTCACCGACACCGCCGCGGCCCTCAAGGCGAAGGCCGAGGTCGAAGCCGTCGCCTACGGCCGCGAGCTGGCCGCCACGAAGGGCGAGTCCGCCGCCTGACGCAGGAACGGGGCGGCGGTCTTTCACGGCCGACGCCCCGGGCGGGCGGAAGGGCGAGGGAGTACGTTCCCGGCGTGGGGTTCTCCGGGTATGGACTGGCGGTCGGGCTCGCGGTGCTGGCACCGAACCTGCTGCTGATCCGGCTTCCGCCGGTCCCGCCACTGCCCGCTGTCCGCGTGCCCCTCGCCCTCACGTGGCTCGAACGCGCCGGACAGGCCGCCTGCCTTGTCGTGCCCGCGATCACCGCGCCCGGGATGCTGACCGCGGGGTGGGCGATCCCCCTGGTCGTCGCGCTGGTCTGCTACTACGCGCTCTGGGCGCGCTACCTGCTCACGGGACGCCCCCTCACGGCGCTCTACCGCCCGCTGTGGATCGTGCCCGTGCCGATGGCGATCCTGCCGGTCATCGTGTTCTTCAGCGCCGCGGGGTGGCTCGGCAACCCGTGGATCGCCGCCTCTGCGGCTGTGCTGGCCGCCGGCCACATCCCGGCCGCCGTCATCATCGCCCGGGTCGTCGCGCTCCGTGACAGTGCGTGACCGTCGCTCCGGAGCGAGGCGTCGATCGCGCCTGACTAGTCGTTGTACTGGTCCACGTCGATCGACGCCGACATCGACCCGAGCAGCGTGATCCACTCCTGATCGAGATGGAACCCCACCTCGTCGTCGTTGTACAGGTACTGGACGATCATCAGGCAGGGTGAGACGAGAGTGCTGGCAGCCAGCGAACCGGCGATCGACCTGACGAACGGAAGCAGCGCGTCGAGGTGGAGCCGGATCGGGGCCCCGGGGGAAACGCCCGACTCGCGCTCCCACCAACTGAACGTCCGGACGAGCTCACGCTCAGACCACGGTCGACGGAGTGTTTCACCGACCGACCAGCCGCGGTCCGGGTCGACGCCGACCAGCGCCGTGATCTCCTCGAGCGACAGGGACTCGCTCTGAATGGCGAAGTACGCGACGCTCCGCGAGAGCTTCACATCGCCGTCGCCGGCCGACTGATCCTTTCCTGTGCTCACGCCATGCGCCGTTCGCCCGCCGATCGGACCGACTCGACTCGCAGGTAGACCAATCGGATGGTCAGGATCACCCCGGTCGCCAGCACGCCGATCCCCGCGTAGATCAGGAGCACGGCGCCGAGAGAGAACAGGAGCGATGCCGCCTGGATGGCGACCACCGCAGCCCACAGCATCAACGCGCCCAGCGAGAGGGCGCTCGTTGCGCACCACAGGAGCGTCCGAGGTGCGGAGACCTGTCGCCACGCGAGGTCGATCAGTGCGACACCCACCTGCCAGGCGAGCACCGCGGAGATCATGATCGCGTCCTGCATCGGATCCACTCGCAGGCCGGACTCTTCGAGTGGCGGTCTCGGCAGCGAGTGGCCGTGCGCGACGGCCGAGACCACGAGGAACACGGCGAGGACGAGGAAAACGACGCCTGCGAGTGCCCAGATCTTCGGGAGAGTCATCACGTGCTCAGGCTAACGAGTCAGTCGCCTTCCGCCTCGGCCAGCCGCGCGTCCACGGCATCGGCCTCGGTCGTACGTCCCGCGAGCCGCAGCGCGCTCGCGTAGCCCGACAGCGAGTACTGGTAGCTGTCGTGGTCCTCGCCGAGCGCCTCAGCCATCGTCGGCAGGAACGACTCGTAGGCCGCGCAACTGTCCCCCGGACGCCCAGCCTCGCGAAGCGCGATCGCCAGATCGTCCCAGGCGTCCAGCGTCTCCGGATCCGCGTCGCCCTTCACGCGGGAGCGGACATCGCGCACGTGGGTGTGCAGGCCGATCGCCTTCTCGGCCGCGCCCGCCGAGACGAGCAGGCGTCCGGCCGTGGTCGCCACGTCCAGCACCTCGTCGCGCTCGTCCCCCAGGCGACCGACGAGGACATCGAGAAGTTCGCGATAGATCCGAACCGCCTCGGCCGGGTCTTCGATCCGCGCGGATGCCATCGCCAGCACGTGCAGAGACTCGATTGCATCGTCGTGGTCCGGTCCGAGCACGCGCCGACGATCACTCAGCACGGATGTCCATTCAGCCACCGCCTCGCCGGGCCGACCGGCTCTCTCCAGGGCGAACGCGCGGTTGTGACGGCTCGTCAACGTGTGCGGATGGTCAGATCCGAGCGTTCGCCCGTTCGCCGCCACGAGTTCGTCGTACTGTTCGAGCGCCTCCTCCGCGCGATCGAGCTCGAGCAGAAGCCAGGCGACGGCGGTGCGACTCGACCTTGAGTGCGGATGATCGGGTCCGAGGGTGGTGACCCGCGGCGCGAGCACCGATTGGTGCTCCGCGAGCGCTTCGTCGTAATCGCCGTGAGACAGCAGGATGTCGGCGACGTTGTAGCGGGTGGCGAGAGTGTCGACGTGATCTGCGCCGAGGATGCGCCGGCGATCCTCGAGGAGCGCCCGGTACTCCACCAGCGCCTCGTCGGATCGGCCGAGATCGTCCAGGACGAAGGCGATGTTGTGCCGGCCGGAGAGAGCAGCCGGTGAGTCCGCGCCCATCACGCGCACCTGGTCCTCCCACAGGTTCCGGTGCGATGCCAGAGCTTCCTCCCCCCGCCCTGCCTGCTGAACTGCGTAGGCGAGGTGATGCCTCACCGTCAGAGTGTCCGGGTGATCCGGGCCGATGACGCGAACCCGATCGTCTACGACGGACTGGAGTACTTCCACCGCTCTCGCCGGGTCGATCCAGGTCAGCGCCAAGCCGACAGACGCGCGCGATGCCAAGGAGTCCGGATGCTCGATCCCGAGCACCCGTATCCTGTCCGCCAGCACCGACTCGGCGATGCGGACTGCCTCCTCGACCCTGCCGACCTCCACCAGGGGGTAGACGAGGGCGCTGCGGCTGTCGAGGGTGTGCGGGTGCGCGTCGCCGAGCAGCCGCGATCTGCGGTGCGTGATGTCCTCGATCTCTGCGAGCGCCTCGCCGTAGCGGCCGAGCGAGACATAGGTGCTCGCCAGGTTGCCTCGTGCGATGAGCAGTCGCGAGTCGTCCTCTTCCCGGGTCAGGCGGAGTCGGCGAATGATCTCCAGATGTTCGGCGAGCGACTCATCGAGGCGTCCGAGCGCATCCAGTCGCGAGGCGATGAAGTGCCGGACGTCGAGGACGTCGTCGGGGTCTTCGCCCAGCCGTTCCGACTCCGCAAGGATCTTGAGGAACGCGTCGAGCGACTCCTGGTAGCGGCCGAGTTCGCCGAGCATGTGCGCGGCGGTCACGCGCGCACGAAGGGTGTGGCTGTGGTCGGCCCCGAGCACACGGACCCTGTCCTCCACGAGTGCCTGCGCTGCGCTGAGCGCCTCCTCGGGGCGGCCGGCCACCCCCGCGGCTCGGATCGCGGCCTCCCTCGCTCGGAGCACCAACGGATGGTCGCCGCCGTGCAGGCGGATCAGGGTGTCGACAAGGGCGCGATAGTCGCGCTCGGCTTCGGCGGCGAGCCCCAGGTCGTACCGCGCGTCCGCCCTGATCTCGAGGGCCTCGATCCCGGCGGCGCTTCGTAGTCCTCCCGGGTTCTTGGGATCGTCCACGTTCTCACCAAGTGCATCGACCACCCGCGTCGCCATGTCGATCACGCGGTGCAGTTCACGCGGCTGAGCGGAGAGGATGCGCAGCGCGGGCAGAGTGGCAGCGGCGAGCGCCGCCTCGTCGGTGAGAAATCCTTCGGCGAAGAGCACGCCGACGAGGTCGGCGAGGTGGAGCGCTTCGTCCACAGCCGCCGCCGTCGTCGACTCCTCCGAAAGGCGCGTCACCGCCTGCGCGAGCGCGGTCCGCACCTCGATCCGGTCCTCGGTGGAGAGGAACCGGTCGTCCTCGGCGGCGATGGTGATCTGGTCGGGCTCGTGGAATGCGCGGAGCATCCCGCTCACCTCTCGCACCCACGCATAGGCGCCGGCGTCGAAGTCGAGCGCTGCGGCGATCTCGTCGACGCTCGGCCAATCCAGCTCGTGGAGTGCCTCCAGGAGCAGCGCGGTGTGCCAGTGCGACGAGACGCCCGCCTCGCCGATGCGCGCGGGAGCGCCCATCGCGGCGAGGGTCAGCGCCTCGCGCAGGCGCTCCGGCAACTCGCGCCACAGCTCCTGGTACAGCCCGCGGATCTCGCCCGGTGCTTCGGCGACCGCCGCCGCGGAGAGGGCGAGCGCGCCGTCCTTGCTGCGGCGGCGGATGCGCGGGAGCTCGCAGAACAGCTCTAGCGCGAGCGGGTTCGGGTAGCGCTCGACGATCCGCTGGAGCGTCTCGGGTTCGACCTCCGGATAGCTGAACCGCACGATCTGGCCGAGCGCGGCGGCATCGAGCTCATCGAGGGTCGCCTCCGGCCGGAACGGAACCGGAAGCGAACCCGACCGGTGCGAGACGCGGACGACGCGCTCCCTCAGGCGGGCGAACGCGGCCGTCACCGCCAGATTCGCCTCGGTGCTCCCCGGCCACGAGGTCGAGAGGACGAGGATCGCACCGGAGCGCGACGCGAGCGCGGTCAGCATCTCCACGAGCGTCGGGTCTGCGTCGTGCAGGTCCTCGACGAAGACGACGACGGGGAGCTCGGGGATCGCGAGCCGCGCGACGAGTGCGACGGCCTCGTCGACGAAGTCCGTCGCCGCTGTGACGGGAGCCTCGGACGACAGACGCTCGCGCCGGGCGGCGGTGTCACGGATGGCGTCGACGCTCCGCTCCCCCAGCCACCGGACGAGACCGAGGCCCGGGATCGCCGCGCCCACGGCCGATTCCACCACCTGACCGGCGACCTCCATCGCGGCCTCGTCGACGGCCGCGCCGCCGAACGCGCGCAGTCCTCCGGCGATGCGCGCACTGCGCGGGGCGCGGGTGCGCCAGGCGTCGTCGAGGTAGGGGGCGTGGGCGCGGAACTGTCCCATGTCCTCGGTGAGCACCGCCGTCGCGACGCCGTCGCGCAGGGAGCAGGAGATGCCCCACCACATGAAGTCCGGAAGGCTTCCCGCCACATGCGTCACGGCGGGGTGCACCCGCTTCCGCCGGAACTGCACGTCGGACGCGCCGTCGAGGATCGATCCCGGCCAGTACGGCGGATCGGACTGCCGCTCCGATGCGAGGCGGGCGTAGAACTCGCGGGCGATGCGCGTCTTGCCCCACCCCGACGGGGCTTCGATCGACACCCACAGGGGCGTGTCGGTGGTGCGGACCTGATCGAACGCCGACACGAGCCCGTCGACGACCGCGCGGCGCCCCGCGCCGACGAACTCGGGCTCGACCCCCGTATCACCCATCGGCATCCCCACCCCGGTGTCGTGTGGGATCAGAGTAGCGGGCGGGGGGAGAGGCGAAACGTACGGCACTCGCGCGACAGATCACGCGCAACCGGGACGGCTGCACCTCTCCCCCGGACCGCCCCCGCTGACGGACTCAGCGCAGGGGAGGAAGCGCGTCGGCTTGCAGGGTCAGGAACTCGTCGAGCATCGCGACCGCGCGGTTGTGGTTGTCGACGATCGGGTCGAGCAAGATCGCCTGCAGCAGTTTGGCCTTGGACTGCTCGACGTAGGCCTCGACCAGCAGCTTGTGGATCGCTCCCTGCAGCTGCACCATCGCGAGGATGCCGGTGGGCAGCTCGTCCATCGGGAGCGGAACGAGCGCACCGTTGTCGACCTTGGCCGGCACCTCCACCACCATGTCATCGGGGAGCCCCGGGATCGCGCCACGGTTGGGGATGTTCACCGCGGGCAGATCGCGCTCGACGCCGCAGGCCACCCACTCGATGATCGGGATCGCAAGCTCTTCCGATGCCTCGATCGACGTGTCGTCGTCGAGGGAGGTGTCGAGCATGGCGCCGGCGCTCGGCGCGTGGAACGGCCGGTCGGTGTCGGCGAAGCGGATCTCGTAGAACCACTCGGGCGTCTCGGCCCCCTCGCGCCACGGCGAGCCGTCCGCGGGATCGTGGAAGTACTGCAGTTGTGCGGGGACGTAGTCGTCGGCCCACGAGATGTACTCTCCGATGTGGTTGGCGCTCGGCGACGGCCAGAGACCGAACCGACGGAACAGGATGCGAGAGAGCCCGATCTCGTGCCAGTCGGAGACCCAGTTCGCGTCGCTTTCGAGCTCGCGCAGGCGCGGATAGAGGTCTTCGCCGGTCTCCTTGTCGCGGATCGCCTGGAACCACGTGAAGTGGTTGATGCCGGCGGCGGGAAGCTCGAGCCGGTCGGCGGGCATGTCGAGGAACGCCGAGATCTGACGCACCCCGTAGAAGTAGCCGTGGCAGAGGCCGACGACCTTCACAGGCGTGAGGCGCGAGATCGCCTCGCAGACCTTGTGCTCGGGGTTGGAGAAGTTGAGGAACAGCGCGTCGGGGGCGAGGCGTTCGATCGCCCGGGCGATCTCCAGCAGCGGTCCGAACTGGCGGAGGGCGTGGAACAAGCCGCCCGGCCCGCCGTTCTCGCCGTAGACCTGCGCGAACCCGTACTTCCGCGGCACGGTGAAGTCCTGCGACCAGTAGTGATACCTGTTGCGCTCGATCGCCGTGATGACGAAGTCCGCGCCGGCGACCGCGACATCCAGGTCGGTCGTCGCCGACACGGAAGCCGCGTGCCCGAGGCGCTCGACGAGCCCGCGGGTGTAGGCCTCCATCTCGGCGAGGGGTTCGGCCGCGATGTCCATGAGGACGATGTCGAGGCCCTTGGCGGCGATGGGCTCGCTCAGGAGGAGGTCGCGCACCATCTTCCCGGCGAACTCGCGGCTGCCTGCTCCGATGAGGGTGACTTTCATGTGCGGGATACTCCGTTCTGGGTGGGGTGGTCATGGTCGGTCGCGACGAGCGCGCGAGCGAGGGTGAGAGCGCCGAGCACCGGCGGTCGGTCGAGCACCGTGAAGGTCAGCCCGGGCCGGATGCGGCCAAGGGCGTCGCTGAAGGCGCTCTGCAGGCGCGGCTGGTTCTCGATCACCGAACCACCCGCCACGACGGTGCCCGCGCGGATCCCGCGGCGGACGAGCCGGTCGACGGCAACCGCGAGATGCTCGCCCGCCCCGCGGATCACGGCATCAGCGAGGACGGAGCCGTCGTCGGCCGCGGCGAAGACATCAGGGGCATGACGGCCCCAGTCGTCGGGTGAGGTGGCCTGGGTCGCGGCGAGGGCGAGAGCGTCGCCATCGGTGACCCCGAACGCGGAGAACAGCCGCCGGCCGAGCGCGTCGAGGAGGCCGCCGTCGTCGAGCGAGGCGAGCACGGCGCGGACGGCGTCGCGCACGAGCGCGGGCGCGCTCCCCTCGTCGCCGAGGATCCACCCCCAGCCGCCGGAGGTCACGAGGTCGCCGTGCTCGTCGCGTGCCGTCGCGATCGACCCGGTGCCGACCACCACGCCGACGGCGTTCGCCGCTCCCATCGCGGGCGCGATGAGCTCGGAGTCGTTCACGACGCTCACCGGCCCGCCCAGGTGTCGGTGCAGGACCGCTTCCAGCGCGTGGCACTGGGCCGTGTTCTCGCAGCCGTGCGCACCGAGAGCGACCGCCGATGCCGCGAGGTCGACGCCGATGTGCTCGTGGAGAAGTGCCGCGATGCCCGCGGCGTCCGCTTCGACGTCGCCGAGGGGGGCGCGCCAGGTCGCGGTCGCGACGGTGACGTCGCCGGCGAGGTCCGCACCGGATCCACCGACGATCGGCGCCCAGACGATACGGGTCTTCGTGCCGCCGACATCGACGCCGACGGCGTGCGCGATGGACTGCCGGTGGGGAGGCGTGTCGGACGTCATCCGGCGTGCCCCTCGACGAAGCGGGATGCGGCGGCGGTCATGAGCAGCGCGTCGGGCACGAGCGCGGGGAGCGCCGCGTCGTCGGGCAGGTCGATGTCGGTCACGAGGCGGATGTCACGCGACGACGCGCCGATCTCGATGCGGAACGCGCCGCCCTCGCGGCGCCACACGCCGCGACGTCCGTCGCCGCGCTCGGCGGCGGAGTCCCAGTAGGCGAAGTCGCGGTTCTCGAGGCGGAACTCGACCCGCGCCGACTCCCCCGCCCCGATCCGCACCCGCTCGAAGCCCCGCAGCTCTCGCACCGGCCGGTGCACCTCGGCATCGGGGTCGCCGAGGTAGAGCTGCACGACCTCATCACCGGTCACGGGGCCGACATTGGCCACCGTGCACGAGACCACCACGTCGCCAGCGTCAGCCTCGGCAATCTCGACCTCGAGATCGGAGTAGGCGAACGAGGTGTAGGACAGACCGTGGCCGAAGGGATACCGCACGTCACGGCGCAGGGCGTCGTACCAGCGGTAGCCGATGAAGACCCCTTCGCCGTAGAGCACCGTGCCGCGCTCGCCGATCCAGTTCGGCTGCCCGGGGGTGTCCGCGACCGTGAGCGGGAACGTCTCGGCGACCTTACCTCCGGGGTTCACCCGCCCGAACAGTGCGTCCGCGACGGCGCCGCCAACGGCCTGACCGCCGAGCCATGCCTCGAGTACTGCATCGACGCGGTCGTGCCACGGGTCCATCGTCACGGGCGATCCGTTCGAGAGCACCACGATCAGGCGCGCGCCGGTTCGTTCGCGGAGATCGGCCAATCGATTCAGCAGCGCGACCTGATCGCCGGGCAGGTCCAGGGTCTCGCGGTCGTTGGCCTCCTGCTCGAACGCGAGCGGGAGGCCCGCGAAGACGACGATGGTTGCGGCGTTCTCCGCGATGGCGAGCGCATCGTCCTGCAGCCGGCGAGCTTCCACCGACAGGTCCCCGCGCGTAGCGCGCTGCACCGCCTCGGCGAGCTGCAGCTCCTTCGCGAGCGTGGATGAGCGCCGGGCGACCTTCGGCCGCTCTTCGACGAACTCCATGTCGTGCGCGGCGAGCGTCGCGAGGTTGTCGTCCTGATAGGCGTTCTTCGGCAGGTAGATGTAGCCGGGCGCGTAGGCGATGCGGTCGCCCGCGAGGTCTCGCAGGGCGTCGAGCGGTGCGTCGACGCGGGTCGGGGCGACCCCCGACGAGCCGCCGCCCTGGACGCGGGCGTGCTCGGCGAAGGCACCGATGACGGCGATGCGGTCCGGTGCGTCGGCGTCGAGCGGCAGCGCCGGTGAGCCGTGCACGGTCTCGTTGCGCAGGAGCGTGAGGCACGCGGATGCCGCTTCGCGCGCGAGCGCGTGATGCTCGTCGGCATTCAGCAGCGCGAGCTGCTCGGCGGTGAGGCGGTGGCCTGCGCTGTGCCCGAGGCGCATGACCGGGCCGTCGACGAGGTCAGCGCCCGGGTAGGCCCGGGCGACGAGCCGCAGCACACGGCGGGCCGCGGCATCCACCACCGCCTCGTCGAGCTCACCGCTGCGCACCGCCGCGACGAGTTCGTCGTCGGTGCGCCCGCCCGTGCCGGGCATCTCGAGGTCCAGCCCCGCCTTCACCGCGGCGACCCGGTCGTGCACCGCATTCCAGTCGGAGACGACGGCACCCTCGAAGCCCCACTCTTCGCGGAGCACTTCGGTCAGCAGCCACCGGTTCTCCGACGCGTGCACGCCGTGGAGGCGGTTGTACGAGCACATGACCGTCCAGGGGTTCGCGAGCTTCACGACGCGCTCGAAAGCGGCAAGATATGTCTCGCGCAGGGTGCGCTCGTCGGCGACGACCGAGATGCGCGTGCGCTCGATCTCCTGGTTGTTGGCGGCGAAGTGCTTGAGCGACGTGCCGACGCCCACCGACTGTACGCCCCGCACGTAGGCCGCGCCGAGCTCGCCGGAATGCAGCGGGTCTTCAGAGAAGTACTCGAAGTTGCGCCCGCACAGCGGCGAGCGCTTCATGTTGACACCAGGGCCGAGCACGACCTGCACGCCCTCGGCGCGGGCCTCCTCGCCGATGGCCTCCCCGACGCGCCGCACGAGGTCGCGGTCCCAGCTGGCGCCCATGGCCGACGCCGTCGGGAAGCCCGTCGCGGGCACCCACACCATGTCGACGCCCGTCTCCTTGCGGAGACCATGGGGACCGTCGCCCACTTCGATGGAGGGCACGACGCCCCGAAGACCGGGACGATCGATCGGCTGGGTGTACCAGTCGTCAAGACCCGACAGCAGCGACGCCTTCTCCTCGAGGGTGAGGGCGGCAAGCATCGCATCGACGTCGAACGGGGGTGTCATGGGAGGTTCTCCGGGTCGGGGTTCGAAGAGGTCTGAGCGGGATGTGGCCTGGCCGCCAGCTGACGCACTCAGACGCGGACAGCGGCTGCGGCGCGATCGGCGAGGAATGTCGGGCGGCGGCATTCGGTGATGATCGTCGCGGGCCATTCCGGGTCGTATGCGGTCGCGGTGGTGAGGCGACGATACGCCTCGTGCTTGTGCTCTCCGCACAGCATCATGATCGCTTCAGCCGATTGGCCCGCGATCGTCTCGATGCCCACCGTCACCCCGTGAAGCGGCACCATCGCGAGGTCGGTGAACTCGGGGAAGGTGTCCATGTTGTCGCGCCGCGTCGCCTCGCCGAGCTCGACGATGTGGGTCCCCGCGTCACGCGGTGTACCCGGCTGGTTGAAGGCGACATGGCCGTCGCTGTCTCCCGACGCCAGCAGGAACAGGTCGATGCCGCCGGCGGCGGCGATCCGCTCGTCGTACGCAGACGGGTCGGCGGGGTCTGCCGTCCACAGTTCGGTCGGCGCCGTCGTTCCGGCCCGAGCGGCCGCTTCTGCGAGCGGCCCGAGGATCTCGCGCTGCGCGAACCCGAGGCACGAGTAGGACGCATCGGGGTCGACGACCCGGAACACACCGTCTGCGTCAGGCACCACGTAGTCGTCCATCATCACGATCACCAGGCGCGACAGGTCGGCGCCCGCCGCAGCGTGACGGGTGAGCGCTTCGTACACGGGTACCGCGGTGCGCCCGCTCGGGCAGCCGAGGAGGAAGGGGGCGTCGCCCTTCGCCGCCATACGCTGGAGGATGCCGTCGGCGACGGCGGATCCGACGGCGTCGGGGTCAGGGAGGATCTCGGGGGTCAGTTGCACGGTGATGCCTTCGTATCGGGGTTCGACGACCGGGTCTCGGTCATTCCTTGATGGCGCCGGCGAGCATCCCCGAGATGAACTTCCGCTGGAAGATCACGTAGAGGATGAGCACCGGAGCGGCGACGATCAGTCCGCCGGCGGCCATGAGATTGATCTGGGTGACGTGCTTGCCCTGGAAGACGCCGAGCGCCACGGTCGCGGTCTGGTTGTCGCCGTGCAGGAACACGAGCGACAGGAAGTAGTCGTTCCAGGTCCACATGAAGCTGAGCAGGATGAACGTGTAGACCGCGGGCATGAGGTTCGGCACGGCGATCGACCAGAGCATCCGCAGCGGACCCGCTCCGTCCATCTCGGCCGACTCGAAGATGCCGCGGGGAAGCGCGCGGAACGCTGCCCGCATCCAGAACACGCCGAAGGGCACGCCCATCCCCACATGGATGAGGATGACACCCAGCAGGTTGTCGGTCAGTCCCAGCGAGCGGAACTGGTAATAGAGGGGCACGATGATCGCTTCGAGCGAGATCATCATGCCGAGCAGGATCACGGGGAACAGCACCCGGTCACCGACCACGCCCAGGATCCCGAACGCGTAGCCGCCCAGGAGCGCCAGCACTGTGCCCACCACGACGACGACCACCGTGATCGTGAGGGTCACCGTCATCGAGCGGGCGAACTCGGCGCTCGTCCATGCCGTGGCGAAGTTGCCCCACTGGAGGTCGGCCGACGGGCGACCAGCCCGGTCGGGGCTGAGCGCCGCGGCGATGAACGTCGCGACCGGCCACAGCACGATGAGCGCCATCACCGTCAGGATGATGTAGTTCCAGATCTTCTCGGAGCGCACGGACATGTTCACTCTCTCTCCGAGATGCGGGTGATGAGGACGGCGATGATGAGACAGAGGATGGCCATGACCACTCCGATCGCGGCAGCCTGGCCGACATCGGGGTTGACGAATGCGGCCTTGTAGAGCGCGACCGCCGGGGTGAGCGTGGAGGTGCCAGGCCCGCCGCGCGTTGTGATCCAGATGAGGTCGAAGGCGCGCAATGCGGCCGTGATCGTGAGCGTCAGCGCCACGGCGATCTGACCGCGCAGGCCCGGCAGCGTCACGGCGAAGAACTCCCGCACGGGACCGGCACCGTCCATCCGCGCCGCCTCGTAGAGCTCGGGCGAGATCGACGAGGCTCCGGCGATGAACAGCACCATGCAGAAGCCGAACGTCACCCATGTGCCGATGAGCCCCACCGCCGGCAGCGCCCACGTGAAATCGCCCAGCCAGTTCTTGGTCAGCGCATCGAGTCCGATCGCCCGCAGCGCCTCGTTGATCGGCCCCTCGGGTGCATACATCCGCTTGAACAGAAGCGCGATCACGACACTGGTGAGCACCTGCGGCAGGAAGAATATCCACCGGTAGATCGCCATTCCGGGGCGCTTGCCGGTCGTGATGAGCGCCGCCGACAGCAGGCCCAGCGCGATCGGCAGCACGGCGAAGAACACGATCAGCACGAGCACATTGCCGAGCGTCGAGCGCAGCACCGGATCGGTGAAGAAGCTCAGGTAGTTCTCGAAGCCGACCCAGACCGCCGCGGTGATTCCGTCCCACTTGTAGAACGAGTACTGCAGCGACTGCAGGAGGGGCCACAGCACCACGCCCGCGTAGATCAGCAGACCGGGAGCGGCGAAGAGGAGTCCGGCCAGACGGGTGCGCCGCCGCGCGTGCGAGGTGCGCCCGCGGCGGTGGCGAGTGGTGATCGCGCCCGTGGCCGAGGAGCCGCCGTCGTCCGTCACCGGGGGGACGGCGGCTCCGGTATGGGTGATGCTCACGGGAGTGTCTCTCAGCCCGCCAGGAAGGCGTCGCGGTCGGCGTCGACGGCCGCGGAGAAGTCGGCGGGCGTGGTCTTCCCTGCCAACAGCAGCTGCGTGTTCTGGCCCAGCACATCGAGCATCGTCGGAGACGACCAGTCGAAGTAGGGCACGTATCCGTCATCGGCGTCGAGCGTGGAAGTCGCCGCCGCCTCGCCGCGCTGGCTCAGCACATCGGGTGTCTGCACGTCGTTCAGCGCCGGGACGAGGCCGAGGTCCGCCGCCGTCTGGGCCGATGCCTCCGACATCAGGAAGTCCAGGAACGCCGCCGCCACGTCGGGGTGCTCGCACTTGGCCGAGATCACCATCGCGCCGGGAGCCGCGCCGACGCCGACCGTCGACGCGCCAGAAGCCTGCGGCAGCTGGATGTAGCCGAACTGGTTGAGCTGGTCGCCGCTCAGGCCGAGCGAGCCGGTGTAGTCGAAGCGGAAGACTCCCTTGCCGTCGAGGTAGTCGGCCAGCGAGGTCTGGTAATCGATGCCCTCGAAGTTGGGCGTCAGCCATCCGTTGGTGTTCCACTCCTGCAGAGTCGTCGCGGCATCCGTCAGCCCGGTGTCCTCGGCCGTGACAGCGGGGTCGCCATAGACGAAGTCGTTGATGTCTCCCTCGGAGCCGTAGATCGCCTGAAGACCGAGAAGTGCCGCCGTGTTGCCGTCGAGCCCGCTGTAGCTGAAGGGCACCTGGCCGGCCGCCTTCACCGCGCCCGCCGCCGTTTCGAGCTCATCGAGCGTGGTCGGCACGTCGATGCCGAGCTCGTCGAGCAGGTCGGCGTTGTAGTAGACGCCGATCAGAGACGCACGAGCCTGCGGCGTCGCGAACCACGAACCTTCGCCGATCGTCGTGAAATCCGTGGTGAACTTGTTCTGCCGAGCGATCGTGGTCGGCACGGTGTCGTTCCAGCCGTACAGGTCGGCGTAGGCGTCGAGGTTCAGCACGAGCCCGCCTTTGGCAAGCGTGCCAAGCGACGACCAGCCGTTGTTCGCCGTCGCGATGTCAGGGCCGCCGGCGTCCTGCATCTGCAGGTTGAGCGTGCTGGTCAGCTGACCCCAGTCCTCCTGTGTGCGGTCGATCGTCACGTTCGGATACTTGTCCTGGAACTGGTCGATCACCGACACGATCCAGTCCTGCTCGGCGGAGCCCCAGAAGTCCGACAGCTTGAGGGTCACCTCCCCCGCGGCCGCCACGTCGTCGGAGACCGATGACGGTGCCGTCGGCGCCGTTGTCGTTCCGCCGGGCGCGCAGGCGGTGACCGCCAGCATCGCGATCGCTCCGGTCGCCGTCACAGCGGCGACGCGTGCTCTCCTCGGGATCATGTTCACTCCATCGTGTTCTCGGGTGGCTGCCGGCGGAGGCCGGCATTGCGAAATCTCCTGCGCGGCGGGTACCGCTGAGGGCACGCTAACACTGTTGAACCAGTTAGTCCAGTTCAATTCATCATGGTGTCTCTGGTGTACCAGTTGAGCAATGTGGTACGGTCTGGCGCATGAACCTCACCGCCGCCGCGGCCCAGGCCTACGACCAGCTGACGCAGGAGCTCGACGTCGGTGTGTTCGCGGCTGGCACACGACTGCCCGGCGAGCGAGAGCTCGCCGAACGCCTCGCTATCAGCCGCGCCACGCTGCGGGCTGCCCTCACCGCACTCGAGACGGACGGACGACTCACCCGGTCGGCTCAGCGTGGCTGGTTCATCCCCTCCAACGTCCTCGGCGAGCCGCCCAGCACTCTGCAGTCATTCACCGAGATGGCACGAGCCCGCGGTCTGCGCCCCACCGCGCGCGTCATGAATCAGGAGACCCGGACGGCCACCCTCGACGAAGCAGAGCGGCTGCGCATCGCGCCCGCCTCCGCCGTCGTTCAGATCAACCGCCTGCGCGGCATGGACGGCACCCCCGTCTGCTACGACGTCGTCGTCGTTCCGGAACAGCGCGCGCCGCAGCTCGCGAGCCTGCCGCTCGAGGATGTCTCGCTCTACGAGACCCTGCGGGAGAAGTGCGGCGTGACCATCTACCGCAGCGCCTACAGCGTCACCGCGTCCATCGCCGATCCCGCCCTCGCGAAGATGCTCCACACAACCGCGGGCGCCGCCATCCTCATCGGCGAGGAAGTCGCGTACACCGCCGAGGGCGTCCCCGTGCTGCTCGGCGTGAACAAATACCGCGGGGATGCGTATCGGTTTCAAGCGGATCTGTTTCGGCGGGCGTGAGGCGTGGAACCCGTGCGGTGCCCCTGGAGGGACTCGAACCCCCAACCCTCTCCTTAGGACGGAGCTGCTCTTCCATTGAGCTACAGAGGCCGGCCCACCGATTCTATCGGGCGTCGGCGGCGAGGATCTCGGCGTTGAGCGCCCTCTGCCAGTCGCGCAGCTTCCACATCGGGTGGTGCGGCGCGGCGTTGGAGCACAGCACCACGCCCCACACGCCGTGCTCGAGCGCGGTGCGCACCCCGTGCTCGGCGAGCGCGCGGCCGATCTCGCCCTCTTCGAAGTCGCCGTGGAGCGGGGTGTAGCCGACCCATCCCTCGCCGACGATCGCAGGCACGCCCTGCCAGCGCGCCCACCGCGCGATGGCGATGGTGCGCGAGGCGATCTCCCGCAGCATCACGTGCTCGTAGGGCGGATAGTGCTCGATGAGCCACGCATCCCACCTCTGCGGGTCGATCCAGTCGTAGCCGTAGACCATCTGGTCGGTGATGACGGTCGCCCGAAATTTCCAGTCGGCCGCACGCCCGTACTCGGCGACCGACGGCGCATCATCGCGCAGCAGCGCGCGCAGCTCCGCATTCGGGAACCCCTCGCTCCCCTCCGACCGGATGTCGATCCGCTGCTGCAGCGCGTCGAGCACCCCGTAGCTGTACACGTGGAACTGCGCGGCGCCGAGCCCGGCCGGCAGGCTGTGCATGTCGAGGTGCGGCGGCTTGCCGTAGCTGGCGGTGACGAGCAGGTCGGGATGCCGTTCCCGCAGCCAGCGGACCTCGTGCGCTCCCCCCTCGCCCAGCGCCGGGAGGATCGAGAAGTCCACCTCGTTGTGCAGCTCGACCAGCGCGATGCGCTCGCGGTGCCCTTCCTCGGTGAGCCAGTCGATCATCCGGTCCCACGCCTGCGCGAGCACGCGGTAGCGCTCGCCGAGCGGCACGGCGTCGATGGCCTCGAACCAGCGCGGCGACGCGGCGAACGCCGGCGACTGCTGATACTCCCAGCTCGCGAGGATCACCACCATGTCGTGCCGCGCGGCCGCGTCGAACAGCTCGCGGAGCCTCGCGCGGACGTCGACCGTGAACCCGCCGGGGGTGTCGTACCAGCGGGTGCGCTGACCGTAGAACCCGCCACCGGGCGCAGCTCCGAGGCCCTCGATCTCCAGCTCACCGGCGAGGTCGTCGAGTCCGAGCCCGCCGAAGAGCAGCAACGGGGCGGCGCAGATGCGGATCGCGTTGTAGCCGAGGCTCGCCGCGTCGGCGACGGCGGCATCGATGTGCTCGTACGGCTGACCGGGACCGGCCTGGGTGTACCAGGAGAAGTCCCACAGCGTGATCGTCAGCCGCGGCGGCAGGTGCGCGGGCACCGGTCCGGTCAACGGCCGTTCGTCGTGCTCGATCGTCCCGGATCCCAGATAGCGCTCAGCCACGCGTCCCATCCTCCCCGATCGACGCGAGGACGCCCGCCGGCGCCGCCTCGTACGCGCGCCCGGCGGCGGCCAAGCGCTCCAGCTCCGCGGCCGCGGCGGCGCGCACTGATGCGGTGCCGACGTCGAACAGGGTGAGCTCCGGCACGGAGGTCGCGAAGTAGTCGACCTCGTCGCGCGCGGCTCGCAGCTCCGCCGCGCGGGCATCGAGCGCCGCCCACTCCGCCTCGGCCGCGTCGCGCTCGCCGAGGTGCACGAAAGCCACACCGCGCCAGTACGTCGACGCGTCCGCCGCGCGCGGCGCGACCGCCAGGGGCGTCGGCGCGACGGCCGCGCGCCAGGCCTCGTGGGCCCCATCGATGTCGCCGGCGGCGGCGCGCGCGTGCCCGAGCAGCACCCACCGCTGGACCGGACGCTCGGCGGGATGCCGTCCCTCACCGAGCGATCGGGGCGGCACGAGCCCCGATTCGAGCAGCGCCACAGCCTCGGCGGGACGCTCGGCGAGCATCGCCTCGGCTCGGAGGCACGCGGCCCGATCGAACGCGGCGATCACCTGCCCTTCCCCGCCCTCGAACGGCCGGAACCGCCGCGTCGTGAGCAGCTCCCACGCCTCGTCGACGCGGCCGACATCGAGCAGCAGGTTCGCGTGACGGACGGCGAGGTCGTCGCGCCGGCCGAGGAGCTCCGGATGCCGCTCCAGCAGATCCAGTCGCTCGCCGGCATCGAGACCACGGCGGACGGCGAGCACATCCCGTTCGACCACGAGGCGCGCGTCGGCGCGCAGCTCCAGGGCGCGGGCGAGGGCGGCATCGGCGGCGTCCTCCTCGTGCGCGGCGACGACGAGGGCGATCGCCAGGTTCCGCCAGACGACGGGGTCGGTCGATCCCGCCTCGGTGGCAGCGCGCAGCCGCGCGAGGGCGTCGCCCGTGCGACCGGCGTCGAGCAGCCACATGCCGAGCAGACCGGCCGCGACGGCATCCTCCCGGTCAGCGGCGACAGCGGCGACGAGGGCGTCGTACTGCTCGAGGCCCGCGGGGAACGCCAGCTCCGTCGGCCTGGCCGCGGCGGCGCGACGTTCGGCAGCGGCCTCTGCCGCACGGCCGGCACGGTCGAGCCAGACAGCGCGGAGGTAGCCGCGGATCGGGCCGGCCAGCCCCGCGGCGGGCGTGGCATCGCTCACGGCCTCGGTCGCGGCGAGCGCCTCGACGTACGCGCCGGCGCGCGCGAGCTCGGCCCCCACCTCGAGCGGCATCTTCGCGTCGAGCCCCAGAACCTCGCCGCGGAGGGCCCGCGTCGCCGGGTCGAGCGGATCGGCATCTGCGAGCTCGTCGAGCATCCGCGCCGCATCGTCGCGCGAGCCCAGCCGCGCCAGGGCGAGGGTCTCCAGGCGCCGCGCCTCGGGAATCCCGCCCGCCGCCTGAGCGAGGCGCAGCGCTGAATCCGCGCGACGGGCCCGCAACGCCAGCCGCGCACGCCCGAGCGAGGCGGCTGCCGCGAACGCGGCGTTCCACCCCGCCTTCGCGAACCAGCGATCAGCCCCCTCGTCGTCGCCCAGGCGCTCGGCGACCAGCGCCCGCAGATAGACGGTCTCGCCGTCGCGGGGATTGAGGTTGCGGCGCGTCAGGCGGTCGATCGCGACGTCGAGCGCCGCCGCGGCGTCGGCGTACTCCCCGCGATGCAGCCGCCACGCGCCGAGGGCGGTCGCCGCCCGCGTGTCGGCGGGGTCGCGGCGGAGCGCCTCCTCCAGATAAGGGACGGCCGACCGCGACGGATGCCGGTACTGCAGCAGGTGCACGGCGGTCATGTAGAGCTCGTCGACCGACGCGATCTCCTCGGGGGCGTCGGGTGCGGTGGCGAGCCACGGCTCGGCGGCCGGCACCTCTCCCGCGCGCGAGCGCCAGATCACGAGGGTCGCCCCAGCATCCTCGACCGAGACCTCCAGGCCGGGAGCCCCGGCATCCACGTCGACGAGCCCCGCGAACGGCCGGTCGGGACCGATGTCGACCGTCCAGCGCGTGAGTTCCTCCCCGCCGCGCCGCACGACGACAGCGACCCCCGTGCGCGGCCGCGTGGTGAGCGCGGTGATCCTCGTGCCGGCCCCCTCGGGCGCGACGCCGACCGCCGCCTCGGTGGTTGCCCGGCGCGCCGGACCGGTCGCGTGGATCGGGAACCAGAACTGCGAGAACCGCTTCGTCTCGCCGGGGAGCAGCCAGCTGAAGTCCGGCTGGTTGTCGGTGTAGACGCCCGCCATGAGCTCGACGTACGGACCGTCGCCGTCGGTGAGCTGGTCGTCCCACGCACGGCCGATCTCGCCGTCGCCCCACGTCCACTGCTTCTTGCCCGGCGAGATCGCGCGGTCGGCCCAGTGGACGAACCCCGCATCGGCGGCATGGTCGTAGCCGCCGAAGAAGTCGTCGTCGGTGTCGGTGATCATGTACGACGTCGGCACCGGGATGTTGCTGTAGATGTCGATGCGATCGGCGTCGGCGCGACCCGGCTCGACGGCGAGCGCCGGATAGTCCACGCCGTAGTACGGCCGGTCCGCGCGGGGGAACGCCGTGATCGCGCGGCGCGCGTGATCGGCGACATAGGCGACATCGTCGGGGAAGAATGACTGATACTCCTCGTGCACCCGCGCGGCGACGTTCGCCCACCAGAGGAAGGTCTGCGGCACATCGGTGCGGTTGTGGAGCTCGGCCTCCAGCTCGATCACCGACGACCCCGGACGCAGCCGGACCCCGTGAAGGCCGCGCATCCGCTGGAGCGGATCGAGGTCGCTGTGCCACACGACGACCGCACCATCGTCCTCACGGGCGATGCGGGAGTCCACCGGCAGGAACGTCGCCGGCCGGTGGTGCTGCGGCCAGTTGAACTCCACGCCGCCCGAGATCCAGGGCCCCGCGAGCCCGACGAGCGCGGGCTTGATGACGTTGTTGCGGTAGAAGAAGTCGTACCCGGCGACCTTGTCGAAGCCGATGTGGATGCGCCCGCCGATCTCGGGCAGCAGCACCAGCCGCACGTACGCGTTCTCGAGGTGGATCGCCTGCCACTGCCGCGGCGCCTTCTCGTGCGAGACCGCGTCGATCATCGGGAGCGGATATACCCGTCCGCTGGACCCCTGGTACACGCGGCGGTCGAGGAAGAGCGGATACGGGTCGGGCGCCCCCGGCTCGTACGTGTCGATCCACAGCGGCTCGCTCCAGCAGGCGACACCACCGGCCTCGAGGATCGCGGCCTGATCGGCGGGGGCGTCGGGCAGCTCTATGCGGCTCGGAGACACGTCGTCGGGGATCACCTGGCAAAACTATGGGCTGGCGCTCCCGGACGGAATGGGCGATCCCCCACCGCACCTGGACGATCCGATGGTGACGCGGCCGCGGCATCCTGTGGCAGAATCCCGGCATGGATGCGACGGAGACTCCCGACGGCACCGAGGCGCCCCCCACCGCCGCGGAACGCGCCGACGGGTTCGACCGGCAGCGACTGAGCGTCGTCCCCCGCCCGGCCGTGGAAGCGGCGCTCGCCCGCCCCGTCACCCGCCGCATGGTGGTCACCGACGCCGGATACTTCCCGCAGGCCGACCACCACGGCCGGCACCGCCCGGAGGGGATCGTCGAGACGATCGTGATCGTCTGCATCGCCGGTGGCGGCTGGGTGGAGACCGGCGGCATCCGCACCGCCGTCGGGTCATCGACCGCGATCGTGATCCCGGGCGGCACGCCCCACTCCTACGGCGCCTCGGCCGAGGACCCCTGGACGATCTGGTGGTGCCACGTCCGCGGCACCGACGTGCCCGAACTGCTGGAGGCCACCGGCATCCGTCCCGACCGGGTCACCCTGTCGCTGCGGGCCGTGGAGCGGGTGACGGCGCTCCTCGACGAGATCTCGGTCTCGCTCGCCCGCGACACCACGCCGGTGCGGCTGCTGGCGACCTCGGGCATGGCGTGGCGGCTGCTCACCCAGCTCGCCGTCGACCGCGTGATCCCGAGCGAGGGCGCCCCGGTGGAGCGCGCGATGCGCTACCTCGAGGAGCGCATCGACGGACACGTGCAGGTGCCCGAGCTGGCGGCCATGGTGGGAGTGTCGCCGTCGCACCTGGCGGCCCTGTTCCGCGACGCCACCGGCGGCGGCGTGCTCGCCCACCACAACGCGCTGAAGATGGCGCGGGCCCGGGAACTGCTCGACACGACCGCCCTCCCCGTCGCGGAGGTCGGCCGCCGCATCGGCCTGGACGATCCGTTCTACTTCTCGCGCCAGTTCCGCCGCACCCACGGCATGAGCCCGCGCGCCTACCGGGAGACCCGCAAAGGCTGACCCGACCGACCGGCTACAGGCAGAATCGCCGTCCGCGAGGGGCCGGAGCCGCCGCCGGGGCCCGTATTGCCTGTACCCGGACCGGGCGGCGTGGGCGCGGGTCGGCGGGCGCGGGAGATTCGGGGGTGAAAGCAGGGCGGATCGTCCCGAATCCCGCCCCGGCACCGCCGCGAGACGTCTCAGCCTGCTTTTGCCACCGGTGGAGCGGCACACCGACCGGCCGGGGTCACCCCTTCGTGGCGCCGGCGGTCAGGTCGGCGCGCCAGAACCGCTGCAGCCCGGTCATCAGCGCGACCAGCAGCAGCGCCGACACGGCCGAGCCGGTGACGACGAGCGAGTAGAACATCGGATCGCGCTGCGTCTGCCCGTTCCACAGGGTGAGTCCGAGGGTCACCGGGAACGTCGAGGTGTCGTTGAGCATGACGAGCGGCAGCAGGTAGTTGTTCCAGATGGTGACGAACTGGAAGAGGAAGATCGTGACGAGCGCCGGCATCATCATGCGGCTGGCCATCGACGCGAAGATCCGGAGGTCGCCTGCACCGTCCAGCCGCGCCGCCTCGATGACTTCGTCGGGCACGCTCGCGTTGGCGTGGATGCGGGCGAGGTACACGCCGAAGGGGCTGACCATGCTCGGCAGCAGCACCGCCCAGTAGGTGCCGGTCAGCCCGAAGGTGTTCAGCAGGAAGTACAGCGGCAGGGCGATGACCGTGGCCGGCACGAGCACTCCGCCGAGGATGACGGAGAACAGGAGCTCCCGTCCGCGGAACGGGAACTTCGCGATCGCGTACCCGCAGGCGGCGGAGATCACCATGGCGACGAAGGCTCCGACGCCCGAGTACAGCACGCTGTTGAGCACCCAGCGGGTGAACGAGCCGCCGTCCTGGGTGAAGAGGGCGACGAGGTTCTCCCAGGCCTGCGGGGTGTCGGAGAACCACAGCCCGAACGTGCCGAAGAGGTCGGCGGGCGACTTGGTCGCGGCGATCAGCACCCACACGAGCGGCAGCAGGAAGTAGACGGCCGCGACCAGCAGGGCGACGTTGATGGCGACGGTGCTCACCGTCCCGGCGGCGTGCGGGGTCGGCCGCCGCCGGCGCCCGGAGTCCGAGGGCACGGTCAGGGCACGGGTGGAGCCCGTGGGGGCACCGGCGTCGACGGTCACCATGCGCGGCTCCCCTTTCGGTTGACGAGGCGGAGGAAGCCGAACGAGAACGCGAAGCCGAGGACGGCGACGATGACGGCCATGGCGGCGGCGAGGTTCGGGTTGCCCTGCGCGAACGCCTGGTTGTAAGCGGCGAGGTTCGGCGTGTAGGTGGAGCTGATCGCCGTGGTGAGCGGACGCAGCACCAGCGGTTCGACGAACAGCTGCAGGGTGCCGATGATCGTGAAGACGGTCACGAGGATGATCGAGGGACGCACGAGCGGCAGCTTGATGTGCCAGATCGTCGCCCAGCCCGAGGCGCCGTCGACGCGGGCCGCCTCGTACAGCTCCGACGGGATGGCGTTGAGCGCCGCCATGAGGATCACCATGTTGTAGCCCGCGAACCCCCACAGGGCGATGTTCGCGATGGAGAAGAGCAGGTTGCCGCTCGAGAGCGGGTTGAACGCGATGCCCGCCGAGCTCAGCAGTTGGAGCACCGGGCTCGTGGCGGGGACGTAGAGGAAGCCCCACAGGAGCGTCGCGACGACGCCGGGAACGCCGTACGGCGAGAAGAAGACGACGCGGAAGAAGCGGGGCGCGAGCGCCCGTCCGGAGTCGAGGAGGAGCGCGAGCCCGAGGGCGGTCAGCACCATGAGCGGCACGAGGATCGCCGAGAAGCTGACGAGCCGGCCGAGGCTCTCGACGAAGGCTGGGTCGGACAGCGCGCGCGCGTAGTTGTCGAGGAAGACGAACGCAGTCTCGGGGGCGCCGTAGCCGAGGCCGGAGCTGCGCGTGGTGAACATGCTCTGCACGAGTGCGTAGACGATCGGCGCCACGAAGAAGGCGACGAACATGATCGCGAACGGCAGGATGAGCACCCACACCGCGCCGGGCAGCCGGCGGCGGGGGCGGGTGAGGAGGGCGGAGCTCACGGATCTTCTCCCGGGAAGGGTGAGGGGGTGGACCCGCCGTGCGGCGAGCCCACCCCTTCGTGTCAGTCGGCGACGGAGATGCCGCGCTCGGTGAGGGCGGCGACCATGTCGGCCTGGGTCTCGGCGTACGCGTCGACGAGCGGGGTGCCCGCGTCGACGGCGGCCTTGACGTTGTCGGTCAGGCTGGCGAACAGCGTGGAGGACAGCGGCGGCCACGACCACGAGGTGTCGACGGCCTTGTCCGACTCAGCGAAGACGTCCCAGATGTCCTGCCCGCCGTAGAACTCGAACACCTCGGGGGCGTCCTGCAGGGAGGCGATCGCGGCGGTGTCGACGATCGAGGGCCAGCCGGCGCCGATCTCGGTGAGGATGCTCACGCTGTCGGTGTTGGAGTTCAGCCACACGGCGAACTCGGCGGCGGCCTCGGGGTTCTTCGAGCCCTTCAGCACGGCGTTGGCCGAGCCGCCCGCCCAGGTGGCCGACACGTTCTCGCCCGCGTTCCACTGCGGCATGGCGCCGACGGCCCACGTGCCGCTGGTGTCGGGCGCCGTGCCGCGGAGGATGGCGTCGGCCCACGAGCCCGAGATCCACGACAGGATGTTGCCGTTCTGCAGGTCGGCGTTCCACTCGCTGGAGAAGTCGGCCTCGACCTTCACGAGGTCCTCGTCGATCATCTTCTGCCAGAACTCCGCGACCTTCGCGGTCTCGTCGCCGTCGATAGACACCGACCAGGCGTCGTTCTCGGCGACGAACCAGTTCGCGCCGCCCTGCTGGGCCAGGCCGATCATCCAGGGCGCCTGGTTGAAGGCGAACGCGGTGATGTAGCGGTCGGGGTCGGAGGCGCGGACGACCTTGGCGGCCTCGTAGAACTCGTCCCAGGTCTCGGGGTAGTCGATGCCGAGCTCCTCGAAGATGTCGGCGCGGTAGAACTGGCCGAGCGGACCCGACGCCTGCGGGATGGAGTAGACCTTGTCGCCGAACACGCCGGTCTGCCACTGCCAGGGGACGAAGAGGTCCTCCGAGTCGGCGACGTACGGGGTGATGTCTTCGAGGGCGTCGTTGATGAGGAAGTCGGGGATCGCGTCGTAGCCGAGCTGCACGACGTCGGCGGGGTTCCCGGCCTGGACCGCCGACAGCATCGTGGCGTAGCCGCCGTCGGGGCCGGCGGTGATCGTCTCGAGCGTGACGTTGATGTCGTCGTGCGCCTCGTTGAACGCGTCCACGGCGCGGTCGATGTTGGGCACCCACGACTGGAAGGTGATCTCGACCGGCTCGCCGTCGGCGGGCTGTTCGGGTGAGGTGCCGGCGGCGCAGCCGGCGAGCGCGATCGCGGCAACGGCGCCGATCGCGACGGCCGCCACTCGGGTGCGGCGGCGTGTGGAAATGGACATACATGCTCCCTTGCAATGCAGGCGATCAGGCCTCGTCTGGATGGTGCGCACTGACACTATGCGGGCACGGCATCCCGGGAACATAGTCGAACAACGGGATCACCTGGACGATTCTACGGATCCGGAGTTGACCCGGCGGCCGCGCCTTGCGGGGCTACGACGGCGTCGCGCAGCTCTCCTCCGCGGGGCTATCTTTCACTCACTGGAATGGGTATTTTACTGGTTGGAAACAATCGACACTCGCTCAAGAAACATGTGGTTCGTAGCGTCAGAGTCGTCGATCCGGAGAGGCCCACCATGAGCGAGCAATCCACCCGCACCGTCGAGCGGGCGCTGTCGCTGCTCGCGAACGTGTGCGAGGAGGGCAGCACATCTCTGGCCGAGGCCGCCCGCGCCGTCGACCTGTCCCCGAGCACCGCCCTGCGCCTGCTCCGCACACTCGAGGCGAGCGGGTTCGTCCGTCGTGACGAGACGGGCAGCTACCGCGCCGGATCCCGGCTGATGCAGCTGGGAGCGCAGGCGCTCGGGCACGAGTCGATCATCGACGTCTGCCACGACGAGATGGTCGGCCTCGAGGAGGCGACGGGCGAGTCGGTGTACCTCAGCGTCGTCGGTCACGCCGACTCCGCCCTCTACATCAGCATCGTCGAGGGCTCCCACTCGGTGCGCCACGCGAACTGGGTCGGCCGGACCGTCCCCCTCGCGGGCTCGGCGGCGGGGCTCGCCTTGAAGGGGCAGACGCCGCCGGAGGGATTCGTCGTCGTCGAGCGGGGCATCGAGCGCGACATCACCGCGATCGCCTCCCCCATCACCGCGGCGGGACGCATCGTCGCCGCGATCAGCATCCTGGTCCCGAGCTACCGCCTCTCCGATGCGTCCGCGCAGCAGTGCGGGGCACTGCTGGCCGCATCCGCCCGCCGTCTCTCGGCAGGGCTCACCGACGGCACGGTGCTCTAGGGCGGCACTCGCACGACCGACGAATCACCCACACCACACCGAAGGAAACCCCCATGTCCCGTCACATCCGCGCCGCGCGCGGCACCACCCTCTCGGCCAAGAGCTGGCAGACCGAGGCGGCGCTGCGCATGCTCATGAACAACCTCGACCCCGAGGTCGCCGAGCACCCCGAGGACCTCGTGGTCTACGGGGGCACCGGCCGGGCCGCGCGTTCCTGGGAGGCGTACGACGCGATCGTGCGCACCCTGGAGACCCTGGATGACGACGAGACCCTGCTCGTGCAGTCCGGAAAGCCCGTCGGGGTTTTCCGGACGCACGAGTGGGCACCGCGCGTGCTGATCGCGAACTCGAACCTCGTCGGCGACTGGGCCACGTGGCCGGAGTTCCGCCGCCTGGAGCAGCTCGGCCTCACGATGTACGGGCAGATGACCGCCGGCTCCTGGATCTACATCGGCACGCAGGGGATCCTGCAGGGCACCTACGAGACCTTCGCCGCCGTTGCCCGCTCGCTCGGCCGCGAGTCGCTCGCCGGCACCCTCACTCTCACCGGCGGCGCGGGCGGGATGGGCGGTGCCCAGCCGCTCGCGGTCACCATGAACGGCGGCGCCGTCCTGATCGTCGACGTCGACGAGTCGCGCCTCGCCCGCCGTGTCGACCACGGCTACCTCGACGAGTACACGACCGACCTCGACCAGGCCGTGGAGCGCGCCCTCGCCGCCAAGGCGGCGGGTGACGCACTGTCGGTGGGCGTCGTCGGAAACGCCGCGACGGTGTTCCCGGAGCTCCTCGCGCGCGGTGTGGCGATCGACATCGTCACCGACCAGACGAGCGCCCACGACCCGCTCGCCTACCTCCCCGTGGGGGTCAGCGTCGAGGAGTGGAAGGCCGCAGCCGCAGCCGACCCCGAGGGCTTCACGCAGAAGTCGCGTCTCAGCATGGCCGCCCAGGTGGAGGCGATGGTCGGCTTCCAGGATGCCGGGGCCGCCGTGTTCGACTACGGGAACTCCCTCCGCGCTGAGGCGAAGCTCGGCGGGTTCGCGCGGGCGTTCGAGTTCCCCGGCTTCGTGCCCGCCTACATCCGTCCGCAGTTCGAAGAGGGACGGGGGCCGTTCCGCTGGGCGGCGCTGTCGGGCGACCCGGCCGACATCGCCGCGACCGACCGCGCGATCCTCGAGCTGTTCCCGCACGACACCGCTCTCGCGCGCTGGATCACGCAGGCCGGCGAGAAGGTGCACTTCGAGGGTCTGCCGGCGCGCATCTGCTGGCTCGGCTACAAGGAGCGCCACCTCGCGGGGCTGAAGTTCAACGAGATGGTCGCCTCGGGCGAGCTCTCCGCGCCCATCGTGATCGGGCGTGACCATCTCGACTCCGGGTCGGTCGCCTCGCCGTACCGCGAGACCGAAGCCATGAAGGACGGCTCCGATGCCATCGCCGACTGGCCGCTGCTGAACGCGCTCCTCAACACCGCCTCCGGCGCGACCTGGGTGTCCCTGCACCACGGCGGCGGGGTCGGCATCGGCCGCTCCATCCACGCCGGCCAGGTGACCGTCGCCGACGGCACCGACCTCGCGGCCCAGAAGCTCGAGCGCGTCCTCACCAACGACCCCGGCACGGGCGTCATGCGCCACGTCGACGCCGGGTACGAGCACGCCGCCGACATCGCCCGTGAGCGCGGACTGCGCGTGCCGATGCAGGAGGGCGCGTGACCGACGCTCTGGCGCTGCTGCGCGAGATCGACGACGTGGGGCGTGATCCCCGTCGCGGCGGGCACTCGCGCCACGTCTTCGACGACGCCGAGCGCACCCTCCGGGACTGGTTCGTCGAACGCGCGCAGCGACTCGGGCTGGACGTGACCCCCGACCGCAACGGCAACCTGTGGGCGTGGTGGGGTGCGCCCGGTCCCGACGCCTTCGTGACCGGCAGCCACCTCGACTCGGTGCCCGGCGGCGGCGCGCACGACGGACCGCTGGGAGTCGTCAGCGCGCTCGCCGCGGTCGAGCGGCTCCAGGCGAGCGGCTACACCCCCACCCGCCCGTTCGCGCTCGTCGTCTTCGCCGAAGAGGAGGGTTCCCGCTTCGGCATCGCCTGCCTGGGCTCCCGCCTGCTGTCGGGCGCGATCTCCGCCGAGCGCGCCTCCGCCCTCACCGACGCCGACGGCCGCCACTTCGGCGACGTGGCCGCGGCCGCGGGTCTTCCCGGGATCGGCTTCGACCCCGAGTCCCTCGCGCGCATCGGGCTGTTCGTCGAGCTGCACGTCGAACAGGGCAAGGGCCTCATCGACCTGGATGCCCCGGTGGCCGTCGGCTCGACGATCCTCGAGCACGGTCGCTGGCGGATCGACGTCCGCGGCGTGGGCGACCACGCCGGCACGACCGCGCTCGGCGACCGCCGCGATCCGATGCTCCCCGCCGCCTCCGCCGTGCTGGCGACGCGCCGTGCGGCCGCCAGTCGCGCCGGTTCCCGCGCCACGATCGGCAGGCTCGAGCCGGTTCCGGGCGGCACGAACGTCATCGCGTCGCGGGTGTCGGCGTGGCTCGACGTGCGGGCCGAATCCGAGCGCGAGACCCGCGAGATCGTCGCCGAGGTCGCCGCTGCCGTCGCCGATGCCGCCCGCGAGGAAGGATGCGAATCGTCCGTGGTCGAGGAGTCCTACAGCGGCGAAGTGCGGTTCGATCCGGCGCTGCGCGACCGCATCGCGGCGACCCTCGGCGGCGTTCCCGTGCTCCGGACCGGCGCCGGCCACGACGCCGGCGTGCTCGCCGCCCACGTGCCGACGGCGATGCTGTTCGTCCGCAATCCCTCGGGCGTCTCGCACGCGCCCGACGAGGGCGCCGACGATGAGGCGGTGGCAGCCGGAGTCTCGGCGCTCGTGCGCACCATCGAGGAGCTCGCATGAAGATATGGGTGCGCCGGCTCATCCGCTCGGGTGAGATCGAGGCCGGCGTCCTTCTCGAAGCCGACGAGCGGGGCACCGTCGTCGCCGAGTCATCGGCCGAGGTCTGCCCGCCCGACGCGATCGCGCTCGAGACCGCGGCACCCGGATTCGCCGACGCGCATTCGCACGCGTTCCACCGGGCGCTGCGGGGACGCACCCACGAGTCGGGATCGTTCTGGACGTGGCGCGAACTCATGTACCGCGCCGCAGGGCGACTCACCCCCGATCTCTACCGCGAGTTCGCGGCCGCGGTGTTCGCCGAGATGGTCAGTGCGGGATGGACGAGCGTGGGCGAGTTCCACTACGTCCATCACGCTCCTGGCGGCGCGCCCTATCCGGACCACGCGATGGAGGTCGCCCTCGCCGACGCGGCGGAGGCCGCCGGGATCCGCCTGGTGCTCCTGGACACCGCCTACCTCGCCGGGGGCGTCGGCGCACCCCTCGCGCCGGAGCAGGCGCGGTTCGGCGATGCGGATGCCGAGGCCTACCTCCGCCGCTGGCACGCCCTCCGGGAGGTGCTGGCCGATCGGTCGGCGCTCGTCACCCTCGGCGCGGCGCTGCACTCGGTGCGCGCCGTCCCCCGATCGGCGCTGGGGGTCATCGCGCGCGGACTCCCGGCCGAGGTGCCGCTGCATATCCACCTGTCCGAACAGCCCGCGGAGAACGATGACTGCCGGGCGGCGTACGGGGTGAGCCCGACGGAGCTGCTGGCCGCCGAGGGCGTCCTCTCGCCCCGGCTGTCGGTGGTCCACGCCACGCATCTCACGGACGAGGACATCCGCCTGCTGGGCGACGCGCAGGTGACCGCGGTGTTCTGTCCCACGACCGAGGCCGACCTCGGTGACGGCATCGGCCCCGCGCACGAGCTCCTCGCCGCGGGCGCGCGCCTGGCGATCGGCTCCGACCAGAACGCCGTCGTCGATCCGCTGCTGGAACTCCGCGGCCTCGAAGCCAGCGAACGGCTGCGCTCGCTCCGCCGCGGCCGGATCGCTCCATCGAGCCTCTGGCGCCTGGGCTCGGACGCCGGCTACGGCTCACTCGGGCTGGCAGCTCCCGCGCGGGTGGGCGGCCCGCTGGACCTCGTGGAGCTCGACTCGCGCTCGATCCGGACGGCGGGATCCCGTCTCGAACAGCTCCCGCTCACCGCCACCGCCTCCGACGTCGTGCGCGTGGTGGTCGGGGGTAAGGTCGTCGCGCACGAGGCGCGCGGAGTCGCCGACGCGCTCCACCGTTCGATCACGACCCTCTTCGAGGAGGACCGATGACCTCGCAGGTCCTCACCGGCATCACCGAGCTGACCACCAACGACCCGGCGCGCGAGGGTCTGCTCGGACGTGTCCGGGACGCCGCCGTGGTGCTCGAGGGCGACACGATCGCGTGGGTCGGGGCTGCCGCCGACGCGCCGGCCGCGGACGAGCGCGTCGACCTCGGGGGGCGCGCCGTGCTGCCGGGGTGGGTCGACTCGCACACCCACCTCGTCTTCGCCGGCGACCGGTCCGACGAGTTCGAGCACCGCATGGCCGGACATCCGTACCAGGCGGGCGGCATCGGCACGACGGTGCGAGCGACCACAGGGGCCACCGACGAAGAGCTGCGCGCAGCGCTCGCCTCCCGCCGCGCGGTCGCCCGCGCCCACGGCACGACCTGGATGGAGATCAAGACGGGGTACGGCCTGGACACGGCACAGGAGCTCCGTCTCGCGCGTCTGGCCGCCGAGGTCACCGACGACGTCACCTTCCTCGGCGCGCACCTGGTGCCCTCCGGCGTCGACGCCGACGCGTACGTCGCGACCGTCATCGGCGAGATGCTCGACGCCGTGCGCCCGTTCGCGCGCTGGATCGACGTGTTCTGCGAGAAGGGGGCGTTCGACGTCGCCCAGTCCCGCGCCGTGCTCGAGGCCGGCCGCGCCGCCGGTCTGGGGCTGCGCGTGCACGGCAACCAGCTCGGCGAGAGCGGCGGCGTCGCCCTGGCCGTCGAGCTCGGGGCCGCGTCCGTCGACCACTGCAACCATCTGTCGGCCGACGACATCGCCGCCCTTGCGGCTTCCCGCACGGTCGCGACCCTTCTCCCCGCGTGCGACCTGAGCACCCGCGAGCCCTTCCCGCCCGCGCGCGAGCTGCTCGATGCGGGCGCGACGATCGCCCTCGCGAGCAACGGCAACCCCGGCACGTCGAACACGACCTCGATGGCGTTCTGCGTCGCGACCGCGGTGCTGCAGATGCGACTCACCGTCGAGGAGGCGGTGTGGGCGGCGACCGCCGGAGGAGCGCACGCCCTCCGTCGCGAGGACTCGATCGGCCGGATCGCCCCCGGCTACCGCGCCGATCTGCACGCGATCGACGGGCCGTCGGTGTCGCACTTCGCCTACCGCCCCGGCATGGATCTCACCTTCGCGGTCTGGGAGTCGGGTCGTCGCGTCGGGAGCGGCGACGCGGGATAGGCTCGGCGCGATGAGCGAGCGCGTCGAGATGTGCCTGCGTCAGGGCGTCCGTCCGCTTCGCACCGCCCGTCGGGGCCGGACCGCCCTCGCGTTCCTGGCCGCCGCGGCGACCGTCGCGATGACCGGCTGCGCCGCGGGCGCCGTCTCTCCCGCACCTCGGGCGCCGGACTCCCCCACCCCCTCCTCGTCCTCCCCGCTGATCGCCCTGCCGCCGACCGCCGGCGCGCCCGACTATCAGCTCGGGGGCGCGTACGAGCCGGGCGCCGAGGTCCAGATCGTCGCGCGCGACCGGACCGAGCAGCCCGCCGAGGGGCTGTACTCGATCTGCTACGTCAACGCCTTCCAGACCCAGCCGGGCGAGGCCGGAGACTGGCCGGACGACCTGCTGCTGCGGGATGCCGCGGGGGAGGTCGTCATCGACCCCGACTGGCCCGACGAGGTGATCGTCGACACCCGGGATGCCGAGGCTGTGGCCGCCGTCGTGATTCCCTGGGTCGAGGGATGCGCGCGAGACGGCTACGACGCGGTGGAGTTCGACAATCTCGACACGTACACGCGCACCGGCGATGCGCTCTCGCGGGACGGCAGCGTCGCCGTCGCGAGGCTCCTCGTCGGGGCGGCGCACGAGGTGGGTCTGGCTGCGGGACAGAAGAACGCGGCGGAGGATGCCGCTGTGCTCCACGCCGAGGCCGGCTTCGACTTCGCGGTCACCGAGGAGTGCGCCGCCTACGACGAGTGCGCCGCCTACACCGACGTCTACGGCGACGCGGTCATCGGCATCGAGTACACCGACAACCTGCCGCGGCCGTTCGCGGAGGTCTGCGCGAGCCCCGATCGCCCGGCATCGCTGGTCCTGCGAGATCGCGACCTGACGGTCCCCGGCGACCCCGCCTACGTGTTCGAGCTCTGCCGCTGACCCGGCACGAACGACGACGTCCCCGCCGGCCTGGGTCAGGAGACCTGGGGCCGCGGGGACGTCGTCGGGGGTGCTGGAGCGGAATCTGCAGGGGGTCAGACGCTCGGGGGGTCAGCAGTCCCGGGGTGAGGCTGTCAGCACTGGGCTGTCAGTACAGCCAGGTCTTGTCACCGACGAGTGCACGCCAGGGGCGGGCGAGGCTCAGACGCTGGGTCGGCACCGCGAAGAACGCGATCGCCATGACGCCCATGTCGATGATGTGGCTGTCGATGAGGGGGTTGGTCGCACCGCTCAGGGTCAGGGGGAACTCCGCCAGATACATGAGGAACAGCATCGCGACACCGGCGAGGGCACCGAGGCGGACGCCGATTCCGGTGAGGAGGGTGACGCCGACACCGAGGAGGCCGAGCATGAACAGCCAGTCGACGAGCGGGACGCCGGCGAGCGCCGTGAACAGGCCCGCGAGCGGGCTCTCCGCGGTCGCGTTGCTGAGGAAGCCGGTGGTCGGGCTGCCGCCGTTGATCCAGGCGCGCTCGGCGGGGGTGGCGAAGCCGAAGCCGAACACCTTGTCGAGGAAGGCCCAGAGGAAGTAGAAGCCCATCAGCATCCGCGTGACCGCGATGGCGATCGGCAGGGCGCGGGTCGTGGCGACCGGGGTTTCAGTGGCACCGCCGTGCGGGACGGGGGTGGCGGTGGGGACGGCCATGATCGGGACCTTTCGTTGTCGTGCTCCGGGGGATCCGGGGTGATGCCCTCAGTTTCCGCCCGACTGGGAGGACCCTGGGAAAAGTCCGTGTCCGGCTCACATGTGGTCTGACCACATATGATTTTCCACTGTCGATGATCTACAAGAGGCGTCCGAAAACCTCCGGATCCGGTGTGAGTCGGCATCTATGGTGTGTCAGCGTTTGCGATCCGGCGCGGTTCTCGGCATCGTGGCCGGTCCGCAGCAATCCACGGAAGGAGAGCACCATGCTCACACTCACCGAGAACGCCACCATCGCCGTGAAGTCCCTCACGGAGCAGATCCCCACGACCACCGGCGGCCTCCGCATCAGCGAAGCCGTCGCACCCGACCAGGGCTACGCGCTGAATCTCGCCAGCGCCCCCGAGTCCGACGACACCGTCGTCGAGAACGACGGCGCCCGCGTGTTCGTGGACCCGGTCGCCACTGTCGCCCTCGACAACCGGGTGCTCGATGCCCGCGTCGGCGACGACGGCTCGGTCGGCTTCGCGCTCGCCGAGCAGCGCTGAGCGCGCACCCGCGTACGACTTCCGATGGCCCTCGATCCTCACGGATCGGGGGCCATCGGTCATTTCCCACGGAACCCGCCTCGACGCGAGCCCGCTCAGTCGTCGCGGCCGCGCACCAGCTCCCATCCCGCGCCGGCGAACTGCCGCACCGTCGCCTCGGGGAGATAGGCGCGCGTCAGCGCCGCACCGATGCGCGCCAGGTCGGCCTCGTCGCGATACAGCAGGTACAGCGTCTCGTAACGCGGGTGGAACTTCTCCTTGAACCGGTGCAGCGAGCGGAAGCCGTACACGGGCTCCAGCGCCTCCGCCAGCTTGTCGCTGAGCTGCGCGATCATCCCGGCGTCTGCGGGATAGTCGTGGGCCAGGGGTGCACCCGACAGCGACATCACGCGGGCGCCCTCGTCGCGGAACGCCGCAGCCGACGACCCGATCAGGAACTCCATCACCGGACCGAACCCCCCGTCGCGACGACGCATGAGGTCGAGCGTCCAGCCGATGATCTCGCCGGCACCGAACACCGGCAGCCACGACAGGAAGCCGTCGACGTCGCCCCGTGAGGAGACGGCGAGCGCAAGGCGCACCTCACCGTCGGCCGCCTCATCGAGCGAGCCGAGCGTGAACCCCATCTCGGGCAGGCTCTTGTCGCCGACCCACGACTCCGAGATGGCGCGCAACTGCTGCTGGATCCCCCACGGCTCGTCGCCCCACCGCGTCAGCCGGAAGGTCATCTCCTCCCGTCCCGCACGGTTGAGGGCGGTGCGCACCGCTCCCCAGGCCTTGCCGGTGAAGGTGAGTCCCGGCAGGTCGACGATCGTGTCGTCGGCGACGACGAGCGACTTCCACCCGGAGGGGACGAGAGCCCGGGTCTTCTCGTCGGCGCTGAAGAAGCACGGGATCGCGCCGCTGCGCTCGGCTGCGCCGATGAACTCGGTCACCGCCCGCGCCCGATCGGGTCCGATCGGATCGGCGAGCGCGAGCGCGACGCCGGCGCGGCGCTGATACGCCACCACGCCGCCGCCGGCGCGCACGTAGTCCATCCCCTCCCAGGTCGCCATCCACGACAGGGTCCCGCCCCCGTGCTCGCGGAGCAGGGCGCGCACCTCGTCGGACGTCACCGGCGCGCCGCTCCCGATCGTGGTTCGCCGCCGCACCCGGAAAGCGCGACGGGTGGCGATGAAATAGCAGAGCGCGAGAAGCCACAGGACGCCGGATGCGAGGTCCGGCGCGGGATTGGCTCCGAGAGCCTCAGCGGTGGTGGCCGCGTCGGTCAGCAGCAGAAGCAGCAGGATGAGGCCTGCCGCGAGGACGTTGACGGCCGCCAGCAGGAGGGACAGCACCCAGGACCAGCGGCGCCCGCGATGGAGACCTGCGGCCATGAGCACGATCAGGGCGATGTCGAGCGCCGTCCCCCACAGCGTGCCGTCGAGGGGTTCCGTGTCGCCGAACGGTCCTGACGTCGGAAGCACCGAGGTCAGCACATGGATGGCCCCGAGGGCGATGATGCCGACGAACCCGATCAGCCGCTGTTCACGCAGCGAGGCGCGGTGGATGCGCAGCGAGCGATCGACCACGATGATGAGCACCGCGCCGAACAGGTGCTCCAGATCGGCCAGGGCGCCCCAGAACAGCACGCTGACGATGAGGTAGCTGAGGAGGATGAGCCACCCACGCACGCGCCACATCGACGTCAGCAGCCCCACCGCGGCGGCGATGCAGGCGATGGTCCCTCCCGACGGCCCGACGTCGAGCGCGTCGGCGAGGGCGCGCGCCCACGGCCACGTCCACGGACCGAGGTTCGCCAGCAGCAGGAACAGCGCGCTCGCGAAGACGGCGAAGAGGTGGCCGATCCAGAAGTAGGACAGCGCGACGCGGGTGCCGCGCTTCCACTCGAGGTAGGCCATGCCCGCGAAGCTCGGCACGGTCGCCAGGTACACCAGCGGATGGCTGACGAAGAAGGCGCCGATCACGGCGGTCCAGTACCGCCCCTCGGTGAAGGCCGGGAGACCGTAGGCGACGGCGTCCCAGGCCGGCTGGCTCTCGAAGGGTCGCCAGAGGCTCTGCGAGGCGATGCCGACGATCAGGATGACCAGCACCATCCCGAGCGTTCCCGGGAGCGCCCTCAGGACGACGCCGAGTGCCCTCGGTCGCGTCGGGGGGAGCTGCGCCATGGCGACACTCTAGCCATCCCGCTGACGACCTGCGCCTCGGTTCCGGGGTCAGCGGAAGTCGCGCGAACGGTGCTGCACCCCGACCTTCAGGTCTTCGAATGCGTCGGCGAGGAGGTTCGTCACCCCCTCCGGTGAGCGCTCCAGCATGCCGCGGGCGATGAGCGCCGGGGAGTCCCGCAGCACCCGCCGGTACTTGTTCCAGACGCCGAGCGAGCAGATGACGTTGACGAGGCCGTGCTCGTCCTCGAGGTTGACGAAGGTGATCCCCGACGCTGTCGCCGGCCGTTGCCGATGGGTCACGAGCCCGGCGACCTCGATCCGCCGCCCGGTCTCATGCTCGCGGAGCTCGCGCGAGGTGAGCACCCCGCGCGCATCGAGCTGCGCACGGTAGTGGGTGAGCGGGTGGTCGTCGGTCGAGATCCCCGTGGCCCACAGGTCGGCGGCGAGGATGTCGTAGCTCGTCTGGTCGGGGAACAGCGGCGGCTGCACCGAGATCAGCGTGCCCTCGAGGAACTCGGGACGGTTCTGCGCGGCATCCCCCGCCAGCCAGATGCCCTCGCGCCGCGACACCCCGAGACTCTCGAACGCCCCGGCCGTCGCGAGGGCTTCGAGGTGGGCCTCGGTGGCGCCGGTGCGGCGGACGAGGTCGCGGAGATCGCGGAACGGGCCGCCGCGGTCGCGCTCCGCGACGATCCGGTCGGCCAGCGGCTTTCCGATGCCGGTCACCGCTGCCAGGCCGAGCCGCACAGCGAAGGCGCCGTCGCGGCGGTGGGCGGCGTCCTCGACGGGCGCGGTGGGGTCGAAGCCCGGCACCGGCGGCTGGATCCGGTCGCTGCACGAGGGGAGCCCGGTGGGCGGGAGTGGCGGGGAAGACGCCTCGGCCTTCCGGCGGAGGGGCGAGGGGTCCTCCACCGGCTCCAGAACGGCCTCGGTGTCCGAGGCGTGGATATCGGGACGGCGGACGGTCACCCCGTGCCGCCGGGCGTCGGCGGTGAGCGAGGCGGGCGAGTAGAAGCCCATCGGCTGCGCGCGCAGCAGGGCGGCCAGGAACGCGGCCGGATAGTGCAGCTTCAGCCACGACGACGCGTAGACGAGCAGGCCGAACGACAGCGAGTGGCTCTCCGCGAACCCGAAGTTCGCGAACGCCTGGATCTTCGCGTACAGGTCGTCGGCGACCTGGCCGACCAGGCCGTGCCGCGCCATGCCCTCGTAGAGCTTGCGCTTGAGCGACTCGATCCGCTCGATCCCCCGCTTGGAGCCCATCGCGCGGCGGAGGAGGTCGGCGTCCTCCCCCGACAGATCGCCCACCGCCATGCCCATCTGCATGAGCTGCTCCTGGAACACCGGGATGCCGAGGGTGCGCTCGAGCACGGGCTCGAGCTTCGGGTGCACGTAGGTGACCTTCTCCTGTCCGAGCTTGCGGCGGACGTACGGGTGCACCGCCCCGCCCTGGATGGGCCCCGGCCGGATGAGGGCGATCTCGATCACGAGGTCGTAGAAGCGCCGCGGCTGCAGCCGTGGCAGGAGCCCCATCTGCGCACGCGACTCGACCTGGAAGACCCCGATCGAATCGGCCCGGCAGAGCATGTCGTAGACGGCCGCCTCCTCTTTCGGGATCGTCGCCAGCTCCCACCTCTCCCCCGTCGCCTCGTCGATGAGGTCGAAGCCGTACTGCAGCGCCGCCAGCATCCCGAGGCCCAGCAGGTCGAACTTCACCAATCCCATCCAGGCGGCGTCGTCCTTGTCCCACTGGATGACGGTGCGGTTCTCCATGCGCGCATGCTCGATGGGGACGACCTCGCCGACGGGCCGGTCGGTGAGCACCATGCCGCCGGAGTGGATGCCGAGATGCCGCGGCGCCTTCAGCAGCTCGCCCGCGTAGGCGAGCACCCGGTCGGGGATGTCGTGGTCGGCGGTCTCGAACTGGCCGTCCCACCGCTCGATCTGCTTCGACCACGCGTCCTGCTGGCCGGGTGAGTGCCCGAGGGCGCGCGCCATGTCGCGGACCGCGTTCTTCGGCCGGTACTGGATGACGTTCGCGACCTGCGCGGCCCGGTCGCGTCCGTAGGTGGCGTAGACCCACTGGATGATCTCCTCGCGCCGGTCGGAGTCGAAGTCGACGTCGATGTCGGGCTCTTCGTCGCGGAGGGCGGAGAGGAACCGCTCGAACGGCAGCCGGTAGAAGATCGAGTCGATGGCCGTGATGCCGAGCAGATAGCAGACGGCGCTGTTGGCGGCCGACCCGCGGCCCTGGCAGAGGATGCCGCGACGGCGCGCCTCCTGAACGATGCCGTGGACGATGAGGAAGTACCCCGGGAAGTCTTTCTGCTCGATGACGCCGAGCTCCTTGTCGATGCGGGCGCGCCCGTCGTCGTCGAGATCGGGATAGAACCGCGGCACCGCCTCCCACACGAGGTGGCGCAGCCAGCTCATCGGGGTGTGCCCCTCGGGCACCGGCAGCTTCGGCAGCGCGGGCTTGGCCCGCCGGAGCGGGAAGGCGAGCTCATCGGCGAGGGTGACGCTGCGGCTGACGGCACCCGGATAGCGCAGGAACCGGCGCTGCATCTCGGCACCCGAGCGCAGGTGCGCGCCGGCATGGGAGGGCAGCCATCCGTCGAGCTCGTCGAGCCCTCGGCCCGCCCGCACCGCGGCGACGGCGGCCGCGAGCGGCATCCGCTCGGGCGCGGCGTAGTGGACGTTGTTGGTCGCCAGCACCGGCAGCCCCCGCTCCCGGGCGAGGCCCGCGAGCACGTCGTTGTCGCGGGTGTCGGTGGGGTTGCCGTGGTCGATGAGCTCGACGTCGACCGCGTCGGCTCCGAACAGCGCGACCAGCCGGTCGAGCTCGTCGCCCGCAGCCGCGGGGCCCCGGTCGGCGAGAGCACGGCGCACGGCGCCCTTGCGGCATCCGGTGAGGATCGACCAGTGTCCGCGGCCTCGGTCGGCCAGGTCGGCGAGGTCGTAGCGGGGGCGCCCCTTCTCGCCGCCGGCCAGCTGGGCGTGCGTGATCGCTGCGGCCAGCCGGTGGTAGCCCTCCTCCCCCCGCGCGAGGACCAGCAGGTGCGTGCCTTCGGGGTCGGGCGGGCCGGTGCGCGACAGGGCGGGCACCGAACGCGACGCCGTCGTCGGCGTCGGCGTCGGCGTCAGGAGTCCCTCGCCCGGTCCCCCGGCCGTCTCACCGAGGGACAGCTCCGCACCGAAGACGGTCTTCACCTGCAGATGCTCGGCCGCCTCGGCGAAGCGCACGATGCCGTAGAAGCCGTCGTGGTCGCTGATCGCGAGGGCGTGCAGACCGAGCCGCTCGGCCTCTTCGGCGAGCTCGGCCGGCGAGGAGGCGCCGTCGAGGAACGAGAACGACGAGTGGGCGTGCAGCTCGGCGTAGGGCACGGGGTCGTCAGGACGCGTGATCGGAGTCGGCTCGTACGGGCCGCGCTTGCGCGAGAACGCGGGACCGTCGCCGCCGTCGGGCTCGGGGCGGCCGCTCAGCACCCGTTCCATCTCCGACCAGGTGACCGACGGGTTGTGGAAGCCCATCAGTCGTACCGCCCCTCGGCGTGCCAGACCCCCGCCTCGCACACCAGCAGCCATGCCGTCTGATGCACGTCGACCACCTGGAAGCGGTGCGCGTTCCGCGCCCGCACGGCATCCCACATCCGCTCCACGACCGGCCAGGGCCCGGCCCACGTCTGCACCCGCCGCGTCGCCCCCGCCGCCACCAGCGCCGCCGGCGCCGCCGTCGGCTCGCCCCGCGCGTCGACGGCCACCATGTCGCCGTCGCCGTCGATCACCGCCACCGGCACCGGCTCGGCGAAGACCGTGGACGGCAGCGGGTCGGGGATGCTCCCCGGCCAGGGACGCGCCCGGTCGGTGGGCACCACCCGGTCGCCCCACGGCACGAGCACCTGCCGCTCCTGCAGCCACCGGCCGCCTCCGACGACCGGTGTGACCACCCCCCGGTGGCCGAGCATCGCCTGCACGCGCGAGAGGGCGTGGTGCACCTTCTCGTCGGGGCCGCCGCCGAAGAGCGCCCGCGCGTGGTGGGCGGCGGCATCCACCCGCTCCGGCTCGAGCCGCACGTGCGCGACGGCGCTGCGCAGGGTCTGCTCGGCCAGCTGCCAGCGCACCCGGTCGACGACCCCCGACGCGTCGAACGCCCCCGGATGCAGCCACACGCGGGAGCTCCGCTCCCCCCTCTCCCCGGTGACCACGACCCGCAGCTCGGTGCAGACGAGATCGACGGCGCCGAGGCCGGCGACGAACTCGTCGGCGGCGACGCGCACACCGAACGCCACCTGCTCAGCCAGCTCGAGCGGCGGCTCGAACGCGACCTCTCGGTGCAGTTCGGGCGGCGGGGTGCGCGGCGTCACCGGCCGGGAGTCGGCCCCCGCGGCCAGCGCGTGCAGTCGCGCCCCACGCGCGCCGAACCGCTCGATCAGTCGTTCCGCCGGGAGCGCGGCGACCTGCCCCAGGGTCTGCACCCCCAGCCGTGCGAACAGATCGACGATGTCGTGCTCGAGCACCGTCACCGGCAGAGGCGCGAGGAAGGCCGACGACTCCCCCGCCGGCACCACGCGGATCGGCTGATCCGCCCGCGTGCCCGACCGTGCCGCCTGCTCGGCCGTGAACGGACCATCGGCGACGCCCGCCCGCACGTCGGCGATCCCCGCGTCGCCCAGGATGCCGGTGAGCACCGTCGCCGCGGCCGCCTCGCCCCCGTAGTAGCGCGCCGGTCCTCTCGCCTTCAGCGCGCACAGCCCCGGCTGCAGCAGCTGGACCCCCGGCGCGACGTCTTCGAGCTGCGCGATGAGCGGGGCGAACACCCGCTGATCGCGCACCGGATCGGCGTCGGCCACCAGCAGCTGCGGACAGCGCGCCTGCGCATCCCGCCGCCGCTGTCCGCGCCGCACACCCTCGGCCCGCGCGGCAGCGGAGCAGGCGATCACCATGCCCTTCGCGAAGACCGCGATCGGCAGGGCCGCGTCGGGCGGCTCCGTGCCATCGCGGGTGAGGGCGACGATCGGCCAGTCCGGGACCCACACGACCAGACTGCGCACCGGTGCACCGCCGGTCTCCACGACCGGCGCGCCCCGCGTCTCTCCAGCCGGCATCAGCTCACCGCCCGCATCGGCGGCGCCTGCTCGCGCACGAGCCTCTCGACGGGCGCGATGGTGCCGTCCGGCGCCGGCAGCATCATCCGGTTGCGCCGGGGCACCGGGAACCGGCGGCTCGACACGGTGACGGTGAGCTCCCGGCCCGACAGGATGCCGTGCCCGTCGCCGAGCCCGGACCATTCCGGGCTGTCGACGTCGATCATCGCCTCGGTCTGCGGCCAGGGGCCCTGCACGAGGAGCACCGACCCGCGTTCGCGCATCCGTGCCGCGAGCCGGCCGATGTCGCCGTCCTTCGCCCGCGACGGCGGTCGTACGGCCACCACCGGCAGCACCTCGGCGATGGTCGCCGTCACCGCGAGCCACCGCGGCCCGGGATCGGGGATCAGCACCAGGCGCGACAGATCGACCCCGATGCGCTCGGCCGCCTCGACGCCGAACCCGGGCACCCCCACGACCCCGCACCACGACCCCGCCTGCGAGGGCTGCGCCAGAAGCGCGAACAGCAGCGACATCGATCGCCCGAGCGAGTACGCCGACCCCGGCCGGAGCCCCCGCCCCGGCAGCAGCTCGCCGATCGCCGGATGCACGGGCAGCACCGGGGCGTCGAGTCGGCGCCCCTGCACCCGCTCGAGCTGGGCGCGCAGCCGCTGCACCTCCTGCGCCGCAGCCGCATCCCGCACGATCGTCCTCACCTCGACAGGCTAGAACATTTGTTCTAGCACCTCAATCCGTCGAGATCGAAGATACGGACGACCACCGACATCCCGGTGGCGGCCGTGCGCTCAGGCGGCGAGCGCCAGATACGGCTCCCAGACCGGGTCGGTGCGCTCGGTGCCGCGGACCGTCCACTGCGCCCCGCGCGGCGGCTGCGGGATCCACTTGAGCTCCCAGCCCATCTCCTGCGGGGTGCGGTCGCCCTTCATGTTGTTGCAGCGCAGGCAGCATGCCACGAGGTTCTCCCACGAGTCCGCGCCGCCGCGCGACCGCGGCAGCACGTGGTCGATCGTCGTCGCCCCCTTGCCGCAGTAGGCGCAGCGGTGGGCGTCGCGGCGCAGGACTCCGCGTCTGGTCACCGGCACCCGGCGGCTTCCCGGCACCCGGACGTAGCGGGTCAGCAGGATGACGGCCGGGCGGTCGTACGCACCTCTCGCACCCCAGACCGGATCGTTGTCGACGTGTTCGACGACGGTGGCCTTGTCGTTCATCACGAGCACCAGGGCTCGCTTGAACGAGACGACGGCCAAGGGTTCGTATCCTGCGTTCAGCACCAGAGTGCGCATTCGGTGTCCTCTCGAACTGCCGTGACGGCTTCAGCGGTTGTTCGGTTGCGACGCCGCCCGTGCGGAGAGGGTGCGAGCACGAAAAAAGGCGCTGTCGAAAGACAGCGCCTTGGATCCACGACCGAGGTCGCGGCAGTCGTGCACACGATGCCGAAGGACATAGCGACCGGAGTCGTACCGGTCGGTGGCATTCACGGATCGAATGCCGGGCACTACGTCCATCTGCTCCCCCTGGGCTCGTGCGAGCGTCGGGATCAGGCTAATGCACCTCGCGCAGGGCGAGGCGCAACGGTATGCGAACGTTGCCGCGTGTCGGCGATGCGCGGCGGACGCGGATCAGCTGGCGTTGGCCTGCAGCCACGACTCGGCGTTGACGTAACCGCCGTTGAGCCGGATCTCGAGGTGGAGGTGCGTGCCGTAGGCACGGCCCGTGTCGCTGACCTGACCGATCAGCTGACCGGCCGAGACCGTCTGACCGACGGAGACGCGACGGCTGCCGTAGAGCATGTGCGCGTAGAGCGAGGTGACGCTCTTGCCGCCGATGTTGTGGGCGATCTTGACGTACACGCCCCAGCCCGGGCCGCTCTCGCTCGAGGCCACGACGACGCCATCGGCGATCGCGTAGATCGGGGTGCCGCGACCCACCATGTAGTCGGTGCCCTTGTGGCCCGCGTAGGGGGTGCCGAAGTTGTTGAACGAGGTGAGCGGGCGCACGACGTCGCCGGCGGCGGCGATCGTGGCCGGCACGGCCATGCTCACCGACGAGGACGACGAGGAGGACTGGGAAGCCAGACGCGCGGCGAGGGCGGCCTTGGCGGCCTCCTCCTGCTTCTTCTTCTCGATCTCCTGGGGCGTGGTGGCCGAGTAGCCGCCGCGCTCGAGGGCAGCGGGGGTGGCCTCGGAGGCGATGACGAGCGACTGCGCGTTCTCGGCGGCGACCTGCTGAATGGTCACGGCCTCATCGCCGACACCGCGTGCAGCGGCGAAGGCGGGGATCGCGACGGTGGCGACCATTCCCGCGACCGCGGTGACGGTCAGGAAGCTCCGCACCGGGTGCGCGGTGCGGTGACGGGCGCGACGGGTGGCCGGGGCCGGGGTCTTCGCCGCAGTGCGACGGGCCAGCAGACGGCGCGAACGACCGTTCCGGGGAGCATCCGCGGAGGCGGCGCTCATGACCTGGGCAGGGGTCGTCTCGGAGTCGGGTGCTTCCTTCGACGAGTCGAACTGTTCAGCCAAACTTTCCTCCCGGCCTCCGCTGACCCAGGTCGGGTCAGACGCGTCCGTCGGCAGTGTTCGTCGTACTGTGTCGGGCACAGATGTACGGGCTTCATCCACACGAACGACGGACCGTAGAGGCTTTCCGCGTGGAGGTCCTGTGGCGGGCTTCTCGCCGTCGGACTCTTGCACGCTACCGGAAAGTAACGAATAAGTCACGCAAGGGCCCCGTCTGTCAGGACCCTCCCCGGGGATGCTCAGGCTTGCGGGCGGGCTTCGACGAGGAAGATGTGGGACGCCACCTCGACCGGGAGCTCCAGTCCGTCGTCCTGTCCGTCCATCTGCACGAGGACGTATCCCTCGCTGAATCGGAACTGTCCCGACGCCCCCGGGACGACCCCGGCGGCGCGCAGCTGATCGAGCAGCTCCGGGTCGACCTGCACCGGCTCAGCGAGCCGGCGGACGGTTCCGGCGATCGGTCCGCCCTCGGTGTTGAGGGCGCGGACGAGGCCCACGACGCCGTCGTGGAAGGTGTGCGCGGGCACGTCGCCGAGCTGGTCGAGTCCCGGGATCGGGTTGCCGTACGGCGACTCGGTGGGGTGCCCGAGCAGCTCGATGAGGCGCCGCTCGACGAGCTCGCTCATCACGTGCTCCCAGCGGCACGCCTCTTCGTGGACGTACGCCCAGTCCAGCCCGATGACGTCGCTGAGCAGTCGCTCGGCGAGGCGGTGCTTGCGCATGACGTCGACGGCCTTCTGCCGGCCGGCATCGGTCAGCTCCAGCGAGCGGTCCTCGGAGACGACCACGAGACCGTCGCGCTCCATGCGCCCCACCGTCTGCGAGACCGTCGGCCCCGAGTGGCCGAGACGCTCCGAGATGCGGGCGCGCAGCGGAGTGATGTCCTCCTCCTCGAGTTCGAGGATCGTACGCAGGTACATCTCGGTGGTGTCGATCAGATCGGTCATGAAGGCCTCGTCGCGCGGGTACTGGGGTGGCCTCCCAGCCTATCCGTTTGTGACGGCCGTTGGCCGGGCGCGGACACCCGCCGACCGTAGAATCGGTCCATGGCCCACGTCACGCTGCCCCGCGAGATCCTGCCCACCGACGGACGCTTCGGATGCGGCCCGTCCAAGATCCGCGCCGAGCAGCTCGCCTCGCTCGCCGGACCCGGGTCGGTGCTGCTGGGCACCTCGCACCGGCAGTCCCCCGTGAAGAGCCTCGTCGGCCAGGTGCGCATGGGACTGTCCGACCTGCTGCGACTGCCCGACGGGTACGAGATCATCCTCGGCAACGGCGGGTCGACCGCGTTCTGGGACGCTGCGGCCTTCGGTCTCATCGAGTCGCGCGCGCAGAACCTCGTCTTCGGCGAGTTCGGCGGGAAGTTCGCCGGCTCCGCGGCCGCCCCGTGGCTGGAAGCTCCCGACGTCCGCAAGGCGGAGCCGGGCACCCGCGTCACTGCCGAGCCGGTTGCCGGAGTGGACGTGTACGCCTGGCCGCACAACGAGACCTCCACCGGTGTCGCCGCTCCGGTGACCCGCGTCCCCGGCGACGAGGGCGCCCTCACCGTCATCGACGCCACGAGCGCCGCCGGCGGCATCAACTTCTCGGTGTCGGAGAGCGACGTCTACTACTTCGCGCCGCAGAAGAACCTCGGCTCCGACGGCGGGCTGTGGTTCGCCGCGGTCTCGCCCGCCGCCATCGAGCGGATCGAGCGGATCGCCGCTTCCGGTCGCTACATCCCCGAGTTCCTGAGCCTGAAGAACGCCCTCGACAACTCGCGCCTCAACCAGACGCTCAACACGCCGGCCGTCGCCACGCTGCACCTGCTCGACAAGCAGCTCGAGTGGATCAACGGCAACGGCGGCCTCGGCTGGGCCGCGGCCCGCACCTCCGAGTCCTCCGACGCGCTCTACGCGTGGGCGGAGGCGGCGCCCTATGCGACGCCGTTCGTGGCGGACCCCGCCGACCGCTCGCCGGTGGTCGTCACGATCGACTTCGACGACACGGTGGATGCCGCTGCCGTCGCGGCGAGCCTGCGCGGCAACGGCGTCGTCGACACGGAGCCGTACCGCAAGCTCGGCCGCAACCAGCTGCGGATCGCGACGTTCGTGTCGATCGAGCCGGACGACGTGCGCCAGCTGATCAAGTGCATCGAGTACACGATCGACGGCCTGAAGGCCTGACTCTCCTCCCCCGTCCGTCCCCCGAGCTTGTCGAGGGGTCCCCGAGCTTGCCCCGGGACACGCTCGGGGACCGGGGCGACCCCTCGACACGCTCGGGGACCGGCGCGACCCCTCGACAGGCTCGGGGACCGGGGACCGGGCTAGGCGAGCGGCGACGGGCGAGGATCGAGCACGGCGGAGACGATCGCCTCGATCGCGAACTCCGAGGCGCGGGCGAGATCGACATCGGTCGGGTCGAGCAGCCACTGGACCTGCAGACCGTCCATCGCCGCAAGGATGCCGGCAGCGGCATACGCGATGGTGTCGGGCTCGGTGATGCCACGCTCGGCGCAGACCAGGCGGAAGGCGGCCGTCGCCTCGGCGCGCAGCGTGCGGTAGCGGCCCTCGAAGTACTCGCGTCCGGGATGGTCGTCGGTGACCGACTCCGCAGAGAGCACGGCGTAGGCCTGCACGATGCCCGCGCGACGCGCATTGAGCATCGCGGTGCGCACGAGGTGGCGGAAGAACTCCACGCCGTCAGGGATGTGCTGGCCCTCGATGTCGGCGACATCGGTCTGGTCGCGGTGTTCCAGCACCTCCAGGAGGAGCTGATCCTTCGAGCCGAAGTGGTGGAGGATGCCGGCGTGGGTCATGCCCACTTGATCGGCGATGTCCTGCAACGTGCCACCGGCGAAGCCCTTCGCCCCGAAGATGTCGACGGCGGCATCCAGGATGTCCCGGCGGCGCGCGATCGTCTCGGGCCGCGATCGCGGCTGACGTCGTCCGTCGACCATGTGTCGTCCTTCTCTCGGGTGCCGGATCAGAGTCTACGCAGATCGACTCGGCAACGATCCCGCATCATAAGTTGCTTACTTACTTACTTGATTGTAAGTTAAATCTCGCAATCACACTCAGCGCCGAGTTGCCTCGTTCGAGAGTCACACCCGGCGCCGGGATCCACTCACGAAGGAGAAGCAATGAGGCTCAAGACCTCCCTCGCCGCCGTCGGCCTCGCCGCGGCACTGGTGCTGACCGGCTGCGCCGGCGGCACGGGCGAAACCACCGAACCGGAAGGGTCGGGCGCAGCCCTCACGATCGCCAAGCCCGACGGCGCGATCACCACCGAGTCGAACAACCCCTACCTCGGCGACTCGTCCGCCTCGAAGTACGGCTACGGCAAGGTGCTCTTCGAGTCGCTGGCGCTCGTCAACCCCACCGGCGACCTCGGCACCACGCCGTGGCTGGCCGAGGAGGTCACCTGGAACGAGGACTACACCCAGCTGACCGCCAAGGCCCGCGCCGGCGTCACCTGGAGCGACGGCGAGGAGTTCACCGCCGACGACATCGCCTTCTCCTTCAACCAGGTGCTCGACGGCAAGCTCAACGACACCAACGCGCTCGACCTGAAGAGCGTCACCGTCGACGGCGACACCGTCACCATCGACTTCAACAGCTCGAAGTTCACCCAGCAGGCGCGCGTGCTGCACTTCCAGATCGTGCCCGAGCACATCTGGGCCGACATCGCCGACCCGAACACCGACCCGCTCACGGGCGAGGGTCAGGCCGTCGGCACCGGCCCGTACGTGCTCGACTCGTGGACCACCGAGTCGGTCACCCTCACCGCCAACCCCGACTACTGGGGCGGCGAACTGGCCGTGCCCGAGCTGCACTATGTCTCCTACGGTGACAACGCGGCGCTCACCACCGCGCTGGCCACCGGCGAAGCGGACTGGGCGCAGGCGTTCATCCCGCAGATCCAGGACGCCTACCTGTCGGCCGACGACCCGAACCAGTTCCTCGTCTCGCCGACCGCCGGCGCCGGCACGCTGTTCCTGAACCTCCAGAAGAAGCCGTTCAACGACGTCGCCCTCCGTCAGGCGCTCGCCTGGACGATCGACCGTCAGGCCTACGTCGACATCGCCCGCGAGGGCGCGAGCTCGCCGGTGTGGAGCGTCACGGGCCTCGGCGAGGTGCTCGACAGCGAGATCCTGCCCGAGTACCAGGGTCAGGACTACTCGGTCGACGTCGAGAAGGCGAAGTCGATCCTCGAGGACGCCGGCTACACCTGGAAGGACGAGAAGCTCATCGACCCCGACGGCGAGGCCGTCTCGTTCTCGATCTCGGTCCCGGCCGGCTGGAGCGACTGGAACACCGAGCAGGCCCTCATCGCCGAAGAGCTCAAGGAAGGCCTCGGCATCGACGTCAAGGTCGACCAGCCCGACTGGGGCGGCTGGGACGCCGCACGCCAGGAAGGCACGTTCGACGCGATCATCCACTGGCTCGAGGACACCGGCAACGCGTACGGCATGTACACCTCGACGATGGACCCCAAGTGGATCGTGGACGGCAAGGCCGCGTTCAACTTCGGCCGCTTCGACGACCCGGCCGTGACCGAGGCGCTCAACACGTACGCCAACGCCTCGTCCGACGAGGACCGTCAGGCTGCACTCGCCGTCATGCAGAAGGCCTTCGTCGACAACGTTCCGGCGATCCCGCTCGGCTCTCACCCGCTGCTGGGTGAGTTCAACACGCGGAACTACGTGGGCTGGCCGTCGGAGGACGACCAGTACGCGTCGGCCGACCCGACCCAGCCCGCCGTCGTGCAGGTGCTGACGAAGCTGACCCCGGCCGAGTAAGCCCATCGCTCCCGGTGGAGCGGACGCACCTCGCGTCCGCTCCACCGGGGCGCGCACCCACACGAAAGCGAGCGCTCCGATGAGCGAACCCCTCCTCACCGTCCGCGACTTCTCCGTCGTCTACGACGTCGACCCACCCGTCGCCGCGGTCAAGAACGTGACCCTCGAACTCCAGCGCGGCGAGATCCTCGGCCTCGCCGGCGAGAGCGGCTGCGGCAAGACCACCCTGGCCTACGGCGTGCAGCGCCTCCTCAAGGCCCCCGCCGTCATCACGAGCGGCTCCGTCGTCTTCCACGACGCCTCCGGCGACGACATCGACATCAACAGCCTCGACGCCGAGCAGATGCTCGCGTTCCGCTGGGACAAGATCTCGATGGTGTTCCAGGGCGCGATGAACGCGCTCAACCCGGTCGCCACGATCGGCTCCCAGCTCGAGGACGTCTTCATCGTCCACCGTCCCGATATGACGAAGGCGCAGCGTCGCGAGGCCGTCATCGAACTCCTCGACATCGTGAAGGTCGGCGGGCCGCGGTACCGTTCCTTCCCCCACGAGCTGTCGGGCGGCATGCGCCAGCGCGTCATGATCGCCATGGCGCTCGCCCTCCGCCCGCAGCTGATGGTGATGGACGAGCCGACGACCGCGCTCGACGTGCTCGTGCAGCGCGAGATCCTCCGACAGATCTCGCAGCTGCGCCGCGAGTTCGGCTTCTCGGTGATCTTCATCACCCACGACCTGCCGCTCCTGCTGGAGATCAGCGACCGCATCGCGATCATGCGCGAGGGCGAGATCGTCGAGCTCGACACCGCCGAACGCATCTGGTCGAACCCCCAGGACGCGTACACGAGGACCCTTCTCGCCTCGTTCCCCCGCCTGACCGGCGAGCGGGGGGTGGTGGTCCGATGACTCTCCTCGAGTTCGACCACGTGTCCAAGATCTACTCCGTCCGCGGTGCCGGCCAGATCAAGGCGCTCGACGACGTGAGCTTCACCCTCGAGTCGGGCCAGACGATCGGCCTGGTCGGCCAGTCCGGCAGCGGCAAGTCGACGATCGCGAAGATCCTCACGCAGCTCGAGGTGCCCTCCAGCGGAGAGGTGCGACTGGACGGGGCGCCGATCCCCCGCCGCGGCAAGGGCCTGCGCTCCTACCGCCAGCAGCTGCGGATGGTGTTCCAGGACCCGTTCGCGTCGCTGAACCCGTACCACTCCATCCGCTACCACGTGGAGCGTCCGCTCCGCCTGGACGACGTCGTGCCGGCGTCCGAGACCGAGGCGGAGGTGCGCCGCCTGCTCGAACGGGTGCGCCTCGACGCCGACGCGGTCATCGATCGCCGCCCCCACGAGCTGTCCGGCGGTCAGCGCCAGCGCGTCGCGATCGCGCGCGCCCTCGCCTCGCGGCCGCGGCTGCTCATCGCCGACGAGCCCGTCTCGATGCTCGACGTCTCGCTGCGCCTGGGGGTCCTGAACCTCCTCGCCGACCTCCAGCGCGAAGAAGGACTCGGCGTCCTCTACATCACCCACGACCTCGCGACGGCGCGGCACTTCAGCGACGAGATCATGGTGCTGAACCAGGGTCGGGTCGTCGAACGCGGTCCTGCCGACGACGTCATCCTGCGCCCGCAGGACCCGTACACGCGGGAACTGCGCGCCGCATCCCCCGATCCCGAGAAGCACTTCGCCGCGATATCCGGCGCCGGAAGCGCTGAGACCCTGGGAGGTTCCCTGTGACCGCCGTCGAACCCCAGCTCCCGCCGGAGTCGCTGACGCGCACCGCCGACCCGCTCGAGGTCGGGACGACCGCCACCGTCGCCGAGAAGGGTCACTCGCGGATCCCGTGGCGCTTCCTGGGCGGCCGCGCCGCGTTCTACCTGTTCACGCTGTGGGCCGCGATCACGATCAACTTCTTCCTGCCGCGGCTCATGAAGGGCGACGCCGTCGACCAGTACCTTTCGCGCAACCGGAACGTGAGCCCGGAGGCCGCGGAGGCGCTGCGCGCCCTGCTCGGGCTCGACTCCGACAAGAGCCTCCTCCAGCAGTACATCGACTACTGGGGCCTGCTGCTGCGCGGCGACCTGGGCGTCTCGCTGCTGCACGGCCTGCGTCCCGTCACCGAGGTGATCGCCGGCGCACTCCCGTGGACCATCGGACTCGTCGGCTTCGCGACGATCATGTCGTTCCTGATCGGCACGATCGGCGGCGCCATCGTCGGATGGCGGCGCGGCAGCAAACTCGATGGACTCATCCCCGTCACCACCTTCCTCAGCACGATCCCCTACTTCTGGCTCGGCCTGCTCGCCATCGCCGTGTTCTCGGTGAACCTCAAGTGGTTCCCGATCGGCAAGGCGTATGGCGTCGGCGTCGTCCCGGAGTGGTCGGGCGAGTTCATCGGCGAGGTGATCCACCACGGCACCCTGCCGGCGGTCACGATCATCATCGCCTCGCTCGGCGGCTGGATGCTGGGCATGCGCAACATGATGCTGACCGTCCTCGACGAGGACTACATCACCGTCGCGCAGGCCAAGGGCATGCCGAACCGGCGGGTGCTGTGGCGCTACGCGGCCCGCAACGCCGTGCTGCCCCAGATCCAGAGCTTCGCGCTGTCGATCGGCTTCATCGTCGGCGGCACGATCGTCATGGAGATGGTCTTCAGCTATCCGGGCGTCGGAAAACTCCTCCTGGATGCCACCAACGCGAAGGACTTCGCGCTCATGCAGGGTGTCTTCCTCGTGATCACCCTGTCGGTCCTCGTCGCCAACATCCTGGCCGACCTCGCCTACGCGTTCCTCGACCCGCGCACCCGCCAGACGGAGGCCTGAGCATGACTGTCACCGACCGCCCTCTCGCCCCCGCAGCGACCGCCACCTGGCGCAGCCGTTTCGGCGCCGCGTTCGCGATGTTCCGCAACCGCAAGTCGATCGCGGGCCTCGCGATCCTCGGCTTCTTCGTGCTCGTGGCGATCTTCGCCGACGTGCTCGCACCGTACTCGCCGACAAAGGTCGACAACACGGCCCGCTTCCAGCCGCCGTCCGCCGCGCACTGGCTCGGGACGACCCACATCGGCGAGGACGTGCTGAGCCAGGTCATCCACGGCACCCGCGGCGTGCTCGTCGTCGGGTTCCTCGCCGCGATCATCGCGACGATCATCGCGATCGTCGTCGGCGTGATCTCGGGCTACCTCACGGGGTGGCGGAGCGAGGCCCTGTCGGCGCTCACGAACGTCTTCCTCGTGATCCCCGGCATCCCGCTCATCATCATCGTCGCCTCGACCTTCGAGGATCCGCCGCTCATCCTGATCGCCGGCGTGCTCGGGATCATCGGCTGGGCGTGGGGCGCGCGCGTCCTGCGCGCCCAGACGATGTCGCTGCGCAACCGCGACTTCATCCAGGCCGCGCGCGCCAACGGCGAGCCGCTGCGGCGGATCATCGCCGTCGAGATGCTGCCGAACCTCATGGCCCTCATCGCGGCGAGCTTCGTCGGCACGGTGACCGCCGCGATCCTGGGGCTCACCACCCTCTCCTACATCGGCGTCATCCCCGTCGACACCTACAACTGGGGGACGATCCTCAACTGGGCCAGCGCCCAGGGCGCGTTCCGCCAGAACCAGTGGTGGTGGTACCTGCCCCCGGGCCTGTGCATCGCCGCCATCGGCGTGGCCCTGTCCCTCATCAACTTCGGCATCGACGAGTACGTCAACCCGCGCCTGCGCTCCGCCGGCGAGCGCGCCCGCGCGATGAAGAAGAAGGGGCTCGACGTCAACGACGCGGTCACCGCCGTCCGACCCGCCGCCGCCTCCGATCCGCAGCTCCCCCTGACCTCCAAGGACTCCCCCGCATGACCACCGTCGACCTGTCGACCTTTCCCTACCTCGACCCGAGCCTGTCCGTCGACGACCGCGTCGCCGACCTCCTCGGCCGCATGACGCTGCCCGAGAAGGTCGGTCAGATGCTCCAGCTGGACGCCCGCGAAGACCTCGACGAGGCCGTTCTCGGACGCCACGCCGGGTCGATCCTCCACACCTCCCCCGAGAAGGTGCTGCAGGCCGCGGACCTGACCGCGCGGACCCGGCTGCGGATCCCGCTGCTGGTGGCCGAGGACTGCATCCACGGGCACTCGTTCTGGGAAGGCGCGACCATCTTCCCCACCCAGTTGGGCATGGCGGCGACCTGGGACACCGACCTCGTCGAGCAGGTCGCCCGCGCGACCGCCGCCGAAGTCGCCGCCACCGGCATCCACTGGACCTTCTCGCCGGTGCTGTGCATCGCCCGCGACCTCCGCTGGGGCCGCGTCAACGAGACGTTCGGCGAGGACCCGTTCCTCATCGGCGAGCTCGCCTCTGCGATGGTGCGCGGCTACCAGGGCGGCGGACTCGACGACCCCGACGCGATCCTCGCCACCGCCAAGCACTTCGCGGGATACTCCGAGACCCAGGGCGGACGCGACGCGAGTGAGGCCGACATCTCGCACCGCAAGCTCCGCTCGTGGTTCCTGCCGCCGTTCGAGCGCGTCGCCCGCGAGGGCTGCCGCACGTTCATGCTCGGCTACCAGACCACCGACGGCGTGCCGATCACGATCAACGACTGGCTGCTCAGCGACGTGCTGCGCGGCGAGTGGGGCTACACGGGCACGCTCATCACCGACTGGGACAACATCGGGCGCATGGTGTGGGAGCAGAAGGTGCAGCCCGACTACGCCCACGCCGCCGCTGCGGCCGTCAAGGCCGGCAACGACATGGTCATGACGACGCCGAAGTTCTTCGAGGGGGCGCTGGACGCGGTCGCCTCGGGCATGCTCGACGAGGCCGACATCGACCGCGCGGTCGCCCGCATCCTCAGCCTCAAGTTCCGCTTCGGACTGTTCGAGAACCCTCGGCTCCCCGATACGGCGCGCATCGGCTCAGTGATCGCCCAGCGCGCGCACACCGACCTCAACCTCGAGGTCGCCCGCCGCTCGCTCGTGCTGCTGCGCAACGACGGCACGCTGCCGCTGGAACCCGCGACCACGCCGAAGCGGATCGCCGTCGTCGGCCCGCTCGCCGACGACGCGCAGACGCAGCTCGGCGACTGGGCCGGCTCCTCCGGTCAGGTCGACTGGATGCCGGACGGCCACCCCCGCTCCCAGATCACCACCGTGCTCGACGGCCTGCGGGAGCTCGTCCCGGCGGACTGGGCTGTCGAGTTCGCCGAAGGCGCCGGCATCCTGGAGCTCTCCGACGACCCCGCCGGCGTGTTCCCCGACGGCCAGCCCCGGCCGCCGATCGTCGTGCCGCGCGAGCCGGATGCCGCGCAGATCGCCGAGGCCGTCGCTGCCGCCGAGCGCTCCGACGTCGTCGTCGCCGTGGTCGGCGACCGCATCGAACTGGTCGGCGAGGGCCGCTCGACGGCCACCCTCGAACTCGTCGGCGGACAGCGCGCGCTGCTGGAGGCCCTCGCGGCCACCGGCACGCCCCTGGTCGTGGTGCTCCTCGCCTCCAAGCCGCTCGTGCTCCCCGACGCCGTGCGGGACGCGCCGCTCGTCTGGGTCGCCAACCCGGGTATGCAGGGCGGCCGGGCCATCGCCGAGCTGCTCCTCGGGCACATCGAACCGCAGGGCCGGCTGCCGATCTCGTTCGCGCGTCACGCCGGCCAGCAGCCCACCTACTACAACCAGATCCGCGGTCAGCACGGCGACCGCTACGCCGACCTCACGCAGAGCCCCGCGCATGCCTTCGGAGAGGGCCTCGGCTACTCGACGGTGGAGTACGGCGAGGTGGAGATCCTCACGCCCTCCGTCGGGACCGCGGACGTCGTGCGCGCGCGCGTGACTCTGCGCAACACCGGCTCACGCCCGGCGCACGAAGTGGTGCAGGTGTATGTACGCGACCAGGTCACCTCGGTGAGCTGGGCCGACAAGGAGCTGAAGGCCTACCGACACGTCGACCTCGCCGTCGGCGAGACCGCGGTCGTGGACTTGACGGTGCCGGCGTCGGACTGCACCATCGTGGACGCCGCGGGACACCGCATCGTCGAGCCCGGTGCCTTCGAGCTCCTCATCGGGCCGTCGTCGCGCGACGAGGTGTTGCAGCCCGCGGCGTTCGAGATCCGCTGACCCGGCTGCGTTTCGTCTCGGTCGCTCCGCTCCCTCGCTCAACGACCGAACGCCCGTCCCACCGGTCGTTGAGCGAGCGCAGCGAGACGAAACGCGCCCCGGATGCCCGCCACCGGTCGTTGAGCGAGCGCAGCGAGACGAAACGCGGAAGTCAGTCCTCGTCGTCGGAGTCGGAGTCCTCGGCCGACTCGTCCAGCTCGTCGATGTCGACACCGTCGACGTCGCCGGAATGGAGGATCGGCGAACCGTCGTCGTCGAAGTCGGCCGCGTCCAGATCGTCCAGGTCGTCGTCGGCGTCGAGGTCGTCGTCCTCATCGAGGTCGTCCGCGTCCTCGCCCTCGTCGTCGCCGTCCGCTTCGGCGAGCGCAGCCTGCGCCGCCTGGTAGTCGGCGAGGCGCTCGGCCCACGGCACCCAGTCGGGGGCCAGCAGGGCGCCCTCGCCGGGCAGCAGCTCGACTTCGAGGACGGTGGGCTCAGCGTCCTCGACGACGGCCACGCTCACCGTCCAGAACCAGTTCGGGTAGCCGGCGAGGCGGTTGTAGAAGCGCAGCGAGACGACGCCGCCCTCCTCGAGGGTGTAGCCGGCGGGCTCGCCGACCGTCGCCGCCGGCGTGATCTCGAGCAGCGCAGCGCGCGCGAGGTCGTGGGCGGTCAGCAGCCGGTCGTCGACCGACTCAGGCGTCGAGGTCATCAGCCACCTTGCGCAGGATCGCCGCGACCTTCTTGCCGTGCGCACCGCTCGGGTAGCGGCCGTGACGCAGGTCGCCGCCGATCGCGTCGAGAACCTTCACGAGGTCCTCGACGACGACAGCCATGTCGTCGGCCTTCATGCGGTTGCGCTTGGAGAGGCTGACCGGGGCGTCCAGGACGCGGACGGCGAGCGCCTGCAGGCCCTTGCGCCCGTCGGCCACGCCGAAGTCCAGACGGGTGCCGGCCTTCAGCGACTCCGTGCCGGCGGGAAGCGCCGTCGCGTGCAGGAAGACGTCCTGGCCGTCATCGGTGGTGATGAAGCCGAACCCCTTCTCCTCGTCGTAGAACCTGACCTTGCCGGTGGGCATCTCAACCTCGCTGGGTACTGCCGGGCCCGGGACGCGCTCGTCTCCGGGCAGGATGGAAGAGGGGCCACGGGGCCCCGGACCCAGCCTACGCCACGGCGGTCAGCCGCTAGGCTGAGTCCGATGACTACACCTGCCTCCGGCGACGATCTCCCGGTCCGCCGCATCGACCGCATCCTCGCGATCATGTCGCTGGGCCTGCTGGTGCTGTCGCTGATCTGCTTCGTCGCGATCATCATCGGCTCCGCCGTGAAAGCCGACTTCAGCGCCGGCGTCTGGCCGACGGTGGGCGTCGTCGTCTACATCGCGCCGATCCTCGCCTTCGGCCTGCTGCTGGCGGTGCTCATCATGACGTTCGTCCGAAGGGCCCGGGCCGGCAAGGGGCGCTGACGTGGCAGCTCCCGACGCGCGGACCCTGGCGACCCACCTCGCCACGCTGGACGACGACGCGCTGCGAGAGCTCCTGTCCGCCCGGCGCGTGGCGCCGACGGCCGGATGGTCCGACTACTTCGACGCCGCAGACGCTCTCCTCGACACGGCCTCCATCGTGCGCGGCGCGGCCGCCCTCGCGGGGCCGGCGGCCGCCGCGCTCGAGCACGCCGTCACCGGCGGATCCGCAGTCCCCGAAGGCCCGGAGCGCGACGCCCTCGTCGCCCACGCGTTCGTCACCCCCGACGGTGTCCCCTACGGCGCGGTCACCGCCGCGTGGGGCTCGGTTCCGACCTCGCGCGCGCAGCCGCCGACGCCCGGCGCTGCGGAGGACGACGCCCATGCGGCTGAGCGGGCCTTCGCCGCCTCGACCTCGCTCGCCGATGTGCTGCAGTCCGCGATCGCCGCGCCGCTGTCGCGCATCGGCTCGGGCGCGCTGGGCGCGGCCGAGCGTCGCCGGCTGATCGAAGAGGGAGCGATCGACGCCCCCGAGGTCGCCGACGACCTCATCGCCATCGCCGCCTGCGCGGGGCTCGTCGCCGACATCGACCGGCAGTGGCTTGTGACGCCGCTGGGAGACCAGTGGCTCGAGGACCGCACCGTCACCCGCTGGCACGACGTCGCCCGTCGCCTGCGCGACTCCCTCCCCGCGGCACTGCGCGCCTCCGGCGGCGGGTGGATCCCGGTGGATCAGTGGCGGGACGCCTACCCGTTCGACCCGTCGTGGCCCGCCCGGGCCGACCATCTGCGCCGCCTGCTGGTGCGGTGGGCGATGATCGGCGGCGATGGCGCCAGCCCTGCATGGGCGACCGGCCTGGCCCACGGCGGCGACGCGGACAAGGCGGCCCTCCAGGCGCTGCTGCCAGCCGAAGTCGACCGCGTCTTCCTCCAGAACGACCTCACCGCGATCTCGCCCGGACCGCTGGATCCGCAGCTGGATCGTCGGCTCCGGACGATGGCGCACCGCGAATCGCGCGCGCAGGCCTCGACCTACCGCTTCACGGCCGAGTCCCTCACCGCCGCGCTGACGGCCGGTGAGAGCGCGGACTCGCTGCGCGACTTCCTCAGCGGGCTCTCGCTGACCGGCCTTCCGCAACCGCTGGAGTACGAGATCGAAAGAAGCGCCCGCCGCCACGGCAGCGTGCGCGTCGGGCCGGACTGGTCGGGTCGCACGCGAGTGACGGCCGACGATCCCGCCCTGCTCCAGTCGATCGCCGTGGATCAGGCGCTGCGTCCGCTGGGACTCCATGCCGAAGACGGCGCGCTGCTCACCCGCAGCGGTCCCGACACCGCGTTCTGGATGCTCGCCGACGCCCGCTACCCGGTCACGGCGGTCGATGCCGACGGCAACGTGCGCACGCTCGACCGTCTGCGCCTCGCCCCGGCCGAGGAGCCCGCCGAGCCCGTGGACGCATCGGCACCGCTGCGCGCCCGGCTGCGCGCCGCGCACGCCTCCGACGCCGACTCGGCGTGGCTCGGCCGAGAGCTCGAGCAAGCGGTCCGCGCCCACACCGTGCTCGTGATCGTCGTCCGGATGCCCGACGGCAGCGAACGCGAGATCACGATGGAGGCCACCGGTCTGGGCGGCGGGCGCCTGCGGGGCCGCGACCGCGTCGCCGACGTGGAGCGCACCCTTCCCGTCTCCAGCATCGCCAGCGTCCGTCCCGCCTGACCGGCCCACCGTTCCGCGACTGCGTCGGTGGGATGACAGTCGTCGTCCCTTAGACCGCCGGATGGCGACAACGACTGTCGTCCATCCGGCGCGGATCCTCCTCCCCCGCGACCTCTGTCAGGCGACTGTCCACGGTGTGGCCGCGGGGTGGCCGGCGGCGGCCGCGAGTGCGTCAGGGTGGGCGGATGCCGTCCCTGCCCGCGCCCCTGCCGCCGGAGCTCGGCACCGCGTTCGGCTACCGCGAGGCCCGTGACCGCGGCGCCTCACCGCGCCGCCTGCGCGCCGGCGACCTCGCTGCACCTCATCGAGGCGTGCGTATCCGCGTCGCCGAGGCGGCCCTCCCGCACGAAGACGCGGACCGCGCGTTGCGGATCGCGGAGGCCGTCAGGCGGCGCGCCGCGGCGTACGACATCGTCCGGCACCCCGACGCATTCTTCACCGGACGGTCCGCACTCGCCCTGTGCGGGCTTCCGCTCGAGCACGTGCCCGGGGAACGGCTGAGCGGTGACCTGCTCCTCTCCGGCACCGGAGCGCTCGATGTCGGCGTCTTCGCCCCGCAGCGCGCACCGCGGGCTCGTGGCGTGCACGCGGTGCAGATCCGTCCCGCCCTGGCCACCCTCCGCAGCGTGGGCGGGTTCCCGGTCACGAGCCCCGCGTCGACCTGGGCGCTCTTGGCCGACGAGCTCGACGCGGCAGCACTCACGCGACTGGGCGATGCGATCGTCCGGATCCCGCGAGACGAGCGCGGTCGCCCCCTCCCGGAGAAGCAGCTCGCGACCATAGATCACCTTCGCGCCGCGGCGGAGGTCCCGCGCCGCCGCGGCAGGCCGGCGCTGCACACCGCGCTCACGCAGATCCGCGTGGGGAGTGCGTCACCGCTCGAGACGGACTGGCGGCTCGGTGCGGCGTCGGCCGGGCTTCCCGAGTTCGACCTCGACGTCGAGATCCGGGACGGGCGCGGCGGACTGCTCGGGATCGCGGACGCCGCCCATCGCGGATACCGAGTCGCCGTCGAGATCGAGGGCGACCACCACCGCACCGACCGCGCACAGTGGTCCCGCGACATCGAGAAGCATGCCGCGTATGTCGCCGCCGGATGGGAGCCCGTGCGGATCACCGCGACGCACCTCCGGTCCGGCCGCGCGACGACCCTCCTCACTGCTGCCCTGCGCCGCCACGGCTGGCTCGGCTGAGCCCTCTCCCACCCCCTTCGGATGGCAGTCGTTGCCACCGCACGCCGAAGTGATGGCAGTTGTTGTCGCCTCGACGGCCCGGAGCCGACAACGACTGTCATCGAGTCGCCCGCAACCGACAACGACTGTCATCCGAACGGACGGGAACCCAAACGGACGGAACCCGCCGGACGGATCCCGGACGAGCCCTCGTGCGTCCCGGTCGACCGCCGGCCGGTAGACTGGCACGTTATGGCTGACGGCCCCCTCATCGTGCAAAGCGACCGGACCGTGCTCCTGGAAGTCGCCCACCCGGCGGCCGAGGACGCACGGCATGAACTCGCGATCTTCGCCGAACTCGAACGCGCCCCCGAGCACATCCACACCTACCGGATCACGCGCCTGGGCCTGTGGAACGCGCGTGCCGCCGGACACGGCGCCGACGACATGCTCGCCACCCTCGAGCGGTGGTCCCGGTTCCCCGTGCCGCCGTCGGTGTCGATCGACATCCGCGAGACCGTCGGCCGCTACGGCCGCCTGGTGATCGAGCGCGGTGAGGACGGCGAGCTCCTCCTGCGCTCCACCGACGTCGCCGTGCTGGCGGAGGTCTCCAAGAACAAGCGCATCCAGCCGCTGCTCATCGGCCACCCCGAGCCCCACATCTTCGTCATCGACGCCTGGGCGCGCGGCCACATCAAGCAGGAGCTGCTGAAGATCGGCTGGCCGGCCGAGGATCACGCCGGCTACACGCCGGGAACGCCGCACGAGATCGACCTGCACGAGGACGGCTGGACCCTGCGTCCCTACCAGCGCAAGGCCGTCGACATCTTCAGCGAGGGCGGCTCGGGCGTCGTGGTGCTCCCCTGCGGCGCCGGCAAGACGCTCGTGGGGGCGGCCGCGATGGCCGACACCAAGACGACGACGCTCATCCTCGTCACCAACACCGTCAGCGCACGGCAGTGGCGCGATGAGCTCCTCAAGCGCACGAGCCTCACCGCCGAAGAGATCGGCGAGTATTCGGGTCAGGCCAAGGAGGTCAAGCCCGTCACCATCGCGACCTACCAGATCCTCACCGCCAAGCGGAAGGGCGAGTACGCCCACTTGGCGCTCCTGGACGCCCTGGACTGGGGCCTCATCGTCTACGACGAGGTGCACCTCCTCCCGGCACCGGTCTTCAAGCTCACCGCCGACCTGCAGGCGCGGCGCCGGCTCGGCCTCACCGCCACGCTCGTCCGCGAGGACGGCCGGGAGGGCGACGTCTTCAGCCTCATCGGCCCCAAGCGCTTCGACGCACCGTGGAAGGAGATCGAGGCCCAGGGCTTCATCTCCCCCGCGATCTGCTACGAGGTCCGCGTCGACCTGCCCGCCTCGGACCGCCTCGAGTACGCGGCCGCCGCCGACGACGAGCGCTATCGCCTCGCTGCGACTGCCCACGCCAAGATCGGCGTCGTCCGCGACCTCGTCGAGAAGCACCGCGGCGAGCAGATCCTGGTGATCGGCCAGTACCTCGACCAGATCGACGTGCTCGCCGAGGCCCTCGATGCGCCGCAGATCACCGGCGCCACTCCGGTCGACGAGCGCGAGGCGCTCTACGGCGGCTTCCGCGAGGGCCGTATCCCGGTGCTCGTCGTCTCGAAGGTCGCGAACTTCTCGATCGACCTCCCCGAGGCCTCGGTCGCGATCCAGGTCTCGGGCTCGTTCGGCTCACGCCAGGAGGAGGCACAGCGTCTGGGACGTCTCCTGCGTCCGAAGACGAGCGGTCACACCGCGAGCTTCTACACGCTGATCGCCCGCGACACGGTGGACCAGGATTTCGCGCAGAACCGTCAGCGCTTCCTCGCCGAGCAGGGCTACAGCTACACGATCCTCGACGCCGAGGGACTCTCGGCCGCCTGATCCCCCGGCTCGGCCTCACCCACCGGGGGCTCACCCACCGGCGCCTGATGCACCGGCGGCTGATAGACCGGAACCTGCGCGCCCGGCCCGGGCGCCGGCGCGCCGCCCCACGCGGGTGCGGCCGGCAGGGGCGGTACGGGCGCGGGAGTGACGATGACGGTGCGGCCGAGGCGCGAACGCCGGAAGAGCCACTCCACGACGCCGACGTAGCTGCCGATGAGGAGCGTCGAGAAGACGAGACTGATCCACCCGGGCGATGACGCATTGACGTCCGAGAGACCGGCGAGCCCCAGCAGGAACGCCAGCAGATTGTTGACGACGTGCAGGGCGATGGCCGCCTCGAGGCCGCCGGTGCGCCAGGTCAGCCAGCCGGCGGCGACGGCGAAGATGCCGACGCTCAGCTGCCCGAGCGGGTCGTAGAGGTGACCGAGCACGAACAGCGGCACCGGAAGCAGGATCGCGAACGCCGGATGCCGCAGCCACCGCCCGACGGCCTGCATGAGGTAGCCACGGAACACGTACTCCTCGGCAGCGGCCTGCAGCGGGACGAGCAGGAGGAGCACGACGAGGGTGGTCCACAGCGCGGGGTTGTCGGCGGGAGCGATGACGCCCGAGCCGTCGGTGACACCCTCCGCGCCCCCCGGCAGCAGGAACGAGAGCCCGCTGAGGACGATGGCGACGACCACGGCGGCGCCGGTGGTCAGCAGCAGCCAGCCCCAGCGCAGGCGTCCCGCGGCCGACGAGATGAATCCCAGCTTGCCGCCCTGCACGATGAGCGACGCCAGGACGTACGACGGCAGCAGGAACACGATGCTGAGCAGGAGGATCGCCACCAGCACGGGATCGGTGAGGTCGAACGAGACGTCCGATCCCCCGGCCAGCGACAGGAACCGCTCCGCCAGGGAACGGTCGGCGAAGGCCATGAGCCCGATGGCGACTCCCAGCACGACCGTCAGGGCCAGGTAGAACGCGGCGGCGAGGAGCCCCGTCACCAGCGGAGTCCACCACCCGCGGCGGCGGCGCGCGAACCCCAGGCGATGGAAGGCGAGGCCTCCCACGATGGCGTCGACGGGGAGCGGCTTCGGCGGGGGCGGCAGCGTCATGCTTCCATGATGTCTCACCCGAGCCGCCTCATTTCCAGCATCCGCAGGGAATCGGATGCCAAGATGGCCCTATGAACGCTGCGCGCATTCTCGTCGTCGACGATGAACCGAACATCCGGGACCTGCTCGTGACGAGCCTGCGTTTCGCCGGCTTCCAGGTCCGTGCCGTCGCCAACGGCGCCCAGACGATCTCGGCCGTCCTCGAGGAGGAACCGGACCTGATCATCCTCGATGTGATGCTCCCCGACATGAACGGGTTCAGCGTCACCAAGCGGCTGCGGGGCGCCGGATACACGGCGCCCATCCTCTTCCTCACTGCGAAGGACGAGACCGAGGACAAGATCGAGGGCCTCAACGCCGGCGGCGACGACTACGTCACCAAGCCGTTCAGTCTCGACGAGATCGTCGCCCGGATCCAGGCGATCCTCCGCCGCACGATGCAGGCCGACGAGGAGTCGACGATCAAGGCCGGCGAGCTCACCATGGACCAGGACACGCACGACGTCCTCGTCGGGGAGGTCTCGATCGACCTCTCCCCCACCGAGTTCAAACTGCTGCGCTACCTCATGCTCAACCCCAACCGGGTGCTCAGCAAGGCGCAGATCCTCGACCACGTGTGGGAGTACGACTTCAACGGCGACGCCGGCATCGTCGAGAGCTACATCTCGTACCTCCGGCGCAAGATCGATCCGTACTCGTCCGAGCCGCTGATCCAGACCAAGCGCGGGTTCGGCTACATGCTCAAGACCGGCAAGACCACGTAGTCCGCGCGCACGCGCGTCCGAGGGGGTCCGACCTGAGCGGCACCAGCACCAAGACCGACCGCCTCACCATGTGGTGGCGCGGCACGAGCCTGCGCGCCAAGGTGACGGGTGTCACGGTCGCCGTGCTCGCGATCGGGCTGATCTCCGCCGGGGTGGGCACGATGGTGTTCCTCCGGAACTCGCAGATCGCCTCACTCGACGATTACCTCCGTCAGCTGGCGCCGACCGACGTCGCCAGCACCGTCTTCGACGTGGAAGTGTACGAGGGCGTCCCGATGTTCATCGCCAAGGAGACCCCCGGCACCCAGTACTTCGTGGCCGTGTACGGCCCGGACGGCGCCCTGAAGGCCACAGCGGGCGACAACGGCCCCGACCCCGATTTCCCCGAGATGTTCACCCTCGAGGACACGCTGACCAAGGGCACCGAGCCGTTCGAGCTGACCACCGTCGACGGCACGGGGAAGTTCCACGCGAGCGTCGACTTCCTGCCGCCGCTGGAGGGCGTCCGCGACAACTACACGCAGATGGTCGCGATCCCGCTGTCGAGCGTCAACCAGACCGTCGCCAACTACATCGGCATCTACACGATCCTCGCCATCCTCACGATCCTCGCGGGCGCCTTCGCCACGCGGAGCGCCGTCACCCTGGCCTTCCGCGGCCTCGGCCAGGTCGAGGACACCGCCATGTCGATCGCCGCGGGCGACTTCAGTCAGCGGATGGGCGACATCGCGCCCGGCACCGAGGTCGGGCGCCTGAAGACCGCGATCAACGCGATGCTCGACCGGATCGACCACGCGCTCGGCCAGCGCGACGCCTCGGTGCGTCAGATGCGGCGCTTCATCGGCGACGCCAGCCACGAGCTGCGCACACCGCTCGTGACCGTTCGCGGATACGCGGAGCTCTACCGGATGGGCGCGATCTCGGGCGACGAGCAGACGGCGCAGTCGATGGAGCGGATCGAGAAGGAAGCGGTGCGCATGGGCGCCCTCGTCGAGGACCTCCTCGCGCTGGCGCGCCTGGACGAGCGACGCGACATCGTCATCCTCGACGTCGACCTGCGCCCGATCGCGCGCGACGCCGTGCTCGACGCGCGCGTCACCTCCCCCGACCGGACCGTCACGATGATCGACGAGACGGTCGTCATCGCCACGGTGCGCGACGAACCGGCGCGCGAGGAGCCCGTGCGCGGGAAGGACACCGTCATCCGCGGACGGCGCTCGGGCGCCAGCCTCGCCGATGCCACCCGGTCGATCCTCCGGCGCCGGCCGCGGGGCACGGCCGGCGAGGGAGCCGCCGAGACGCCGCGGGGCCCCGGAGCGCCGACCGACGCCCCGGAGGCCGCATCCGAGCCGACGCCCTCGCCCGCACGGCACGTCGTCGACCCGATCGTGCTCGGCGACGAGAACAGGGTGCGGCAGGTCGTGGCGAACCTGCTCGCGAATGCCCGCCGCTACACCCCCACGGGCAGTCCGATCGAGGTCGCCGTCGGCGTCGATGAGCGCGCGGGAATGGGCTGGATCGCCGTCATCGACCACGGCGACGGCATCCCCGAGATGATCCGCGACAAGATCTTCCAGCGCTTCTGGCGCGCCGACACGTCCCGCACCCGCGAAACCGGCGGCTCGGGGCTCGGGCTGTCCATCGTCGCCTCGATCGTCGAGGCGCTGCACGGCTCGATCGAGGTCACCGAGACGGCGGGCGGTGGGGCCACCTTCCGTGTCTCGTTCCCGCTGGCCAAGGCGCGCCCCGTGGAGGATCACCTGCTCATCGAGACCCAGCCCCTCCCGAGACTGCGCGAGAGCTGACGCCTCCTCCCCAGACCGGCGCACACCCGCGCCGTCCACGGACAGGGCAGCGGACGTCTCAGGGCGGCGGGGACGCACGTAGCGTGACGGCATCCCTGAACCGAAGGAGCCTCACATGGCCGTATTCAGCGTCGACTCCGACGCGGTGATGTCCGCCACCTCTGCCGTCCGCGCCACCGGCGACCGACTGCAGTCCGACACGGCGGCGATGATGGCGCAGCTGACGCAGCTGCAGGGGTCGTGGACCGGTTCGGCATCGGTCGCGTTCCAGGCGGTGATCGAGCGCTGGCGCGCCGCGCAGCGGGAGGTCGAAGCGGCACTGGCGGACATCAGCGGCGCGCTCGGCCACGTCGCGCTGCAGTACGCCGAGACCGAGCAGGCGGCGGCCGGAGTGTTCCGCTGACGCGATGAGCGTCCGCGCCCGCGCACGCAAGAAGGGCCCCTCCGAAGAGGGGCCCTTCTCGTCAGTGCCTGTCAGGCGTGGATCAGAAGTCCATGCCGCCGGTCGGGTCGCCGGCCGGAGCCGCCGTCTTCTCGGGCTTGTCGGCGACGACCGCCTCGGTCGTCAGGAACAGACCGGCGATCGACGCCGCGTTCTGCAGGGCCGAGCGCGTGACCTTCACCGGGTCGTTGATCCCGGCAGCCAGCATGTCGACGTACTCGCCGGTCGCGGCGTTGAGGCCCTGGCCCGCGGGGAGCTCGGCGACCTTGTTCGCGACCACACCCGGCTCGAGGCCGGCGTTGAGGGCGATCTGCTTGAGCGGGGCCTCGATGGCGACCTTGACGATGTTCGCACCGGTCGCCTCGTCGCCCGTGAGCTCGAGACCGGCGAACGCCTTCTTGCCGGCCTGGATGAGGGCCACGCCACCACCGGGGACGATGCCCTCCTCGACGGCTGCCTTCGCGTTGCGGACGGCGTCCTCGATGCGGTGCTTGCGCTCCTTCAGCTCGACCTCGGTGGCCGCACCCGCCTTGATGACGGCGACGCCGCCGGCGAGCTTCGCGAGGCGCTCCTGGAGCTTCTCGCGGTCGTAGTCGCTGTCGGTGTTGTCGATCTCGCGCTTGATCTGGGTCACGCGACCCTCGATCTGCGCCGAGTCGCCGGCACCCTCGACGATCGTGGTCTCGTCCTTGGTGACGATGACCTTGCGGGCACGACCGAGCAGGTCGAGCGTCGCGTTCTCGAGCTTGAGGCCGACCTCCTCGGTGACGACCTGGCCACCGGTGAGGATCGCGATGTCCTGCAGCTGCGCCTTGCGGCGGTCGCCGAAGCCGGGGGCCTTGACGGCGACCGACTTGAAGATGCCGCGGATCTTGTTGAGCACGAGGGTCGCGAGAGCCTCACCCTCGACGTCCTCGGCGATGATGACGAGCTCCTTGCCGTCCTGGATCACCTTGTCGACGATCGGCAGAAGGTCCTTGATGTTGGAGATCTTCTGGTTCGCGATGAGGATGTACGGGTCCTCGAAGACAGCCTCCTGGCGCTCCGGGTCCGTGACGAAGTAGGGGTTGATGTAGCCCTTGTCGAAGCGCATGCCCTCGGTGAGCTCGAGCTCGGTGCCGAAGGTCTGCGACTCCTCGACGGTGACGACGCCCTCCTTGCCGACCTTGTCGATCGCCTCGGCGATCAGCTCGCCGATCTCGGGGTCGCCGGCGGAGATGGATGCCGTGGCGGCGATCTCCTCCTTGGTCTCGACCTCCTTGGCGTCCTCGAGCAGCTGGGCGGTGATCGCGGCGACGGCCTTCTCGATGCCCTTCTTGAGCGAGATGGGGTCGGCGCCGGCGGCGACGTTGCGCAGGCCCTCGCGCACGAGCGCCTGGGCGAGAACGGTGGCGGTGGTGGTGCCGTCACCCGCGACGTCGTCGGTCTTCTTGGCGACCTCCTTGACGAGCTCCGCGCCGATCTTCTCGTACGGGTCGTCCAGCTCGATCTCCTTGGCGATCGAGACGCCGTCGTTGGTGATGGTGGGGGCGCCCCACTTCTTCTCGAGCACGACGTTGCGACCGCGGGGGCCGAGCGTCACCTTGACGGCGTCGGCCAGGATGTTGAGGCCGCGCTCGAGGCCACGGCGGGCCTCCTCGTCGAAAGCGATGATCTTTGCCATGTGTGTGTCGTCCCTCCCGGACGTAGGCGATGTCTTTAGCACTCAACAAGATCGAGTGCTAAATCATTCTGGCACTCGACCATGGCGAGTGCAAGCCGCCGGTTCGCGGGTGCGGCGTCAGCCGACGACCTGCACCGATCCGCGCTCGGGCACGAGCTCGACCCACGTGTTGCCGGGTGCGAGGCGGACGCGTTCGCCGTCGGCGTCTTTCAGGATGATCCGGGAGTCGCGGTCCTTCTTGGACCAGCTGATGCGCATCGTGCGACCGTTGGTCGAGACGGTCCCCTTGCCGGAGCCGACCAGGCGCGTCCGCGGCACCTCGCCGTACTCGACCTCCACGGTCAGCGTCACGACGTTGGCCGCGCGCAGCTGCTTCCCGTCGGCGTCGAGGTCCTTGTTGCCGTCCTGCCAGCGCAGGTAGCGCTTCGCATCGCCGCTCCAACGCCAGGCGCGGTGCGACTGATACGAGAACTCGATGTCGACGCCCTTGGCGCGGCGACCGTCCGCCGCAGCCGACGAGGCGGACGCGCTCGCGGCGTAGGAGAACTGCTGCGCCGGCGGGTCGATCTTCTTGTAGGCGGCGCGCAGCTCCTGCGCCCGGACGACGACGTTGTGGGGAGCGCGCTTGGCCGACGAGCGGTACATGTACCGATCGTCCTTGCCGCCGTGGATCGACGTGTGGAGGTCGGTCGCCCGGATCATGTCGACGAAGTGCGCGCGACCGCCGGAGAACGCGATGATCCCTCCGAGGGGTCCGACGATCTCCGGATCCATCGGGCGGATGCTGCGGATCGGGCCGATCTCCTTCGGAACATCCGAGAACCACACCGCGACGTAGCGCGTGATACCGCCTTCGACGAGCTCCTCGAACACGATGTCCGTGTGCTCGAGCCCCCACTGCGGACGCGCGTCCCAGTGGTTGTCGATCTTCGCCGCCAGTGCCGGACCGGTGATCTCGGCGAGCGGAACCTCGGTCCCCCGCAACGGCGAGGCGCCGGTGGTCGGCGTCGGGGTCGGCGTGGGAGTAGGCGTCGGTGTCGGGCTCGGAGTGGCGGTCGGCGTCGGCGAGGGCGCCGCCTCGGTCTGCGGCGTGCAGCCGATCAGCGCCGCAGCGGCGAGCGACAGTGCGGCGAGGGCGGCGACGGGGCGCAGGGGAAGGGTCACCCGGGCAGGATAGCCGAGCGCGATGACGTCACGCCGTCACGACGCGGACCGACTCGGCCTGCGGCCCCTTCTGTCCGGTGCCGACGGTGAACTCGACCGTCTGGCCCTCTTCGAGCACGCGGAAGCCCGACATGTCGATGTTCGAGTAGTGGACGAACACATCCTGGCCGTCGACGACCGTGATGAAGCCGAAGCCCTTCTCAGCGTTGAACCATTTGACGGTGCCCTGCGTCATGTTTTTCTATCCCGTCATGCGAATCTCGTGAAGCGGTGGAACGTGCCAATGCTAACGACGCGCCGATCGGCCGATCCGCCGTTCCGGCAACTGTTGACACAGCTGAACCGAAGTCTTCACACGCAGGAAACACGCGCCCCGTCGCGGGCCTCGGCGGCTAGTCGGAGCCGTCCGCGGCGCGGTCGAGTCCGAGGACGATGACGAGCTGCTTCAGGCCCTCGCCGTCCTCGTACGCCTCGCTGAACTCGATGTTCGCGCCGCCGATCGCCTGGGCGAGTCCGCGCGCGGCGCCCTCGTCCTCGGCGGCCGCATAGAAGACCGTGGTCTCGTCGAAGTCCTGCGAGCCCGCATCGCCGACGGTGACGTCGTTGGCCGACCAGCCCGCCGCGATCACGTCGGCGCTGACGCTCGCCCCGAGCTCCGCGTCCGGCGTGGCATTGAGGATGAGGACCGTGTACGAGGTGTCGACGATCGGCTCCGCCGTGGGCCCCGCGGTGGGCGCGACCGCGGTCGTCGGCGCCGCGCCGAACCGACCGCCGGCCCAGAGCGTGCCGACGATGCCGAGGGCGACCAGCACGACGGTCGCCACGGCCGCCCACAGGAGGATGCGCCCGCGACGCATCCGCGGCTGCTCGGCGCGGTGCGCACCTACACGGTGGGCATCGCGCTCCGTGGCGGACGTGATCTCGTCGAATCGATCCGACGGGGGTGTCGGCGACGGGGGTGTCGACAGGGGGCTCGGCATCCCCGAATTCTATCGGCCGGGTCCGAACGCCGCCGTCGCGGGCGCCGTGCGCGCCTCGCGCATGCGACGGAGCCGGTGCACGAGCATCGGGTCGTAGGCGAGCGCGTCGGCGTCGTCGACGAGCCGGCCGAGAAGTTGGTAGTACCGGGCGGGCGTCAGCGAGAGCTCCGCGCGCACGGCCTCTTCCTTCGCCGCTCCGTGTGCACCCCAGCGCGCCTCGAAGTCCAGGAGGACGCGGTCGCGGTCGGAGAGGGGCACGGCTCCAGGGTAGGCGGCCAGGGCATCGGCATCCCGCAGCGCCACCCGCCTCGCGGGAAACCGGGCCGCCTCGCGGGAAACCGGGCCGCCTCGCGGCAAACCCGCAGGTGCGCACGGAACACTCCGCGGCCGCGTCGGGTTGAATGGAGTGGACGTAAGGAGCCGTGATGACCTACAGCGTGAACAAGACCGACGAGCAGTGGCGCGAGGAGCTGTCCCCCGAGCAGTACGCGGTGCTGCGCCAGGCCGGGACCGAGCGCGCGTGGACCGGGGAGCTGCTCGACGAGAGCCGCGCCGGCCTCTACACCTGCGCCGCGTGTGGAGCGGAGCTCTTCCAGAGCGGGACGAAGTTCGACTCGCACTGCGGCTGGCCGAGCTTCTACGAGTCGGTGCGCCCCGAAGCGGTCGAGCTCATCGAGGACCGCTCCCACGGCATGGTCCGCACCGAGGTGCGCTGCGCCACCTGCGGATCGCACCTGGGCCACGTCTTCCCCGACGGATTCGGCACGCCCACCGGAGACCGCTACTGCATGAACTCGCTGTCGCTGTCGTTCAGCCCCGAGTCGTCCAGCGCCGAATCCTCGACCCCCGAGAAGTGACCGGGGCCCTGGAGGCCGTCCGCGCGCGGCGGTCGTGGTCGAAAGTCACCGACGCCGCCCCGACGCGCGCGGAACTCCTGGTGCTCGTGTCGGCGGCGGGACGGGTGGCCGACCACTCGTCGCTGCGCCCGTGGCGGCTCATCGAGCTGCGCGGGGATGACCGCGCGCGGCTGGGGGCAGCCATCGCTGAGGCGCAGGGAGACGACGAGCCCTCCACCAAGCCGCTCCGCGCGCCGCTCCTGATCGCCGTCGTCGCGAGCTACCGCCGGAGCGAGAAGGTGCCCCGCTGGGAGCAGGAGGCGGTGGCCTCCGGGGTGGCGCACGTGTTGAGCCTGCTCTTGGACGAAGCGGGCTGGGGCGTCATCTGGCGCACCGGCTCGTACACCCGCTCCGCGGCCGTCGCCCGGGCGCACCGGCTCGGCGAGGACGAGGAGCTCCTGGGCTGGCTCTACGTCGGCGGCAAACCCGCCGGCGCCCGCCCGGGACGCCGCAAGCTCGTCGACGCGCGAACGATGCTGCATCGCCTGCCGCCGGCGGTGAACGGCGACACAGTCGCGGGATCCGGTGGCGAGGAGCCCGCGGCGAAGCTCGGCAAGAAGGCGAAGAAGAAGGCGCGCAAGAAGGCGAAGAAGGCCGAGAAACGCGCCCGGAAGGCCGAGAAGAAGGCGCGTGACGCTTCGGGAACCGGCGGCGCTCAGGCCTGACGCCGCCGGCGCCACGGCACGGCGGCGACCACGACGGAGGCGAGCGCGACCACCACGGTGACGAGCTCGACGATCCATCCCGGGCCTGCCGCGGCCGGCCAGGCCACGTCGATCACGAGCGCCGTGAGGAGCTGGCCGGCGACGGCCCCGAGGCCGAGCAGCAGGACGCCGGTGTGCACGACGATCGCCGCCGACAGGAAGATGTAGAACACGCCCATGGCCCCGCCGGCATAGAGCCACGGTTCGGTGGGAAGCGCCTCGGGAGCGCCACGGAGCGCCACGCTCACCACCGCGGCGATCACCAGCAGCACGGTGCCGCCGACGAAGTTCACGAGCGTGGCGGTGAGAGGGGTGCCGACGCGCTGACGCAGCCGGCCGTTGGTCGCCTGCTGCCACGCGATCCCCACGCCGGCGATGAGCGGCAGCACGAGCATCCACAGCGGCACGCGGTCCAGCACCCCGCCCTGCAGCGAGACGGCCACCGCGACGAGCGCCAGCGCCCCGCCCAGCACGCGCGGCACCGTGACGGCCACCACACCCGCCGGTCCGTAGCCGATCCGGTCGAGCACCAGTCCGTTGAGGGTCTGCCCGGCGACCACCCCGACCGTGAAGAGGGAGACGCCGATCACGGCCACCGCGAGTCCCTGCGTGGCCACGGTGAGCGCCCCGGCGACACCGCCCAGGAGCATCCACCACGGGATCGTCCGCTCGCGCATGCCCGCGCGCAGCGCCCGCGCGCCGCGCCGTCCGCTCGGAAGTGCCAGCGAGAGGGCGATGAGGATCGCGAGCCCCGAGCCGAACGAGATCGCCGCCGCGACGAGCCCGTCGCTCAGCCGCAGTCCGAGCTCGCCGTTGATGCGCGCCTGGGCGGCGGTCATCATGCCGATCAGGACGGCGCCCGACAGCGCCAGCCAGGCCGGCATCCGTCTCTGTTCCGGTGCGGAGCTCACCGCACGAGCCTAGGCGAGGTCGGGGTCGGCGCGGCGGTCTAGAACTCCGTGGTAGCGGACGTCTCGCTACGTGTTGCTACTGGTTGCGCACGCCAGGCCCGCACTGGAGATGGCCAGAGCGCCGCCAGCAGCCACGAGGACGACCAAGTCTTCGGACAGGTAGTTCAACGGTCGCACGTCTTCCGCGCAGGGGAGCATGACCGGGCATTCTGAATCGGCCTGACTTTCGTTCCTATCGGGAGCCTTGTCCGGCGGTTGCCGGTTGGCCTGATTCTTGGCCAGCGTAGTACGCGTCCTCGACCTCGATCGGGGTGCGCATGTCGAGCTCTCCGTGGAGCCGTGAGTTGTTCCACCACCACACCCATTCGAGGGTCGCGAGCTCGACCTGCTCGACTGTCCGCCAGGGGCCGCGCTGACGGATTAGCTCGGTCTTGTAGAGGTTGTTCACCGCCTCGGCCATCGCGTTGTCGAACGAGTCGCCGACGGTTCCGGTGGAGGGGACGGCGCCGAGTTCGACGATCCGCTCGGTATAGATCATCGCCATGTAGTTCGATCCGTGGTCCGAATGGTGCGGGCTCCGGTCGGTACATTCACCCGGTGGGCGGCGGCAACTCGCGCAGGGGGGCGACGACTGGATCGTCTGCGGGCAGTGATGCGGAGCATGGGCGGCCTCATGTGGGCTAGAGGCGCTGTCTCAGTGTTCCGGACGCGGTCATCTACACGTTGACCCGCCCTGATCACGTGACGATCCGCGGTGTTGAGATCCTTCCCAGCGCGCGGTAGATCTGAGTCGCAACCTCGACGGGGCTCTGGAAAACCGAGAATCGTTCCAAAGTGCGGCCGCACTTTGAGCTACTCTCTCGATATGACGCTCTTGGCACCGGGACCGCGCACCGTCGGCGAGAACACCTTGCGGTGGGAGATCAAGCAGGGGGACGTGTGGGACCTTGCCCCACAGCTCAGGGGGGGCTCCATCGATTCGATCGTGACGTCACCCCCGTACTGGGGCCTGCGCTCCTACGGGCACAGTCACAACGAGAACGTGCTGGATGCGTGGCTCGCAGATGGTCACACCCGCCAAGAAGTCCCCACATACGACTGGTACCGCGCCCACGGCGGGGTACTGGGACTCGAACCGTTCCCCCAGTGGTTCACATCATTCTTGGCCGACATATTCGACAAGCTTGAGAGCCCTCTGACCTCCGGCGGAAGCCTCTGGGTGAACCTCGGCGACACATATTTCGGAAGGTGGTCATCGATTCGTGAGGAAGGCCGACAAGGACTCGCGTCCGCGACGCGAACCCGGCGACGAACACCGAGCGGCGGAGTCCTACACGATAAGCAGCTTCTGATGATCCCCGCACGATTCGCGATCGAGATGCAAGATCGGGGTTGGATACTTCGAAACGACGTCATTTGGCACAAATCAAACGTCGCCCCTCGCCCCGAACGCGATCGACTACGGCTCAGCCATGAGCATCTGTTCCACTTTGTGAAGCGCCGCACGAACGGCCGTCCTGCGTATTACTACGACCTGCCCGCCGCTGAGCCCGGGAGCCATGACGTCATCACCGTGGCTCCCGCTCGCTCCCGAGTGGATCATTCAGCGACGTTCCCGTCTGAATTGATCCGGCCCCGTATCACCTCCACCTCCCCCGCCGGCGGGACGGTCCTGGACCCATTCTGCGGATCGGGCACCACCGTGGTGGCAGCTCTACTCGAGGGACGAAACGCGATCGGATTCGAGCTGTCTGAGCGATTCGCAGAACTCGCTCGCTCCCAGGCAAGAGCAACCGGCATTGGAAGGGAGAGCGACAGATGACCGAGCCGGTTCGAGCGATCCCCAAGCACCTCGAAGAGAGCCCTCAAGCTACTTTCGACGCGCTCATAGAACTCACGAGGCCGACCAGCGTGCAAACGTACAGGGCAGTCTCCCAACAACTCACTCCCGAACAGCTCGCGGCGGCGCTACTGCGGATCGCGACTACCAGCAAGGGAGACGCGAATGCGAGTTGAGTTCACGCCGCTCAGCGTTGCTCCGGTCCGTGTTGTTCCCGAGGTCAAGTTGGGCCGCGTGACGTTGCTCGAAGGATTGAACGGTGTAGGGAAGACAACCGCTGTCCGCCTTCTCATGGTCTGCGCAGGCGTGCACCCTTATCCCAACGAGAGCGAATCCTGGCGCAGTTTTCGCGACTACATCGGTCAGTTCCGCGTCACCGCGAGCGGACTCAACAAGGTATCCGAGATCAGCTGGGAACTCGACAGTAGGACCTGGCCGGCAGAGGATGCGGACGTCATCGATGATGCCTGGTTCAAACAGATCGTCATCGATCATGAACCTGCCTCGCTAGCGGACGTCACTCGACTTCTCGCCGTTGAGCGCATGGCCGGGGACCGCAGCATCGCCGAGAACTTCGCCGACGAGCTGACAAGCTTCACCGGCGTCGTCGTCCGCGAGCGTGCGCGACTTGATGACTTGAACAGGTCAGAAGACTCTGTTCTCGGTCGCTCGCTACAGCTCATCGACCATGTGCACAGGATGGCTTTCCGCGGCGATGTCGTGTCCCTCGAGCACGTCAACGCGAGTCTCGAGGCGATTTCGTCAAACCGCGAACAGCTGGCGCGCGAACGAGAGTCGCGCCACGACGCGGCGCAGGAGCTGGAGGAGCTAGTCGACCTGCTCTCGGGGCTCGCAGACGACGAGGCGAGAGAACCAGAACTCGAGGCCGCTCAGGAAAGGTCCGAAGCAGCCGTCCAAGCTGCCACCGAGGCTCTAAACCGCTCTCGGGATGAACGGGCTGCCCTTCTCGCCCGGACTGACGTGAGCAAGTCGCAGGAACACCTTTACCGTGCTCGCAGGAACATCCAGAACAACGAACGTCAACTGGACACGCTTCGTGTGCAGATCGCCGACTTGTCAGCGAAGCTCGCCGTAGTTGCCGAGACCGCGTCCATCGGCAACGGAGTTCACAGTGCGCAAGTATCCCTCGATGACATCGAGAGGGAGATCGGAGAGGCTTCCGAAGTACCCGGGACCATCGCACTCGCAGAACGAAGCCGAGAACTATTGCTAGCTTCGGAACTACCGACGAGCACCCAGATCGTGCCGACCTCCTACAGCCCGGATCCAACCATCGACGGACTGCAGTCCGCTCTCGGACTGCGCGCCGACGAGCTCTCACTTCTCCCTTCCACGGCTGACATGGAGCGCTTGGAATCGAAACGGGACGAGATAGCCAGCAGACTGAACGACCTCGAGGACTTGCGCACTCTCCTTGAGAAGCGCGATGCCGTCGCACAGCGGGTAGTGACCTACCAAAACAAGATCGACCGCCTCTCACAGTCCGGAGCGGCAGACGCTGTCGAGTCCGCCGCGAGACTGGCGACCGCGATCGAAGAGGCAGAGAAGGCCTTGGACGAAGCGGTACAGCAACGGGCGCAAATCAAGCTGAGACTGCACCAGCTGAGGTCGGGAGGAAGTCCTGCACTGCGCCGCGCGAACGCAGATGGCTTGCTGAAGAAGACCGGGTTAAGGGAAGCAGAAGCCGTTGATGCACTCCATCAGGCCCGCGATATGGAACAGAATCTCGTGCGCAAACTTCGAGAAATGGAAACAGAGTCCGCGCGGCTGGAGAGGGAGCGCGATCAGCAGGTCGATGACATCTCGCTCGGCGCGACAGCGCTGACCAACTCGGAGCAGTTCGCTTGGCTCCGACAGCTGGAAGAACCAGTGGGATGGCGCGTGGAGTCGTCGGACGAACCAGGCGAAGTGGCAGCACGTCTCGGTGAATTGAACGACCGGGTTGCTCAGGCGGAGTCGCTTCCGAATGAGCTCATCAACGACCTGATCGGGCTGTCCACTGCGCTCGACACCTGGTCCGGTCACCTCCGATCCGGCGGCAGCTCTCTCCGAGGCGAGAGCGGTCCGAACAGCATCCACGAAAGGGTGCGGCTCTGGGCCAACCGCCGGTTCGGGGACTACCTTGCGCAGCCGACGATCGTCGAGGGGCTGCTAGAGGGACGGGCGACAAACATCCGTTTCGAAATCGACAACGCGACGGTCAGCTGGACCGAGGGGGACACGGAGCACTCACGGCGCTTGGACTCCTTCAGCAGCGGCCAGCAGGCCTACGTTTATGCCCGAGCTCGACTCAAAGCGTTCGAGACGGAGCATTCCAACATCCCAAACCGCGTCATCTGCATGGACGAGTTCGGAGCCCTGCTGGATCACGAGCACCGTGCCCTCCTAGAGGCTCACCTCGTCCAACGTGCCCAAGGGGTGACGAGCGACTCCGTCCTTCTCGTACTCCCTTACCTTGAGACTGGAGACGCTGACGCGCTCATTGGGGAAGCTCGCATCGAACTCTTGAGCCGGCAGAAGCAAGTTGATGAGCGCGGATATGTGACGCGGGATCTCTCATGACCGGCGAAGGAGAGAGCCAGCTAGAGGCGCTGGGACTGCCACGATCACTGAGTCGTGATCAGGCCCACGACTGGGTCGCGGCAGCGAGACGGCTGCACCGGGAAACAGTCGGCGAGCCGAGCGACATCATGAACGACCTTCGCGAGTCTGGGGTGTACTTCAACCCGGTCGCATCTGGCACCCGGCTGCGGAAGTCCTTGGAGCTCGTCTCAAAGGAAGGCGCAGCGTCGCAGCTCTATCGGATGCTCCCATCGATCTGGAAGCTCAACCTGCCGGAGAATCGAGTGCTTCTCACTCCAGAGGGAATTGCTGGTTCGTACGCTCTCCAGGAAGCAATCAAACACACCGCTAACAGCACAGTTCTCCCCCGCTCTCACGCCGCCCCCGCCGTGTCCGGCTTGCTGACGCAGTACAGCAAGTGGAATAGACACCGAATCGGCGGAGTAGTTGCGCTGCTGGAGGGGACCGATAAGCCCATGCAGTACCAGGCGATCGGTGCACTTCTGCTGATGTTGATCAACGACAACGTAGGAGCCCACCACGCGCTGGTGGCGATCAAAGAGGACGGCTCGCGGCGCCGCGAACTCATCGACGAAGCCTTCTTCACTGCCTCCCACGCCTTTACCCTCGGGCTCGCACCTGCGAGCAAAATCCGAAGCGGCGGCCGTCAACTGATCGGTGGCTGGATCATCGGTGAGATCAAGCGACGTCTCGGATCGAACTTCGTCTCCACCACAGAGAAGGGGTCAGAGCCTGCGACAGTGTACGTAAAGGAAGAGGGCGTGCCAGCAGCGCTCGAACTGATCGTGCGTGACCTTGCGCGAGGTAACCGAAAACGCCCCTCCGCTACGGACTTGGCGGAAGCGTTTGACCGGCTTGTCGAGATCTTTCTGGTTCAACGAGGCCCACTCGCTGCTTTCGGTGATTTGCACGAGTCTCCCCGCCGGACGCAACGGCTACGGACTTCTCTCCTTGAGGAGTACCGAAAGCACCTGCACGAGCAAGACCCGGCGAGGGACGCGTGACGGAGAAGCAGCGCAGAGTATCTCCGGCCGTTGAGTTGATCAACGGGATCGCCCGAATACATGACACACGACCTCGTCGCCTCACGGTGGTGCCGGTCGCTGTCGACAATGACAGCCCCGTTCCGGCCCTCTTGGAAGCTCTCATGAGCGCGTACTCAGGAGTGTTCCTCGACGTCGACGCCGACACTGGTTCCCGATTCTCGGAGCCGGCAAGTACCGAAAGACCGCCGCGAGAACTGCAGGCGGTGCTCGAGACCAACCTGAGTTCGGCGAACGTGACATTGAGATCAAGGCTCTCGGTCATCGAAACGTCCGAGGGCTGGGACGCATCTTTCGACCACCTACCATCCAACGCCGCCGGCAGCACAGGAGAGCAGCGCATTCTGGGCTTGGCCCGGGCCCTCATGAACCCTGAGCTGCCCCGAAGCGAACTTGCTGTCGTGGCGTACTCGGACGGTGCACTGAGCTACGGCGAGCAGCAACGGGCATGGTCACTAGTCGACGGTTTGAACGGCTTGGAGCATGGGTCGCTTCGCACACTCGTTCTTCTCGTCAGGACGAAGACACCGATCCGTATCGATCTGTATTGCAGCCATCGGGGGTTTCGTTTTGCGCACTCTGACGGACGTCTGATTGTGCGCCACCCCGAAGAGCGCGTCGATTACCAAGTCAACCAGCTCGCTCGCACTTCGGACCGGCTCGCCTTCTACATCGGAGCCGGCTTCTCTGCTTCATCGAAGCTTCCCATGGGTAACAGCCTGCGGGATACGGTACTCCGGGGTCTCGTCCCTTCCTCTGGTGTCCCCGACTCCTCCCTCGGCCTCGCTTCCTGGTTCAGGGCCAGCGCCCAGTCTCTTACGCAGGCTGAAACCGAGATGGACGAAGAAACCTTCGCCGCGACCCTCACGCTGGAACGGGTAATCCCGGCCGAGCGCGCTGTCCACAACGGCGACAGCCCTACGCTCGTTGCTTTCCAGGAGCGGGTGCGAGCTGTCGTCGCCGACCCACCCAGCGCGGCAGTGTTAGGCCTCCGCGCAGCGATCAAGTCGGGAATGCGCGCAGTGATTGTCACGGTGAACCTTGACACATTGATCGAGCACGAAATGTCCGATCACGTCACCGTCTTCGCTACCGATGCAGAGTTCGCCGACGCCGCTTCCTATGTCGAGCGTTACTGGCGGGGCGATGAGCAAAAGATGCCGGTGCTGAAGATCCACGGAACAATCGAAGACCTCTCTTCATGTGTCGTGACCCTGCAGCAGACACAGATCGGTCTGGGAGACGCGAAGAAGGCAGCCATCGAAGCGATCCTCGATCCGGACGTGGTCACGCGCTGGATTTACGTGGGAGCGAGCATGCGTGATGTGGATTTCAACATGGAGACCCGGTCAAGCTCGTTTGCTGAGCGCGTAAGCGAGTACTGGGTCGCACCGATGGTCGAGAGCACGGTGGAAGACTTCGCTAGGCAACGCGAATCGTTCTGGGAGAAGCTCGCGCTCAGCGATGCTCGATTCAGCGAGCTGCGGCATCTGCAGGACCGAGTGATCACCGAAACTGCTGACATATTCATGACCAAGTTCAGCCGCGCGCTCCCACCGCCTACGAACTAAACGCCATACGGACGACTCGGACCATCTGACGCTCGAAGGGACGTCAGACGTCGAAAGATAGCTGCAGAAGTCACATCCCCTGACTCAACAGTGACCCCGGAGATTAATGAAGGAGGGATACGAACTCCTTTGACTGTGCATGTGGAAGGTGAAGACGTCTCCCCCACACCGCCGAGGACGCCATGCGTGTAGCCATTCTTGCCCGAGTTTCTCGCGACCCCAGCGGGATCGAACGTTCGATCGATGAGCAGATCCAGGACGTGAAGCTTGGGCCGCCCACGAGGGTTGGACGGTTGCCAAGGCCATCAGGGAGACTGATTCAGCTTCACGCTACTCAAAGCGGAGCAGCCGCAGTGAGTGGGAAGAAGCCCTGCGTCTGGTCGAAAGTGGTGCGATCGACGTCTTCCTCACGTGGGATCATTCGCGAGCAGCGAAATAGCTCGACGGGTACCACGAGCTCGCCAAAGCGTGCATCAAGCATGACGTCCAGTGGGCGTGTGGCGGCAGACTCAACAATCTGACAGATCACGGCGACAATTTCCGTACCGGTCTCGATGCGCTTCTAGCCGAAAATGAGGCCGCGCGTACGTCGGAGCGTGTGCGCCGGGCGATCGCAGCGAACGCGGCTCCCGGAAAGCCACACGTGAAGTACCTGTACGGCTACACGCGTGTCCATGACTCGATGACAAAAGACCTACTGAGCATCGCTCCCGACCCGGTTGCCGCTCCCGTTGTTCAAGAAGCAGTGCGCCGCATCATCCGGGGCGACACCCTCTATGCGGTGGCGGCAGACTTCAACCGTCGGGGCATCCCTCCGCGCCGACCCAAGCGCTTGCCCGCCCGTGAAGTGGAAGGGTGGACTCCGGTGGCGGTCAAGCAAATGCTGAGTCAGCCTGCGTACGCCGGCCAACGGCAGCATCAAGGCAAGGTCGTCGGACCAGCCATGTGGGAACCGCTCATCCCGCTTGGTACTGGACGTATTACTACGGGTTGCTACTGGTTGTGCACCCCCATGCAGCCGCTGGAGACGAGAGGACACGCCGTCACTTGGCGAAGCCAGCACAGTATCTGGACGCGCAGGGCACTGGACGCCAGTGCCTGGCAGTCGCCGGTCGATTGCGCTCCTGACGTGAAACGGGTGGGTCTGCGATCGGGTTGTCTACCTTGCTCAAGCGCTGGTGCCCTTGAAGTGACCGTGGGTGAAAGACTCAGGGGGTGTCAGATCTTCTTGCCCTTCATTACATGAGAGCGTTGCGCTTTGCGCAGGTCATGGAAGAGCAGGGGGTTCGCGTCTCTGGCGCTGACATCACGGCCTTCGTCGATGCACGCCGGTCCATGGCGGGCTTCGATCCGCTGGCTGACGAGATTCGTGTGCCCACTGCGGCATACCTGATCGACGCCCGATTGCTGGTGCGCCGCCGAAGCGGCGTCACCCTAACCCCCGCCGGTCGTGCCGTCCTCGCCTCAGCATCCGGCAGTGACACTGTAGAGGTTACGGGCCGGATGACAGACCCATTCTTCTACGCTGAGGTCCTCGAGAGGATTGATGGGGTACCCAACTCGATGATCGTGGATCCGTACATCCACCCAGATGACGTTGGCACTTTGCTTCGGTTGCCTGGAGTGCGACGCATCCTCACCCGGGGTGACGCACCCGTCGCGAAGATGAATCCCGGAGAACGGCGGCGGCTGCTGCCGATCGTCATGTCCGCAAACCCGGCGGTGCAACTGCGGTACGCAGCCAACGGATCGGAAGATCTGCACGATCGGCTGGTACTTCCTGCCGCGCCAGGTCCGGGGGTGGCGCTGGGAACCACCCTTGGCGCGAGACACTTCACGGTCGTCACGGGCCTCAGCGAGCATGCAACTGGCCTACTGCGTCGTCACTACGAAACGGTCTGGAAACACGCATCGACCGTAGAGCCGTTGCGCGATGCATGACCTGTGTTGCCCACTTGTGAGAGCCGCGCAGCCTGAGGTGGCACGGCAACGTTAGCTGCTCGAGTGATGTCTCGAAAGGAGGGCGCCGACCGTGGTGGTCGGAGCAACCCATGGGTGCGGCTATCGATCGTCGGCGGTGCGTCGCCTACCGGGCCTGACTCGCTTGATTCGGCGTTCCACGAGGGCGCTACGCAGCAAGCTCAGTCGCACGCTGGACGCCATGTGCCGCATCCCCTATCTGACTCAGAGTGTCGAGCCAGCGAAGGTATGCGACCTGCGCACCGCATCACCCTCTAGCGAAGGCGATCGGTGGGCGCATCGTTTGTCTTGGGACCGAAGCTACCGCGATTGCCGCCATTCACAGTTCTCCCCAACCCCATCTGCCCTCGTCGCGTCGCTGAAGTTGACGGCGCGGTCTCGGTGAGGACGTTGAAGCGCTTTTCGTGCCATCCGCGCTGCGTGGCATGCTCGTCGATGCTCGACATCATCACACCAATGAACTCGACGTCGCCGAGTATCGCTCGCGCATCTTCCGCCGCTTCCGCGTAGGCGTCGACGATACCTCCCGTGATGTGCTCCACACGGTCTCTTGCGTGCTCGATTGAGAGACCGAGACGGACGCCCGCCCGGGCAAGCGAGTCCTTGCTGATCCGAGCGATGTCGTACTCTCCGTCGATCGACATGGCGAGCGCAAGTGCGCCCCCGCCAGTCTTTGACGGGTAGGGGGCATGGCTGCCGAGATCGTAAAGCGGCGCAAGAGTGGAATGATCGCCGGCCAGCATGAGCGAGTAGTTCTTTGCGTGGGCGTCGGTGCCGACGGCGGCGAAGTTGAACACGATCGCGTCGAAGAACTTCTCGGCGTTCAGCTGCCGGTCCCCCGTGTGCGCGGATGCGCGGAACAAGTCACCGATCTTCGCGATGCCAGGACCGCCGTCAGATTGGTACTTGTGCTCGGGGAGCACTGCCAGCGCCTGGCAAATGTCCTCCTGGTGCAACCGCATCCAGCGGCCGTCCCGCTCGGTGCGGTCGTACCGCACCGATACAAATGCGGCGTCCCCCCTCACCGTGTTGATCAAGAAGTCCTCCGCGACCTCGAGACCGAGGTGACGCGCGGCGGCCATCGTCATGTACTCGTTGATGTGGTGATCCGAGTACGGCGGTACCGCCGGCTTGAGAATGTGCGTCGTCGGCGTTGAGTCGTTGGGGGTCGCCCAGTGCCCCTCGTCTGTTCGGAAGAGGGCAATCTTTGGTTGCGCCCCCGGGAGGCTCCAACGGACATTCGCGTTGTCGCGGCGCCCCCATGTCTCTCGGTTTGCGATCACGTCGGCGACCACCGCGGCCAGTTCCTCATCATCGATCACCTTGACGTCACCCTGCCGCGCCGCGGCGTCGCTGCTGGTAGCCCCCTCAGGGATAATCTGCACCGCTCCGGCCGCATCCATGCCCATGTGGGAGAGCAGCGCGAACGGGTTTCGCGCAGAGACACGGAACTCTCGCGCCAACTCGTCAAGCCGCCCCGCACTGTCGGGTAGGAGCCCCTGTAGAAATGCGCGCGCAGGCCTGTTCTTGTGCTCGCCTCGCGCGAGCGGCATCGACAGTGACAGAGGAGTCGCATCAGTACGCCCACGGTACTCATCGTCATACCGGAACCCGATCGCGCCGGCCCGCGTTTGCATCATCGTGCCGACGAACTGCCCATCCAGGTACACAGCTAGTGACTCAGACATCATTTCCTTCCGCACACGCGTCCAAACTCAAGCCGAGAGCCCGGTAGACCAGCAGCACGCGGTAGAGAGTGGCGTTTCGCGCACCGGTCTCGAACCGGGCAACCCAGTCGCGTGTCACTCCCGCCTTCTCCGCGAGCTGGCTCTGCGTCAAGCCGAGCTGTTCCCGACGTTCTGCGGCATGCGCGCCGAAGTCAGCGGCCGTTCTGAGTCTCATCTCGCCTCCTTAGTGGCGTATATCCCACAGTAGGACATGTGGGATACATCCCACAACCGGTGAAGTGGGATAGAAGCCACATCGGAGCTGGAGATCGTGCCGGCAACCCTCTCGAGGGCGCCTCAAGCTCGAGTCTCCTTGCTGACGATCCACATGTCGAGCTCCGTCGATCGATACCTAACGTGCTTGCCGACACGAACGAAATCGGGGCCGACCTTCCGCAGCCGCCAGTCTTCAACTGTTCGAGTGGGGACCTGCAGGTAGTCGGCGACCTCCTCCGTAGTCATCAGGCGGTTTCTGGCAAATGCGGGGTTGATATCGCACGGCAGTTCCATACCCACCACATGCACGGCGCGGAAACCCTCCTCAGCAGGTCGACTCATGAGGCCTCTCCAAATGACCTCTCGATCGCGCCCACAGCTCCCGTGACGACCGGCAACGCGCGCGGCGTCGCCACGTAGCCTGCGGTCGTCCTTCCGTCGGCATCCCCTGCCTGAGCCTGGCTGTAAAGTCGACCAGCCATCTCGTCGACCGCGGTGAGCACCGTCCGCCGTAGCGTATGGAAGGAGAACTCATCGAGGATGATCCCAGCGGCTTCGAGTTCCATCCCGTACTCGACTTTCAACGACCGCATGCGTGTCCGCAGGTTCCCTGGCACCTGGAGCCCGCCTCTGCTTCCCTGCAGCAACGGAGCGTCGGACCCAGCACGCCTGGCGATCAAACGGCACTCTTCGATGACGGTTCGGGCCCAGTCTGGCAGTTCGAGGACACGGGCCTGCTCGTCTCCCTTGAGCTCGTCCGCACGATAGGTCGTTCCCCGCACTGTGATCACTGTGCCCGTCACCGCGATGCGTGGAGATGGCACCTCACTCGCCTCGTCCATAAGGAACCCGCACACCTCGCCGATGCGGCATCCGGTAGCAAGACCCAGTTCGATGGCCAGTCGAAGTTGTGGTCCGCGCTGAGGTCCCGGCTTCTCCTTCTCTTCCCACAGCTTCACAACCGCCCGGAGCACTTCGACCTGTTCACGGTTCAGCGCTTGTTTCGGTCGATTGCGTTTCCGGGTCGTTTTTGAGGGGAGCGGAACATCACGCGCAGGGTTGGTAGCGATCGCCCCCATGCTGACCGCTAGGCCCAATGAGTCGCGAAGCGCGCGGAGAATGTGGAGGCGGTAGGAGACCGAGTATCCCTGCTTGGACACGCTTCCACGGCGGTGAGGCGCGACACGCAACTCCCGCATGAAATCGCGGAGCTGGGGCGTGGTCAAGCTCCCGATCGGCACGGCACCGAGTCGTGGGATGATCACACCACGCGCCGTCCGCGCGTAGGTCTCGACCGACTGCTGCTTCTGCAGATTACCTTCGTCGGTGTCGCCGAGTGTGGCGATCCATCGCTCGATCGCTTCGCTTAGTGTCGTCTGCGGTGACCAGACCTCACCCTTGAACAGGAGCGCGGCGGCCCGGGACCTCAGCTCACTCTCGACTTCTTCTCTTGTCGCTCGGACCGCGACCACGCGACGCGCTTTATCCGCACCGTCTCGGGTTCGCGCGACTCCTCGCACCATTCCCGGGGTTCGCTCGTAGTCCCAGTCGATCGCCCCGATCGTTCCCGGTTGTATCCTCGCCGGTGCCATCAGCTCGCCACACGATCCGCGGTCTGTTCGCACTCTTCGAGCCACCGCAGAACCGAGACGGCTCGATAGCGCGGCTTCTTGCCTTGAAGGATGAACGGCGGTCCCCCACCGCCTTTCCGCCATCGCTGAATCTTGCGAACGTGGAAGCCGGTCCGGGCGGACAGCTCCTCCTCGTCCCACATTTCGAAGGGGTCCAGTTCACCTGTTGAGTCGCTCATAAGGGTCACATGCGCGGTATTGGACGGCTTCGGACGGTGCCCGCCGGTCACGTGTGGCGAAGAATGCTGCACATGGCCCAGAAGTGGCCAGTTTCGGGTCTCATTCGTCACCCATTCGTCACCCATTCGTCACCTGAGAGCACTCGCTGCGCCCTGACGGATCGACGTCTATCCATGTCCCGGCTCCTGTTCTTCCGCATGATTCCGCGGAAGAGAGCTTGGTCAGAGACCCAAGAAAACAGTGCCGGCTACAGGACTTGAACCTGCAACCCCCGTATTACAAGTACGGTGCGCTACCAATTGCGCCAAGCCGGCGAGGCCGACCCAGTCTATCCGGGCGGCGGAGAGCGCTTACGGCGTCGGGCTCGGCGACGCCGACGGGGCCGGCGACTCGGTGGACTCCTGCGAGCGGTAGAACGCGTCGCTCGCGCTCGTGAGGACGAACTGCGAGAACTCGGCGGGGTCGCCGAGCGCGCCTACGTAGGCCTGACCGTTCACGAGGACCATCGGGATGCCCGTGAGCGCGAGCCCGTCGGTCTCGGGGATGTCGGTGACAGCGCGCTCCGTGGCATCCTTCACCCAGGTTGAGAAGTCACCCGACTCGATGCAGGAGCGCACGCGCTTGGGGTCGTCGGCGCCCGAGGCGATCGCCAGGTCGGCGAGTTCGGCGTCGGTGTAGCCGTCGGAGTCGACCGCAGGCTGGCGCGAGAGAAGTTCGTTGTTGAAGTTGAAGAAGTCGTCGGGCGAGTAGGTCGCCATGCAGGCGGCGGCGCCTGCGGCGCGCAGCGAGTACTTGGTGCCGTTGGACTTGGCGGCCATCATCGACACCGGGTGGTAGGTGAGGGTCGCGGCACCCTGCTCGACCCAGGCCGACAGCTGCTGCACGTTGGCCAGCTGCCACTCGCGCGCTCCGGGCGACAGATAGTCGACGTACACGCGGATCTCGACCGGCGGCACCGCAGCCTCGGTGGAGTCTGTGGCGTCGGGCGTCGGGGTGGGGGTCTCGCTCTCCTCGGCCAGCGGGGTAGGGCTCGCGTCGACGCCGACCTGCGCCTCGGAGTCGCCTCCGACGACGCCGGCCACCGAGGAGATGGCGAAGCCGTCGGCCGTGGCGTTCAGCGGCTGCAGCTGCGGGCGCCCTGCAGTGGCGGAGATCGTCCAGGCGATGACCGCGGTGACGGCCACGCCGGCCACCACGACGCCCGCGACCAGCGCCGAGCGGCGGGCCAGTCGGGCGCGCGACTGCTGCACACGCACCTGCTGAGCCTTCTCGCGCACCGCCTCACGGCGGTCGATCGCGGCCAGCTCGGGGCGGGAGTCGTCGGTGGACATGGAACCTCTTGGAAAAACGAGTGCGGCGGCGTGGTGGAGCCGCCCGGTCGCACGGGATTGCGACCAGATCGATGGTAGTCAGACACCCTGGGAAAACCCCAGACACGCGTTGCCCGAAGATGCCGAAATCGGTCTCCGTACCCCCAGGTCGGCGTGCGATACTGGACCTGCGTCCTCCCGGGACGTGCGGGCCAAGCCCCCGCTCATTCCATCACTACGGATCGTCCGGCACGTACCTGCCGGTGAAGGAGAAGAACAAATGGCGTCCGTCACCTTTGACAACGCAACCCGCCTCTACCCCGGCGGAACCCGCCCCGCGGTCGACAAGCTGAACCTGGAGGTCGCCGACGGCGAGTTCCTCGTCCTGGTCGGTCCCTCCGGTTGCGGAAAGTCCACCTCGCTGCGCATGCTGGCCGGCCTCGAAGAGGTCAACTCGGGCCGCATCCTCATCGGCGACCGCGATGTCACCGACATCCCGCCGAAGGACCGCGACATCGCGATGGTGTTCCAGAACTACGCGCTGTACCCGCACATGACCGTCGCCGAGAACATGGGCTTCGCCCTGAAGATCGCCGGCGTCGGCAAGGAAGAGCGTGCCAAGCGCGTCGAGGAGGCAGCGAAGCTCCTCGACCTCGAGGCATACCTGACCCGCAAGCCGAAGGCCCTCTCGGGTGGTCAGCGTCAGCGCGTCGCGATGGGCCGCGCGATCGTCCGTCAGCCGCAGGTGTTCCTCATGGACGAGCCGCTGTCGAACCTCGACGCCAAGCTCCGCGTCCAGACGCGCACGCAGATCGCTTCGCTCCAGCGCCGCCTCGGCGTCACCACGGTCTACGTGACGCACGACCAGACCGAGGCCCTCACGATGGGCGACCGCATCGCGGTCCTCAAGGACGGCCTCCTCCAGCAGGTGGGCACGCCCCGCGACCTGTACGAGAAGCCGAACAACGTGTTCGTCGCCGGCTTCATCGGCTCCCCCGCCATGAACCTGTTCCCGGCGGACCTCGCCGAGGGCGGCGTGAACTTCGGCAGCGCCGTCGTGGGCATCGAGGCCGACACGCTCGGCAAGGCGCACGGCTCGCAGGTCACCATCGGCGTGCGTCCCGAGGACGTCGTCGTGAACCCGGCCGACGGCAAGGGCCTCACGGTCGACGTCGATCTCGTCGAGGAGCTCGGCGCCGACGGCTACCTGTACGGCCACACCGAGATCAACGGCAAGCGCGCCGACCTGGTCGCGCGCGTCGACGGCCGTCGTCACCCGAACGCGGGCGAGAAGGTCGTGCTGGCTCCGATCCCGGGCCACGTGCACGTCTTCGACCTCGAGTCCGGCGAGCGCCTCACCGACAAGGCCGTCGCCTCGGCCTGATCGACGAAGCAAGCCAAGCGACGCGGCGCGGCGGGTCATCGACCCCCGCGCCGCGCCGTATGTCAGCACCGGAGGGGAACACCGTGGTGGAGTCTCTGACCATCACCGCCAGCAGCGTCGACGCCGGCCTGCTGTCGCTGCCGTGGTCCACCCCGCTCGAGGAGTGGACGAGCGACACGATCGTCTCGCTCCCCAAGGGCATCTCCCGGCACCTGGTGCGCTTTGCAAGCCTGTCCGGACGCGTCGTCGCCGTGAAGGAGACGACGGCGGAGATGGCGCGACGCGAGTACGAGATGCTCGGTGCGCTCGCCCGCCTCGACGTGCCGTGCGTCGACCGGTTCGCCGTCATCGACGGCCGCCGCACCCCGAAGGGCGAGCCGCTGCCGGCGGCGCTGGTGACGGCGCATCTGCGTTTCTCGCTCCCCTACCGGGCCTTGTTCACGCAGGTGCTCCGCCCCGACACCGCCGGCCGCCTCGTCGACGCGCTGGCGGTGCTGCTGGTGCGCCTGCACAACATCGGCTTCTTCTGGGGCGACGTGTCGCTGTCGAACACGCTGTTCCGACGGGACGCGGGCGAGTTCGCCGCGTACCTCGTCGACGCCGAGACCGGCGAACTGCACGAGCGCGGACTCACCCGCGGCCAGCGCGAGCACGATCTCGACGTGGCGCGGACGAACATCGCCGGCGAGCTGATGGACCTCGAAGCCGGCGGGCGACTGGAGCGCGGCATCGACGCCGTCGCGATCGCCGACCGGATCATGTCGTCGTACTGGTCGCTGTGGGGCGCTCTCAACGACCAGGAGACGTTCTCGGCGAACGAGTCGTGGCGTCTCACGGAGCGGGTGCAGCGCCTGAACGAGCTGGGCTTCGACATCGGCGAGATGTCGATCCAGTCAGCCCCGGACGGGACACGCGTCACGATCCAGCCGAAGGTCGTCGACGCCGGACACCACCAGCGCCGGCTGCTGCGCCTCACCGGCCTCGACGTCGAGGAGAACCAGGCCCGCCGGCTGCTCAACGACATGGACGAGTTCAGCGCCCGGGTCTCGCGCCTGGGCTCGGACGAGGAGATGGTCGCCCACGAATGGCTCACCCGCGTGTTCGAGCCGGTGATCAAGGCGATCCCCTACGACCTCCGCGCCAAGCTCGAACCGGCCGAGGTCTTCCACCAGGTGCTGGAGCACCGCTGGTACATGTCGCAGGCCCGCGGCACGTCGGTGCCGATCGCCGAGACGGTCTCGTCGTACATCGACGACGTGCTCAGCCACCGACGCGACGAGGCGACCGTGATGGGACCGCCCACCGAGACGACCTCGCTGCCGATCCTCACCGGCGCGATCGAGCTCGACCCAGACGAGGACGACGCCGTCGATTGGCGCGACCTCGTCTGAGCCGGCCGCAGCTCAGTAGCCGACGGTGAAGCGGCCGCGGGAGTGCTTCGGGTTCTCGATCTCATCGAGCACGGCGACGGCGAGGTCCGCGCCGGAGATGAAGGACTCCCCCGCCTCGTCGGTCACGATGACGTCACCGCCGTCGCGGTAGCTGCCGGTGCGCTCGCCCGGCGCCCACGCGCCGAAGCCGCCCGCCGGGTGGATGAAGAACCAGTCGCGGCCGGACTGCTCGGCCTGCAGGTCCTCGAGGATGCCGATGGCCTCCAGCGCCTCGGGCTTGAACTCCTCGGGGAAGCCGCTGTCGACCACGCGCGGCCCGCCGGGCGCGACGAGGCTGCCGCCCGCGCCGCCGATGATGCCGACGCGCACGTCGTCGGGGAGGACCGACAGCAGCGCCTCGATGTTGGGGCGGACCTGACCGAGCATGTCGCCACGCGGGGCGATCGCCGACACGACGACGTCGGCGCCGGTCAGCTCGGTGGCGAGGGCGGGCACGTCGAGGAGCGTGCCCTCGACGTAGGTGGCGCCCTCGACGCGCTCCGCGGGGAGGGTGCGGGCGATCGACAGCACGGTGTGACCGCGCTGGACAGCCTCGGCGACGATGTGGCGTCCGGCGTAACCGGTGCCTCCGAGAACGGCGATGGTGGCCATGGGGAGTTCCTTTCGAAGAGGGTCACCGGGTCCAATCACCACGCGGGGCGATTCATTCCCAGGAATCCAGATTCGCTGGGCGCGTGCGCCCGCGGGAGGCCGACGGGCGGCGGATCGGACGGCGGATCGGTCACGCCGTCGGCGGGAGGATGAGCGACTTGACCGCCGGCGGCCGCCCCTCGGCGATCGGCGCCAGCGCACCGTCGACCAGGTGTTCGAACGGGAGCGGCGCCGCCGCGACCCCTCCCCAGCGCCCTGCCCGGGCCGCCACCAGCCGTGCCGCCTCGGGCAGATCCGTCTCCCGGACCATCGCGTTGGTGCCGACGAGGGTGATCTCCCGGACCGTCACGCGGCCGAGGTCGACCGGCGCCGGCGCCTTGGCGATGCCGACCACCACCACGGTGGTGCCCATCGGCACGAGCTCGATGGCGAGGTCCATGCCGCGGGCCGATCCGGTCACCTCGAAGAAGACGGGGATCTCCTCTCCCCACGATGCGGCGATCTCCTCGGCCGCGGTGGCCGTGCCGCCGAGAACGGTGGCCGCCGCGCCGAGCTCGCTCGCGAGGTCCAGCCGCACCGGGTCGAGGTCGACCGCGACCACCCGGACGCCGAGGTCCACGAGCACGTGGATGAGGAACGCGCCGATGCCGCCGACGCCCTGCACGACGGCGACGTCGCCGGGCTTCGCGCCCGAACGCCGCGCCGCGTGCACGGCGATCGTCATGGGCTGCACGAGCGCCGCCTCGTACTCGTCGATCCCCTGCGCACCCGCGTCGACGCAGCTCGCCACCGGCGTCGTCACATACTGCGCGAGGGCGCCGTCGCGGTGCAGGCCGACCGACGCATAGCGCCGGCAGACGTTCGAGCGGCCGCCGCGGCACAGCGCGCACTCCCCGCAGGGCGCGGCGCCGCACGACGCCACGAGGCGACCGATCCACTCCGGGCCGACCCCGTCGCCGACGGCGACGACCCGACCCGCGAACTCGTGCCCCATCGTCATCGGCCCGACGTGACCGGTCACCGGATGGGCGACCTCGATCGGAAGGAGCTTCGGACCGTAGGCCCACTCCCCGGCATCCGTCCCACAGACGCCGACGGCGGTGACCTCCAGCAGCACCTCGCCGGGCCCGGCCGTCGGTGTGGGGACCTCCTCCACGCGCAGATCCCGGCGACCGTGCAGCACGGCGGCGCGCATGGTCGCCGGGATCGCGGCGGTCATCGCGGGATCAGTCGCTCAGGCCGTCGGTGACGGCCGCGTTCTCGGACTCCAGCTCCAGTCCCGCGCCGCGGGCCACCGCCAGCAGAAGCGTCGCGAAGTCGAGCTCGGTGTTCCCGGCGCCGACCTCCTGCGCGACGATCTGCCGCGTCGCCGAGGCGATCGGCATGGGCGCGCCGAGCTTGTAGGCGGCGTCGAGTCCCAGGTCGAAGTCCTTCTGCAGGAGAGGCATGGTGAAGGTCGCCGTGAAGTCGAGGTTCACGAACGCCGGGGTCTTGTAGCCGGTGAAGACCGACCCCATGACGGAGTCGTTGAGGAACGACAGGAACGCCTCACGCGAGACCCCGCCCTTCTGAGCGAGAACGGTGATCTCGGCCAACGACTGGGTGACGACGCCCAGGAACACGTTGTGGGCGATCTTGACGAGACGGGCGACCTCGCCCTCCCCCACGTAGGTCACGCCGCGACCGAAGACCTGGAGGACCGGCTCGACCTCGTCGAACACCTCGCGCGGGCCCGAGGCGGCGACGGTGAGCTTGCCCGCGGCGATGACCGCCGGGTTGCCCGAGACGGGCGTCGCGAGAAACGCGGTGCCTCGCTCCGAGGCCGCGGCACGGACCTTCTCACTCGTGGCCACCGACACCGTCGACACGTCGGCGACGATGCGCGGGGCCGAGGTTCCGGTGAGCAGGCCGTCGGGTCCGAGCAGCACCGACTCCAGGTCCTTGTCGGCGGAGACCATGCTGAACACGAGATCGCGATCGGCCAGGTCCACGGGACGCGCCACATGGCTCGCCCCCGCGTCGACCAGCGGCTGCACCTTGGACGCCGTCCGGTTGTAGACGGCGACGTCGTAGCCGGCGTCGAGGAGACGCTGGATGAGCTGGGCTCCCATGCGTCCCGCACCGATCCAGCCGATGGTGGGCAGGGTGTCGGACATGTGGTGTTTCCTTTTCTCTCGGGATCGGGTGTGCGAGTCGTCGGAGCGCCCGCTCGGGGCGGGCGGGCTCCCGCGCTAGACCAGCAGCGTCAGGGGGTTCTCGATGCGCTCGGTGAACGCGGCCAGCCACTGAGCGGCCAGCGCACCGTCGAGCACGCGGTGGTCGGCGGACAGGGTGACGGTCATGACGGTGGCCGCGGTGAGCTCGCCGCCGGGTGCGACCACGGGACGGCGCTCCGCGGCGCCGACGGCGAGGATCCCGGCGTGGGGCGGGTTGATGATCGCGGAGAAGCGGGAGGTCCCGTACATTCCCAGATTCGACACGGCGAACGATCCGCCCTCGAGCTCGTGCTGTTTGAGCCGCCCCGCCCGCGCCCGCTCGGCGAGGTCGCGGACGACCCGGTTGATCCCACTCAGCGAGAGCGTCTCGACGCCGCGGACGACCGGGGTCACGAGCCCGCCGGGGATCGAGACGGCCACGCCGACATCGACCGAGGTGAAGCGCCGGGTCGCGTCGTCGGTCCAGATGGCGTTGGCCTCGGGGACGTCGAGCATCGCCGCCGCCACGGCCTTCAGCACGAAGTCGTTGACGGAGATCTTGGACTCCGCGCGCTCGTTGATGCGTGCGCGCAGCTCGATCACCTCGTCGACGACGCAGTCGGCTGACAGGAAGAAATGCGGCACGGTGACGGTGCTCTCGGTGAGCCGCCGGGCGATCGCCCGCCGCATACCCGTGTGCGGGACGTCGGTGTACGAGGCCGCGCCGGCGTCGCGCGCTGCGGGAGCCGCCGTGGCCCGCGTTGCCGGCGCCGCCGCAGGTGCGGGAGCGTCCGCGCCTGCCGGAGCGGGCAGATCGTCGAGGTCGCGGCGCACGATGCGGCCGTTCGGACCCGATCCCGTCAGGCCGGTCAGATCGAGCCCGCGCTCGCGGGCGAGCTTGCGCACCAGCGGACTGGCGAACTGCCGGGACCCCGGGGATGCGGGGGCCTCAGCGGCGGACACCGGTTCCGATTCGCTGTCGGGCGGCTCGTTCTCGGCCGGCACGGGGGCCGGAGCCGGAGCGAGCAGACCGTCCTCCGACGACTCCGTCGCGGGAAGGCCGGTGGCCCCCGCCGCGGCTGTCGCCGGCTCGGCGGTGGTCGCCGGGGTGGGCGCCGGGTCAGGAGCGGACGCCGGTTCCGAAGATGCGGCGGCGACGCCGGCCTCGGCGAGAGCGTCCTCGGCGGACTGTCCCTCGGAGGCGAGCACGAGGATCGGCGACCCGACGGCTGCGGCAGCACCGGCATCGACGAGCACTGCGGCGACGACTCCGGCCTCCTCCGCCTCGTACTCCACGACCGCTTTCTCGGTCTCGATCTCCACGATCTCCTGGCCCACCTCGACGCGGTCGCCGACGCCGACGAGCCACGCCTGGACGGCGGCCTCGGTGGCACCGGCGGCCAGCGCCGGCATGCGCACGACGGCGGCCATCAGTGTCCGCCCCCGTTCGTGCGCACCCGCTCGAGCCCTTCGACGACCTCCTCGGTGCGGGCGATGGCCGCACGTTCGAGCACCTTCGAGATGCTCGGGCTGGCCTCGCCTCCGGTGACGCGTTCGATCGGCTGGTCGAGCCAGTCGAAGACGCGTCGCTGCAGCTCGTCGGCGAGCCACGCGCCGTAGGAAGTCCCCCGCGCGCCCTGCTCGACGATGAGGACGGCGCCGGTCTTGCGGACGCTCGCCTCGATGGTCTCCCAGTCCAGCGACGCGCGGTCGAGCCACCGCAGGTCGATGACCTCGGCGTCCACGCCGGTGCTCTCCACGGCTTCGAGCGTGTGCCCCACCATCGAGAGGTAGGTGAGCACGGTCACGGCCGAGCCTTGGCGGCGGACGGCGGCGCGACCCGGGGGGATCACGTAGTCCAGGTCGCCGTCGGGCACGCGGTCCGCGGTGCCGTACAGATCCACGTGCTCGATGACGAGCACCGGGTCCTCCAGGGCGAGGGCGGCGTTGAGCAGACCGATGTAGTCGGCGGCGCTCGACGGGGCGACGATCCGCCACCCCGCGGAGGTGGCGAAGATCCCGGCCGGGTCCATGAGGTGCTGCGAGCCGTAGCCCGAGCCCATGGCCACCTTCGTCCGCAGCACCAGCGGCACCGTGTTGTTGTCGCCGAACATGTGCCGCGCCTTGCCGACCTGGTTGAACACCTGGTCGGCGGCCACCCACATGAAGTCGGGGTACATGAACTCCACGACGGGACGGAACCGGCCGTCGAGGGCCATCCCACCCGCGAGTCCGAAGAAGCCGTTCTCGCTGATGGGAGTGCCGATGACGCGGTCGGGGCCGAAGGCGGCGAGCAGGCCCTTGGTCGCCCCGTTGGTGCCGCCCGCCAGGCGGTGCACGTCCTCGCCCATCACCACGATGCGCGGATCGGCGGCCATCCGGCGCTCCATCGCGGCCGCGACCGCATCGACGAACTTGACGTCGGTCCAGTCGCCGGTGTGGTCGGCGGGTTCCGCCGCGGTGAGGGCGTCGAGCTCGCTCGCATCGCCGCGGATGCCGGTGTCGACCACGGCCGGGTCCGGCCACAGCGCCGGCACGATGCGCCGCCGCCCGGCGTTGTCGGGGTCGTCCTCGGTGAGCGCCGCAACCGCCGCCGCCATCGCCTCCCGGGCCTGCGCGCGAAGGCCCGCGGCCTCGTCGGGACCGAGTACGGAGAGGGCGGCGAGCTCCTTCTCGACCCGAGCGATCGGGTCGCGGGCCTTCCAGCTCTTCTCCTCGTCTTTCGTGCGGTAGCCGAAGGCGCTCCCCGGGTACGGGCCGTTCTGGTGGAAGAAGCGGTAGACCTCGGCTTCGATGATCGCCGGGCCCTCCCCGCCGCGCATGCGCTCCAGCGCCTCCTGGGTCGCGAGGTGCACGGCGAGCGGGTCCATGCCGTCGACCCGCCACGAGGGGATCCCGAAGCCCTGACCGCGCACCGAGAACCGTGGGTCGGCGGTGGCCTCCTCGGCGCGGGTCGAGACCGCGTAGAGGTTGTTCTCGATGAAGTACATGACGGGGAGGCGCCAGGCGGCGGCGAGGTTCATCGACTCGAGGACGGAGCCGATCTGGCTCGCGCCGTCGCCGAAGTAGTTGACCGACACGTCGGTCGTGCCGGCGTGCTTCTGAGCCCACGCGTTGCCGGCGGCCAGCGGCGCGCCGCCGCCGACGATGGCGTTGGTGCCGAGCGCCCCCGCCTCCAGCCACTGCAGATGCATCGACCCGCCGCGTCCGCCCGAGAAGCCCTGAGCGAGACCGAGGATCTCGGCGAGCGTCCGCTGCAGGAGCGCCTGCATCTCGGTGTCGACGAGGTGGGCGGGGTCGAGGGTGCCGCCGGAGACGTGTCCGATGGCCTTGGCGAGGAACTGATGGTGGCCGCGGTGCGAGCCGTTGACGGCGTCGCTGGAGCGAAGGGTGACGATCGATCCGACCGCGCCGCCCTCCTGGCCGATGCTGGAGTGCGCTGGGCCGTGGACCAGCCCCGCACCGGCGAGGTCGAGCACGCTCTCCTCGAAGGCGCGGATGAGATGCAGTTGGCCGAGCATCGTGGTCAGCAGCCCGGGGTCTGCCGCTTTCCAGTCGGCAGACGTCGTGGACAGCTCGATCCAGGGAACGTCGGTCGAGAGCTTGCGTCGTCGCGGCATGTTCGTCTCCATCGATGTCATGCGGTGGGTCCACGGTAGAGCACAATTGCATCCAATTCAAGGGCCAGCTTTCCCCGAACACCGGGAACGCTTGATAATCGACACCGAGTGGATACAATCGAGCCATCACGCCGAAGTGACGAAAGGAACGCACGATGCCGATCCCCGGGATGCGCGGAACGGACCACGTCGGCTTCACCGTGCCCGACCTCGACGAGGCGGAGCGCTTTCTCGTAGACGTGCTGGGAGCGGAGCGCGTCTACACCCTGGGCGCCAAACGCTCGGACGATGACTTCATGGCCGTGCAGCTGGGCGTGCACCCGCGTACCGAGATCACCGAGATCCGCTTCTACCGCCTCGGCAACGGCAGCAACCTGGAGGTCTTCCACTACGCCAGTGCCGACGGGCAGTCCCCGCAGCCCCGCAACAGCGACATCGGCGGACACCACCTCGCGCTGTACGTCGACGACATGGACCAGGCCGTCGCCTTCCTGCACGCTCACGGCGTCGAGGTCATGGGAGATCCCGTCACCAGCGGCGGCGCCTCGGCCGGCCAGCAGTGGCTGTACTTCCGCAGCCCGTGGGGCATGCAGTTCGAACTCGTCTCGTTCCCGCACGGCAAGGCGTACGAAGCGGACGCCGACACGCTCCTGTGGCACCCGGCGCATCCAGCCGAGTGAGCGTACAGCGACAAGAGTGAACATATGAGTCAGATCGACACCACCCGCACGCGCGACGGCGACGCCGGCGCGCGGATCGCCGACGGCATCCGCGGGCGCATCATCGCGGGGATCTACCCCCCGGGCACGCGCATCCGGCAGGAGGACGTCGCCGCCGAGTTCGGCGCGAGCCGGGTCCCGGTGCGCGAGGCGATCCGCCAGCTCGAGTACGAGGGCCTCGTGACGGTCGTCGCCAACTCCGGCGCATGGGTGTCGCGACTGACCCTCGCCGAGTGCGAGGAGGTCTACCAGATGCGAGAGCGACTCGAGCCGCTGCTGCTGCGCTACTCGGCGCCGCAGCTGGCCCCCGAGGCCCTCGAGCACCTCGCCGAACTCGCCCAGCGCATCAGCGAGGCCGGCGACGACACCGAAGCGTTCCTGCAGCTGGACCGCGACTTCCACCTCGCCAGCTACGCCGCCGCGCAGACCTCGCAGCTGGATCCCCTCATCCGCAAGCTCTGGAACACGACGGCGCCCTACCGGCGCGCCTACGTCTCCTCGTGGGATCGCGACTCCCGCCGGATCGCGCACGAGGAGCACCACCTCATGGTCGCCGCACTCAAAGACGGCGACCTCGAAGAGGCGGAACGCGTGCTGGGCGGCCACATCCGTCGCACCCGCCGTCAGCTCGCCCGGACGCCCCACATCTTCGACCACGACTGACCGAGAAAGGCCCGCCATGCCCATCGCCTCCATCAATCCGACCACCGGTGAGACGATCGCCGCGTTCGACGAGCACGACGACACCGAGATCGATGCGCGGATCGCGGCTGCCTCCGCGGCGCACCGGACGCTTCGCGGCACGGACTTCGCGACCCGGCGCGCGTGGATGCACGCGGCGGCCGATGTGCTCGACGCCGATGTCGACGCGGTGGCGGAGATGATCACGCTCGAGATGGGCAAGCCCCTCCCGCAGGCGCGCGCCGAGGTGGCGAAATCGGCGAAGGCGATGCGGTTCTACGCAGACCGGGCCGAGGAGTTCCTGTCGGGGTGGACCCTCGACGACCCGAGCGCGGTGGGCGCGTCGCGCGCGCACACCGTCTATCAGCCGCTCGGCGTGGTCCTCGCGGTGATGCCCTGGAACTACCCCATCTGGCAGGTCATCCGCTTCGCCGCACCCGCACTCATGGCCGGCAACACCGGGCTTCTGAAGCACGCGTCGAACGTGCCGCAGGCGGCGCTCTACCTCGACACCCTCTTCGAACGCGGCGGGTTCCCCGAGGGGTCCTTCCGCTCGCTGCTCATCCCCGCGGCCAAGGTGGAGGGCGTGCTCCGCGACTCCCGGGTCGTCGCCGCGACCCTCACCGGATCCGAGCCGGCCGGCCGCTCGGTGGCCGCCATCGCGGGTTCGGAGGTCAAGCACGTCGTCCTCGAGCTCGGCGGATCCGACCCGTTCCTCGTGATGCCGTCCGCCGACATCGACAAGGCGGTGGCCACGGCGGTCACCTCGCGCACGACCAACAACGGACAGGCCTGCATCAACGCCAAGCGCTTCATCGTCCATGCCGACGTCCACGACGCGTTCGTGACGAAGTTCGCCGCCGCCATGTCGGCGCTCCGCGTGGGCGACCCGATGACCGACGGCACCGACATCGGCCCGCTCGCGACGCGCTCGGGCCGTGAGGATCTCGTCGAGCTCGTCGACGACGCCGTCGCCGCGGGCGCGACAGCGGTGGTGGGCGGCAGCACCCCCGACGGCGACGGCTGGTTCTACCCGCCGACGGTGCTCACCGGTGTCACCGAACGGATGCGCCTGTACCGCGAGGAGGCGTTCGGGCCCGTCGCGACCGTCTACCGGGCGGCCGACGCCGACGACGCCTTGCGGATCGCCAACGACACGACCTTCGGGCTGTCCTCGGCGGTGTGGACGACGGATCCTGACGAGGAGGAGCGACTCGTGGCGGGACTGGACGCCGGCGCCGTCTTCGTCAACGGGATGTCGATCTCCTACCCGGAGCTGCCCTTCGGCGGCATCAAGGACTCCGGCGTCGGCCGAGAGCTGTCGGCCGAGGGCATCCGCGAGTTCTGCAACCTGAAGTCCGTCTGGAAGGCCTGACCTCCCGCCCCGGTCGTTGAGCGAGCGCAGCGAGACGAAACGCCTCCCGCCCCCGCGTTTCGTCTCGGTCGCTCCGCTCCCTCGCTCAACGACCGACACCCCGCACCGCCCCACCCCGTTTCGTCTCGGTCGCTCCGCTCCCTCGCTCAACGACCGATCGCCGCACTCCCGCTGCGCTCCCTCGCTCAACGACCGATCGCCCTCCGGTCGTTGAGCGAGCGCAGCGAGACGAAACGGCCCGTGCGGCTCAGGCGTGCGGGACAGGATCGTGCGCGTTGCGGTCTCGCACGAACCAGATCGCACGCACCTCGACGTCGCCGTCGTTCCAGAACCGGTGCGGCAGGGCCGAATCGAACACGATCGAATCGCCCGGGACGAGGATGGTCGCCTCACCCCGCACCTCCACGCTCAGCCGGCCCGCGATGATGACCCCGTACTCGCGCCCCTGATGGACGATGTGCTCGGCGGGCGCCTCGGTTCCCGGGGCGTAGACGACCTCCAGGAACTCGGCGTCGGCTTCGCCGCGCGCGGTGAGCCTGCTCCACCTCGGCCCGGAGCTCAGCTTGATCGAGGGATGCTGATCGGCGCGCTGGACGATCCCGACCGCCTCCAGATCGCCACCCGCACCGGACGCGCCGGTACCGGGCTCGCCCGTGCCGTCCCGACCGGCGCCGCTCCGACCCGCGCCGCCCTTCCCCGGGCCGGAGCCACCCTCGGCCCACGCCCGTGCGCCCGAGGGGAACGCCGGCGAGACCGGCGGCGCCTGCGGATCGAGGATCTCGTGCATCTGCACGCCCAGCTCGGTCGCGACCGCGTACAGGGCCGGCACGCTGAACGAGCCGATCCCCCGCTCGACCTGCGAGACATGGCTCGCCGACACCCCGATCCGGCGTGCGAGCTCGCGCACGGTCAGCCCCGCGGCGCCGCGCAGTTCCCGCACGCGCGCCCCCACGGTGTTCCAGGGCGTCTCGAGCTCGCTCATGCGCTCGCCTCCTCGTTCAGCCGGCGCTGCGACCGTGCAGCCGGCCCATCACGTCGAGCACGTCGACGGCGTTGCGGATGTCGACGGGTGCGTCGGCATCGGTCCGACGTGTGGCGCCGATGATGTACCAGACACCCTCGGCGACCTCGTCGGTGTGGTTGAAGTAATAGTGGGGGCGCTGGGCGTCGAAGCACAGCGAATCGCCGGGGCGCAGCACGAATGTGTCGAACTCCAGCTTGAGTGTCAGCTCGCCGCGCACGATGTAGCCGTGCTCGATGCCCACGTGCCGCATGTGGGTCTCGTCGATCGAGCTCGCCGCTCCGGGCTGGTAGGTGGCCAGCACGGCGTCCATCCCCTCGTCGCCGCCGACCGCGAGGCTCCGCCACGTGACCCCGTTCTGCATGACGATCTCGGGCGCGTCCGCGAAGGGCTGCACCGGATCGGGACGCATGCGGGGTTTGACGGGCACGGCGACCGGCGGGTGGTGGCCGAGCACGTCATCGACGGAGAGTCCCAGGCAGCTGACGATCGCGTAGAGCGTGCTCACGGAGGGCTGCACTTTGCCGGTCTCGACCTGTGAGAGCAGGCTCGGCGAGATCGCCGCTTCGGCGGCGGTGGCGCGCAGGCTGAGGCCCCGCGCGGTGCGTGCCGCGCGGATCCGCTCACCGAGCTCTCCGGTCATGGCGCTCCTTTCGCGAGACCGACCCTACTCCTGGCTGTGCCGTGGGACTGAACACCACGACGATGCGCACCGAGGTCAGTAGGGGTTCGCGACGAACAGCTCCTGCGCGGGGAAGCGGGTGAGCACCTCGATGCCGTAGTCGGTGACGACGACCTCCTCCTCGATCCGCGCGGCCGACGATCCGTCGGAGGCGGGGCAGTACGTCTCCATCGCGAACACCATCCCGGCTCTCAGCTCCACCGGGTCGGCCATCGAGTTCAGCCGCGAGATGATCGGCCGCTCGTGCAGGCCCAGGCCCAGGCCGTGGGCGAACTGCAGTCCGAAGGCGGCGAGCTCGTTCTCGAAGCCGAAGTCCTCGGCCTTGGGGAGCACGGCGGCCACCTGATCGCTGCCGACTCCGGGGCGGATCGCGTCGAGGGCGGCATCCATCCACTCGCGGGCCTGCTTGTACGCGTCGTGCTGACTCGGCGTAGCCCATCCCACCCCGAACGTGCGGTAGTAGCAGGTGCGGTAGCCGTTGTACGAGTGGATGACGTCGAAGAATGCCTGATCGCCCGGGCGGATGATCCGGTCGGTGAAGTTGTGGGGGTGCGGGTTGCACCGCTCCCCCGAGATCGCGTTGATCGCCTCCACCTGGTCGCTGCCGTATTCATAGAGCCGCGCGTTGGCGAGGGCGACGATCTCGTTCTCGCGCACACCGGGGCGGAGGGCGTCGGCGATGTCCTGATAGACGCCGTCGACCATCGCCGCCGCCTGATTCAGCAGCATGATCTCGTCCTGGTTCTTGATCACGCGCGCATCGAGCATGTGCTGCTGCGCGTCGGCGACGCGGATGCCGCGGCGCTGGAGCTCGAACAGGAACGGCGGCTCGACGATGTCGATGCCGACCGGGGCGTCCTTCAGTCCTGCCGCCGACAGCAGCGACACGATCTCGTCCACAGCCGTCTTCATCAGATCGGCGCCGCCCTCGGGCGCGACGGCGCCCTTGAAGCCGAGGAAGCCGGCGCGGTAGTTGTCGTCCGGCACCCAGTCCGAGTACAGCTTGTGGTGGCGGACGGCCGAACCGAAGTCCCAGAGGATCGGCTCGTGCCCCCGCATCAGCAGCGCGTAGCGGATCATCTTGTCGCCCAGGGCGCCGCCGATCCACGTCTGGGTGGTGTAGCGGATGTTGTAGAAGTCGAACAGCAGGAACGCCCCGCACTCGCTGGCCTCCAGCGCCGCCTTCGCACGGTCGAGCCGGTACGAGCGCAGCCGGTCGAAGTCGACGCGGTGCTCGTAGTCGACGCCCATGATCCCCGGCGACCCCAGCGGGCGTACCCCGGCGGGACGGCTCACCGGCCGCTCGAAGCGGCGCGCACCGTGTCCGTTGGTGTGGCCGGGTCCGTTGGTGTGGCCGGGTCCGTTCGCGTGGCCGTGGCCGTGGTGACCGCTCACGCGGGGTCCTCGGCGGGCGCAGCGGCGACGACGTGGAACTCGAAGCGCAGCCGCGCGTCGGTCGCCAACCGCACGACCTGCACCGTGGTGCTGGTGGGGATGTGACCGCCGAACCACGCCGCCTGGTGGGCGTTGACCACGTCCTGATCGGCCTCGACGTCGGTGAAGAAGCGGATCATGTTGACGACGTCCTGGCGGCCGCAGCCCGCCGCCGCCAGCGCCTGGTCGAGATGGTCGAACGCATTGCGGACCTGCCCGAGGGCATCGGTCGGCATGGCGTCGAAGACCTCGGCCACGTGCGGGTGGTCGTGATAGACGGGAGCGCCGGTGACCCCGCTGATGAAGACCAGCCGGGCCGGCGAGACGACCCGGATCGCGGGGACGAACGGGCTCACGATGCCGGCGTCGAAGCCCTCGTGGTGGATCACGTCGGCCTGGCCGACCCGACGCGGCGGGGGGATCTGACTCATCTGCTTCTCCTGTCGGTGATGTCCGTCACCGGACGCTGGTCGTGGATCGGTGGGTGATGCGCCCGCCGAGGACGGTCAGGTCGCTGCGGATCTCGCGCAGCTCGTCGTCGGTGCAGGTCAGCGGATCGAGGGTGGGGACGCACAGGTCTGCGTCATAGCCGGGCACCAGCCGGCCGCGGTGACCCTGCTCGCCCGTGAACCAGGCGGCATCCCTCGTATACGCCGCGATCGCGTCCCGGCGGTCGAGGCGGTGCGCAGCGTCGCGCCGGCCCCGGCCGTCGAGCGTGGCACCGGTGGCGAGCCACCAGATCGACGCCCACGGCGAGAACCAGTTGGCTCGCGTGGCGTCCGTGCCCGCGCCGATGACGATCCCGAGCTCGCGCATCGTCCCGATCGGCGGGGCCTGGGCGGTCGGGACCTCGCCCCAGGTGTCCACGTAGTCGCCGCCCTTGAGGATCAGCCGGTTCTGCACGAGCACACCCGCGCCCAGTCGCGCCAGCCGCTCGAGGTTGCCCCTGCTGGCTTCGTCGGCATGGACGATCGACCACCCGCGCCCGGCGACCAGCCCGGTCTCCGCCTCGACGCGCTCCCACGCGTCCAGGATCCGCCCGAGCGTCGCGTCGAGCACGGCGTGAACGCTCATGCGCCAGCCGCGCAGCGCGCACAGGCGCACGATGTCGACGAGTTCCTCCGCGGCCGGGTCGGGCACGGTGAACGGGTCGAGCCCCTCCATGTCGTGACAGCCGAGGTGGGGGATCTCGCCGACCCCGACGATGCGCAGCATGCCGTCGCCGGAGTCCGGCTGCACGAGGGTCGTGAGCGCGTCGATGTCGCCGACTTCTCCCCCGCGCGTCCAGGCCGAGATGAACAGGCGCGCGCGGATGCCGAGGTCGCCCGCCCGCCACACCGCCGAGATCGGGTCGTAGTCGCGCGGGGTCATCAGCAGGCCGCCGCCGTCGACGACCCCGGTGAGGCCATGCCGGGCGAACTCGGCCGCCAGCGCGCGGACGCCCTCCTGCGACTGGGCGGCGTCGGCGGCCAGCGACAGGCCGATCGGCACCGCGAACGCGCCGACGCCTCGGATCCGTCCGGTGAGGGCGCCGGATGCGTCGCGCTCGAGCGAGCCACGGGGCGGATCGGCGACGTCGCCCGTGAATCCGGCTGCGCGCAGGCCCGCCGTGTTGAGGATGCCGAGGTCGTAGAGTTCCTGCAGATACACGGGATGGTCGGGGGCGACGGCGTCGAGCTCGGCGCGGTCGGGGGTGCGTCCCTCCGCGAACTGCGAACGGTGCCATCCGCCCACGACGGAGATCCAGGCGCCGGCGGGCAGCTCCGCGGCGGCCTCGGCGATCGAGGCGAGGGCATCGTCCACCGAGCGCTTCGCCTCCCAGTGCAGCGACCGCGACCACGAGTTGGCGCCGCGGACCGCGTGGATGTGGGAGTCGTTGAGCCCTGGGAGGACGCGCCGGCCGTCCAGATCGATGACCTCGGCGGCCAGGTCGGCGTACGGGGCGAGCTGCTGGTCGGAACCAACGGCGACGATGCGCCCGCCGGCGATGGCGATCGCCTCGACCTCGTCCGGAGCCTGTTCGGGATCGGCGAACGTCGTGACACGGCCGCCGCGCAGCACGAGGTCCACGAGCGGCAGGGCGCCCGGGAAACGGGGCGCGCGGGAATCGGCGGGCATCGGTGCTCCCGTCAGATGCTCAGGTGGCGTTCGAGGAGCACGTCGTCGGCGCGGAGCTCTCCCGGTGTGCCGGCCCACGCGATCGTGCCCGAGTCGTCGATCACGATGACGCGCTCGGCGATGTCGAGGGCGAGGTCGACGTTCTGCTCGGCGATGAGGATCGACAGTCCCGAGGCGCGAAGCCCTTCCAGGCGGTCCTGGATGACGTCCAGGACGCTCGGGGCGAGGCCCTCGCTCGGCTCGTCCATGATCAGCAGCGACGGGTTGGTCATGAGGGCCCGCCCGATCGCGAGCATCTGCTGCTCGCCGCCCGAGAGCGACCGGGCCATCGACCCGGAACGCTCGGCCAGCCGGGGGAAGAAGTCGAACACGCGCTCCACGGTCCACGGCTCCGACGCGGCCGCCCGCCGGGCGCGCGGGACCACCGTGAGGTTCTCGAGGGTCGTGAGCGACCCGAAGACGCGGCGGCCCTGCGGCACCAGCGCGATCCCCGCACGGGCGATGCGGTGCACGGGGAGCTTCGTGAGCTCTTCCCCGTCGAAGACGATCGAGCCGGCGGTCACCGTCGGCGGCCGCAGCCCGCAGATCGCCCGGACGAGCGTGGTCTTGCCCATGCCGTTCCGCCCGAGGAGGGCGACGCTCTGCGCGTCGCCGATCTCGAAGTCGACGCCGTGGAGCACCTGCGCCGTCGCATAGCCGACATGCAGGCCGGTGACTGTGAGGCTCACTTCCTGTCCCGCCTTCCGAGGTAGATCTCTTTCACGGTGGGGTGCTCGCGCACCTCCGCCGGGGTGCCGGTGACGACGTGGTGGCCGTTCTCCATGCACATCACCCGATCGGTGAGCCCCAGGGCCAGCGACATGTCGTGCTCGATGAGCAGGATCGGGAGGGTGCGCGGCAGCGCCTCGACGAGCTCGCGCAGCGTCGTGCGCTCCACCGCCGACAGTCCGGCGGCCGGTTCGTCCAGGAGGAGGATGCGGGGGTCGGTCACCAGCGCCATGGCGATCTCCAGCTGCCGCTGCTCACCGTGGGACAGGTCGGCGACGGTGTCGTCGCGGCGGTCGACGAGATCGACCGAGTCCAGCATCTCCAGCGCGCGCATCGTGACGTCGTCGCGCAGGCCCTGCGTCCGCCAGAACACCCGCGCCTGCGACGAACCGCCGCGCGCGGCGACGCGGACGTTGTCGAGGACGGTCATCTCACGGAAGAGATTGGAGACCTGGAAGGTGCGCCCGACGCCGAGGCGGGCGCGGCGGGCGGCGTCGATCCGCGTCACGTCGCGCCCGAACAGCTCGATCGATCCCGCCGTGGGAGGGACGTCGCCGGCGATCATCTTGAACAGCGTGGTCTTGCCCGCACCGTTGGGGCCGATGACCCCCATCCGCTCGCCGGCGGCGAGCGTCAGCGAGATGTCGTCGACGGCCTGGACACCGCCGTAGCGCTTGCCCAGCCCCGCCACCGTGAGCGCGGGGGCGGTGGCCCCGGATCCCTGAGGACCCGGGGCCGCCGCCGTTGCCGATGCGATCACTCGAGCCCCTGGAAGCTCTGCGAGTACGTCGGCTGCGCGAGGGCCTCTTCGGGCGTGCGGCCCAGCCACTGGTCGACGTCCTCGAAGGTCGCGATCGGCGTGTTGTAGAAGTTGCCGTCGTCGCCGGCGGTCACCTCACGCACGTACACCGGTCCCACCATGTTGTTGTACTCGTCCCACGAGACGCGTCCGAAGATGCTGTCCTCGAAGGTGTACTCGGTGATGGCGCTGACGAGCTCCTCACCGGTGACGAGCCCCTTCTCCTCCAGGACGGAGGCCACCAGCGACGCGGTCATGTAGCCACCGGCCACGTACGCACCGGGCACCTTGCCGTCGGAGAACTCCTTGTAGGCCTCGATGAACTCGGCGACCGCGTCGCTGTCGCGGCCCTCGGACCAGTAGCTGATCGACTTGACGCCGACGACCTGGTCGCCCATGGCCCGCAGCGTGCCCTGGTCGAGCGAGCAGCAGTTCATGAGGAGCTTGCTCGAGTCCAGCCCCAGGCCCTGGTAGGCGTTGAGGAAGTTGGGTCCCGGCGCGCCGCCCGCGGTGGCGACGTAGACGACGTCGGCGCCCGCGGCCTGGATCTGCGACACGTAGGTCGAGAAGTCGGTCGTCGTGTTCGGGAACCAGATCTGCTCGACGACCTCGCCGCCGTTCTGGGTGAAGCCCTGGACGAATCCGGCGCACGACTCCCACCCGAAGGCATAGTCCGCGCAGAGCGTGACGGCGGTGTCGAAGCCGCCCTCGGTGGCCGCCCACTCCCCGCCGGGGTAGTTCGCCTGCGAGCCGCCCATCGAGCCGGTGCGAACCGTGAGGTCGTTGGCGTTGCGCTGGGTCAGGTCGTCGGAGGCCGCCACGGGGTGGAGGTTCGGGACGCCCACGCTCGCCGCGTACTCGGCGACGGCCAGGGCCGTGTTGGCGATGAGGGGTCCGACGATCACGTCGACCTCGTCCTGCTCGACGAGCTTGCGCGCCTTGGTGAGCGAGGTCTCGGGGTTGCCGGCGTCATCCTCCACGATCGTCTCGATCGTGACACCGCCCGCCTCGGCACCGTTGATGTCCCAGTAGAGGTTCCAGCCGTCGACCATCTCCTGGCCGGCGACGGCGAAGTTGCCCGTCGTGGGCGAGATGTAGCCGACCTTGAGGGTGCCGCCCGCCTCGCCGCTGGTTCCCGAGGTGGGAGCGGGGTCGGCCGCGCCCGGAGGGGCACAGGCGGTGAGGGCGAGGGCGGTGACCGCTGCCAGGCCGGCGGCGGCGAGCGCCGATCGACGACCGCGTGTCTTCATTGACGTCATTGCAGGTCCTTTCCTTGGTGCTGTTCGGTGGGGTGAGGGTCGGTCTCGCCCGGCGGCGATGCGGCTCGGCGCGCCCGCAGGCGGCGGAACAGCTTGCGGGTGCTGCCGGCGATGCCGGCGCGGGCGAAGAGGATCACGAGGATGAAGATGAGTCCGAGGACGGTCGGCCAGCGGTCGACGTAGCTGGAGAGGACGTTCTCGACGAGCACGACCACGGCCGCGCCGATGAGGGGCCCGAGCAGCGTGCCGACGCCGCCGAGGATCACCATGACGATGAGGTGCACCGAGCGGTCGACACCCGCCGACGAGGGGCTCACGAAGTGGGTGTGCCAGACCGCCAGCAGACCCGCGAGACCGGCGACGGTGCCCGAGATCATGAAGGCGCCGAGCTTGTAGGAGCGCACGCTGTAGCCGAGGCTCCGCATGCGGCTCTCGCTGTCGCGGATGCCTCGCAGGCTCGCGCCGAACGGCGAGTTGCCGACGACGTACAGGACGGCGGTGGCGACGACGAAGGCGGCCAGGACGACGTAGTAGTAGATCCAGTACGACGCCATCCACTCCGGCCGCTGGATGCCCGAGATCCCGTTCTCGCCGCCGGTGACCGATGACAGGCGGAAGGCGAGTCCGTAGATGAGCATGCCGACGGCGAGGGTCACCATCAGGAAGTAGATCCCGCTCGTGCGCATCGACAGCAGGCCGTAGACGAGGGAGGCGAAGACCGTCATCCCCAGCGCGAACAGCACCTGCATGCCGGGATCGAATCCCTCACGCGAGGCCCAGCCGGCCCCGTAGGCGGAGGCGGCGGCGATGCCCGCGTGACCGAGCGAGACCATCCCGCCGTTGCCGGCGAGGAAGTTGACGCTCGCGGCGAGGGTGGCGGAGATCAGGATCGTCGACACGAGCGAGACCATGAACCCCGAGGCGCCGAGGTAGGGAAGGGCGATCGCGGCCACGAGCAGGGCGCCGAGGAGCCCCACGTTCATGAGCTGCACGCGGTCGCGGCGCGGGGCGCCGAAGGTGCGGACCGTGCGGGTCTCGACGATGCGGTTGCTCATCAGGCAGCCTTTCCGAACAGGCCCGTCGGGCGGAACACGAGCACGAGCGCCATCGGGAGGAAGATCGTGAAGTAGGCGAGCTCGGGGATCCAGGCCTTCGCGAAGGCGTCGATCAGTCCGATGAGCACGCTGCCGACCGCGGCCCCCGGGACGCTGCCGAGACCGCCGATGATGATGACGACGAGGGCGTAGAGGAGGACCTCGTTCTGCACGCCGGGGAGGATGCTCTGCATCCCCGAGCCGATCGTGCCGCCGATCGCGGCCAGAGCGGCGCCGACGACGAACATCCCCGTGAACACCCATCGGATGTTCACTCCCATCGCGCCGATGATCTCGCGGTCGTCGACGCCGGCGCGCACGACCGCGCCGACCCGGGTGCGGGTCTGGACGAGGGCGAGCGCGACACCGATCGCGATGGCGAGCCCGATGACGAAGATGCGGTACCAGGGGTACGCGAAGTCGCCGAGGACGAAGGCGCCGGGGATGCGGACGTTGGCCGGAAGGTTCTGGGGGTCACCGCCGAAGAAGGCGAGGCAGAGGTCGGCGATGACGAACGAGACGCCGATCGTCAGCAGCACCTCGGGCATCTCCTGGCCGCGGACGAAGCGCAGCAGCACGACCTCGACGAGGAAGGCGGTCAGCCCGACGGCGACCATCGCGGCGATCACGGCGACCAGGAGGTTGCCGGTCAGCGTCGCGATCACCACGCCGATGTAGCCGCCGAGCATGTAGAACGCACCGTGCGCCATGTTCACGATGCGCATCAGTCCGAACACGAGCGTGAGACCGCTCGCGAGGAGGAACAGCAGGGCGCCGAAGCTCAGTCCGTTGAGGACCTGCTGGGCGAGGAATACGGGTTCGAACACCGATCTGTCAGACCTTCCACATCGTCGGGGAGCTGCCTGGGTGTCACCCAGTGAAGCAAGGGAGTGAACACCCTGTCAAGTGTTACTGCACATTGATCAAGTACAAGTGCACAGGCATGCGCCTGCACACGCCGCGCCGCGCCTCGGGCGCGCGCGTGACTGCGGTGGCGCGGCACGCCGCCGGCGGAGGCCTGCCTCAGACGGTCTCGCCGCGCCCTTCGGGCGTGTTGAGGTGCGACTGCGAATCCCGGATCTTGGAGAGCGGGCCGTTGACCGTGAAGTAGCGGCCGCCGCCCGCCACCAGCAGCTCCTCGGCGGGGAACTTCGTGATGACCTCGCACCCGTCGGCGGTGACGACGACCTCCTCCTCGATGCGCGCCGCGCCCCAGCCGTCGGCGGCCGGCCAGTACGTCTCGAGGGCGAAGACCATGCCCTCCTCGAGCACCTCGGGGTGATCGAGCGACGTCAGCCGCGAGAAGATCGGCTTCTCCCAGATCGAGAGCCCGACGCCGTGGCCGTACTGGAGGGCGAACGCGGCCTCCTCGTCGGGGAAGCCGAACTCCTGAGCCGTCGGCCACAGCTCGACGATGTCGGCCGTCGTCGCTCCCGGCTTGACCGCCGCGATCGCGCGGTCCATGTACTCGCGGCAGCGCGTGTACGCGTCACGCTGAGCAGGGCTGGCCGAACCCACCGCGAAGGTGCGGTAGTAGCAGGTCCGGTACCCGTTGAACGAGTGGAGGATGTCGAAGAACGCGGGATCACCCGGGCGCACGGCGCGGTCGGAGTACACGTGCGGGTGCGGGGCGCACCGCTCCCCCGAGATCGCGTTCACGCCCTCCACGTACTCGGACCCCTGGTCGTAGAGCGACTTCGCGACGAGGCCCACGCACTGGTTCTCGCGCACACCCGGACGGAGGAACTCGTAGAGCTCGTCGTAGGCGGCGTCCACCATCGACGCCGCGGTGGTGAGCAGGGTGATCTCGTCGGCCGTCTTGATGCGCCGCGCCTCCATGAACACCTGCTGGCCGTCGACGACGTCGATCCCCTCGCGCTGGAGGGCGAACAGGATGGGGAGCTCGACCACGTCGACGCCCAGCGGCTCGTTCGCCAGGCCGAACCGCTCGAGCTCGCGCTTGATCTTGCGCGCGACCTCCTCGGCGATCCCCGCGTCGGGCGGGAACGCCCCGCGCAGCGTCGAGATGCCGGCGCGCGCGCCCGACTCCAGGCGCGGCCGGGTCGCCCCGTGGTGCGGGGCATGCGGGTCGGCGTCGGCCTCCATGTGGGTCTCGTGCAGCCACGGGTTCAGCAGCGCGTGGTGCTTGGCGGCCGAGCCGAAGTCCCACACGATCGGGTCGGTCTTGCGGGTCACCAGGCAGAAGCGGATGAGCTTGTCCATCGCCCAGGTGCCGATGTGCGTCGCCGACGCGTAGCGGATGTTCGAGAAGTCGAACGCGAGCACCGCACCGAGTGACGAGCGCTCCAGCTCGGCATGCAGACGCGCCAGCCGCTCGTCGCGCAGGCGCTCGAAGTCCACGCGCGCCTCCCAGTCGACGCCCATCGTCCCTCGTGTGGCGATGCTCATGATCTACTCCCTGTCGGTGTGTTCGGTCTGCTGAAGTGGTGATGCCCGGGTCGGACGTGCGGGCGGACGCGCGGGCGGACGCGGGCGGGACGCGGTCAGCTGATGCGCCAGCCCCGGTCGACGTTGAGGCTGTGCGCCGAGACGCCTCGGTTGAACAGCAGGAACTTCACGGCATCGACGATGTCGGCCATGGTCGCCAGCGCCCCACCGGGCGTGCGGCTCTCGTATCCGGTCAGCACGCCTTCGGGCTTGGCCGCCCAGAACGGGCTGTCGCCGATGATGCCGGGGTGGAGTGCATTGACACGGATCGGCGCCAGCTCGTGCGCGAGCGTGTTCATCAGCCCGTCGACCCCACCGTTGATGGTCGACACCGTGGTCGACCCGGGATAGGGCGCGTCCTTCGCGCGGCCGCCGAACAGGACGATCCCGGTGTCCACCGTGGGCTCGAGGCGGTCGAGCAGAGTGTGGATCGTCTCGGTGTAGCCGATCAGCTTCAGGGTGACCAGGCGTCGCGCGCGGGCGATGTCGTAGTCGCGCAGGGTGTTGGCGTCGCGTTCGATCGCCGCCAGCACGAGTCCGTCCAGGTGCCCGACGCCCGCCAGCTGCTCGGCGATGCCCTCCGGCTCCGACACGTCGAGCGCGATCCCGGTCGCACCCTCGCCGACCGACGCTGCCACCTCCTCGGCGCTCTCGCGGCTGCGGCTCGTGAGGATCACGCGGTCGCCGCCGGCGACCAGATCCTTCGCGAGCTCCAGCCCGATCCCGGAGGACCCTCCGGCGATGAGTATGGTCCGTTCGCTCACATCTCCTCCTCGAGACGTTCTTCCAAGTACTGCCAGTCGCGTACGAAGCGGTACGCGTGTCGCGGGGGCATCTGCGGAGACTGGGTCTCCAGCCACTGCACCTCGGCTCCGGTCGCCTCGAAGGAGTGGACGCAGCCCACCCCGGCCCAGGCGATGTCGCCGGCCTTCAGCAGGAACTCCTGCCCGTCGAAGCTCGCGCGCACCTCGCCCTCGGTGATGAGGTAGGCCTCCTCGAGAGGGTGGTCGTGGGGGCCGGCCTTGCCGTCGGGGGCGTAGCGCACCATGAACAGCGTGCCGAGCGTCGCACCGAGGTCGGAGTCGACCATCATCTTCAGCGTGATGCCGCTGTAGACCAGGAGTGCGGTGCGCATGCTGGCCGAGACGGCGAGGAGCTCCTGCGACTGCCGGCCGGGATTCATGTGCTCGGTCGTGATGTTGCCGAACGAGCGCGCCCGGGGGTCGCGGGTGTCGACCCGGATCGCCTCGCGCTCGGCGATCTCGGGCACACGGTAGGTGTCCGACCCGTAGCGGGAGCGGGCGGGTGGAGTGAACAGGTCGGCCCACGCCGCGGGGGCATCGCCGACGGCGCGCCACGCATGGGGGACGCCGATGGGGATGACCCCGTAGTCCCCGGCGACGAGGTGGACGGTGGCCTCGGGGGTGGCCAGGACGACCTCCCCCTCCAGCACGTGGAAGCTCTCCTCGAAGGAGTGGACGTGCGAAGCGGTGCGGCCGCCGGGCTCCAGGCGGGTGATGCCGAAGTCGGTGTGGGCCGCGCCGTCGTCCTCGCCGACGCCGCGCCAGCGCGTCATCCCCTCGGCGCCGGGTGCCAGCGGCCCCGGGTCGAGGTACTCGGCGTCTGCTGCGTGACGGACCACGAACCTGGCCATGCGCTGCCTCCTTGCGGATCCGGACCCGGCCGCGCTTCCTCGCGGGACCGGGGAGACAACACCGCGCCGGGTGTTCAGTCTCACTAAACCCTATGTAAACGACAGGCCCGGCGGCTTGTCAAGCCGGATCCTCATTCCGGCCCCCCAGACCTCTTCCGAAACGGGTCGCGATGCGGCATGCTGTTGGCCATCCAGCGTTTGACCCGACTGTACAAGCGCTGAACATTCTGTTTGCGGACACTGCTGATCAAAGGAGATGGCGATGTCAGACGTCCCTACCCCCACGACTTCCTCGGCGCCGGCACCCGCGCCCCGCGCCGGACAGCCCGTGCTGCTGCGGAACGGCATCGTGCTGACGATGGACGATGCGCACACCGTCCTTCCACGGGGAGACGTGCTCGTGCGCGACGGCGTCATCGCGGAGGTCGGCGTCGACGTCGCGGCCCCCGACGACGCCCTGGTCGTGGACGCCTCGGGAGGCATCATCATGCCCGGCATGGTGGACACCCATCGGCACATGTGGCAGACCGCCATGCGCGCCTACGGTGCCGACTGGACCCTCACGCAGTACTTCGTCTGGTACTACCTCCAGCACGGTGCCAAGTTCCGCCCCCAGGACTACGCCGCCGGCAACCTCATCTCCGCCCTCGACGCGATCGAATCCGGCGTCACCACCAGCGTCGACTGGTCGCACGGCCTGCGGACCGTCGAGCACGGCGAGGCGGCCTACGAGGCCCTCGTCTCCTCCCCGGGCCGATTCGTCTTCGCGTACGGCAACATCCACCAGTCGCCCTGGGAGTGGACCGCGAACCCGGCCATCCAGCGGCTGCTGACCGCCTCGCGCGACGACTCGCGCATGTTCGGCACCCAGATCGCCTTCGACGTCCCCAACCAGGACGAGCAGTTCCCCGAGCTCGCCGCCTACCGGGTCGCCAAGGAGCTCGGCCTGCGGGTCACGACCCACGCGGGCGTCTGGGGCGCCACCAACGACTGGGGCATCCGCAACGCCTACAACGCCGGCGTCATGGAGGAGGGCTTCACCTACGTCCACGCCGCCTCGCTGTCCGAGGAGAGCTACCAGATGATCGCCGCCACCGGCGGCAACGTCTCCCTCGCGACCGAGTCCGAGGACACCTGCGGGCAGGGATACCCGCCGATCCACCAGCTCCGCAGGCACGGCATCCCGACCTCGCTCTCGGTCGACACCAGTGTGTGGTTCAGCGCCGACCTGTTCTCGGCCATGCGGGCGACCGTCAACGCGGATCGCGCCCTCGAGCACTTCCACGCCCACCGGCGGGAGCCGGCCGAGACCGTGACCCACGTGAAGCTGCGCGCCGAGGACGTCGTCCACATGGCCACCCGCGGCGGGGCGCAGGCGATCGGCGAGGACTCCCGGATCGGATCGCTGGAGGTCGGCAAGCTCGGCGATGTGATCCTCCTCAAGAACGAGGACTCCCCCACATGGGCGCCGCTCATCAACCCCTGGGGTCAGATCGTCTACCAGGCCCAGCGCGGCGACGTGCACACCGTGCTCGTGGGCGGTGAGGCGGTGAAGTGGAACGGCAAGGTCATCGCCGGCGACCTCGGCGGCGTGCGCGCGAAGCTCGACGACACGGTCGCCTACCTCGAGCGCGAGGTCGGCGACGACTGGATCGCCGGGCAGCACCCCGACATCCCCGAGACCGAGGTGCTCACCAACCCGTACCAGTACAAGAAGTGAGCGCGTCCGCCGCCGATCCGGCCGACGCGCGGATCGTCCGGAATCCTGCGCCCGTGTACCCGGGGATCTCGGACAGCGTGCGCGTCCGTGCCGGCGAGCTCGTCTTCGTCTCGGGCGTCGTGGGCTTGGAGGACGACGGCTCGGCGCCGGCCTCGTTCGAGCGCGCGGTCGAGCTCGCCTACGCGGGGCTCCGTCGCGCCCTCGCGGCGGCGGGCGCGGCCCCGGAGGACATCGTGCGCGTGGGCGTCTACATCGCCGGGCTGGATCAGGAGAAGCTGGTCAGCTGGCGGGCGGTCCGCGACCGCATCATGGGCGGCGACGACCTCCCCGCCAGCACGCTCCTCGGAGTGCAGTCGCTCGTCGGCGGCGCCGCGATCGAGATCGACGCCGTCGCCGCGCCCTGACCCCGCTCCCTCATCCGCGAGCCCTCACCCCCGCTCCCTCATCCCCGAGCCGACACGTTCTGCGCGAGCCGACATGCTCCGCACCGCACCTAGCGTGTCGGCTCGGGCGCACCGTGTCGGCTCGGCGGGTAGAGGGGTGGGATGGGGGCGCGGGGCGCTTACTCCTGCGCGGCGCGGAGCGTGGACACCTGGTAGAGCGCGACCGACGCGGCGATCCCGGCGTTGAGCGACTCGGCCGCCGTCGAGATCGGGATCGAGACGATCTGGTCGCAGGTCTCGGTGACGAGCCGCGACAGGCCCTTGCCCTCCGAGCCGACGACGATCACGACGGGACGGTCGGCCAGCTCGATCGCGGGGAGCGAGACGTCGCCGTCGCCCGCGAGACCGAGCACGAACACGCCCTGCTTCTTGAACTCCTTCAACGTGGTCGTGAGGTTCGGCGCGACAGCCACGGGGATGCGGGCAGCCGCCCCGGCGCTCGTCTTCCACGCCGCGGAGTTGACACTCGCGGACCGCCGCTGCGGCACGATGACTCCCTGTCCGCCGAAGGCCGCCGTCGAGCGGATGATCGCACCGAGGTTGCGCGGATCGGTCACGCCGTCCAGGGCCACCAACAGCGGAAGCTGCCCGCGGTCGATGATCTCCTCGAGGAGGTCCTGCGGGTGTGCGTACTCGTAGGGCGGCACCTTCAGAGCGACGCCCTGGTGCACGCCGTCGAAGCCGGCCATGCGGTCCAGCTCCGGGCGCGTGACCTCGAGCACCGGGATGCCGCGCTGGGTCGCGGTGGCGAGCATCTCCTTCACGCGGTCATCCATCTCCACGCGCTGGGCGATGTAGAACGCCGTCGCGGGGATGCGTGCGCGCAGCGCCTCGAGCACCGAGTTGCGGCCGGTGACGACCTCGGTGTCCTCGTCCTTCTTCGCGCGTCCACCGGACGGGGAGGTGCGCGCCTTGCCCGGCGCGCCCTTGCCGCCCGCGGCCGCATACCGTTCGGCGGCGGCCTTGCGCTTGCCGGCGGGGTGCCAGGCGCGGTCTTCGGCCTTGGGCGTCGGTCCGCGACCCTCGAGCGAGCGACGGTTCTTGCCGCCGGTGCCCTTCGTGGGTCCCTTCTTCTTGCCCTTGCCTGCGGAGGGATTGCCGGGCTTAACCATCGTTCAGACTCCAATGGGTCCCGTCGGGACCGTCTTCGAGGGCGATGCCGGCCGCCGCGATCGCGTCGCGGATGCGGTCGGCTGCCGCCCAGTCCTTGCTCTCGCGCGCCTGCGCGCGCTGGGTGATCATGGTCTGGACCAGGGCGTCCAGTGCCGCGGTCTCGGCGCCGCCGGTGCCGGTGCGCCACTGCGGGTCGTCGGGGTTCAGTCCCAGGATCCCCGTCATCCGGCCGACCTCGACGGCGGCGACCGCTGCCGCCGCGTGGTCGCCCGCGTCGAGGGCGGTGTTCCCGGCGCGCACGCGCTCGTGCACGACGGCGAGCGCTTGCGGCACACCGAGGTCGTCGTCCAGCGCCGCCGCGAACTCGTCGGGAAGGCCGGCGGCGGTCATCCGCCCCTGCAGTCCGAGCGTGCGGGAGACACGCTGCTGGAACGTGCGGATGCGATCGAGCGCGGCCTCGGCCTCGTCGAACGACGACGGCGAGATGTCGAGGCTCGACCGGTAGTGGGCGGCGGCGAGCGCATAGCGGACGACGAGCGGATCGTGATCGCGCAGCACGTCGTCGGCGAGCAGGAAGTTGCCGAGCGACTTCGACATCTTCTGGTCGCCGACGGTGACGAGGCCGTTGTGGACCCAGTAGCGCGCGAAGCTGTCACCGGCGGCGGTCGACTGCGCGAGTTCGTTCTCGTGGTGCGGGAAGCGGAGATCGAGTCCGCCGCCGTGGATGTCGAACTCGGCACCGAGGTAGCGCCGGCTCATCGCCGAGCACTCGATGTGCCAGCCGGGGCGTCCGGGGCCCCAGGGCGAGGCCCACACGGCCGATTCCGGCTCGTCCGCCTTCGCACCTTTCCAGAGGGCGAAGTCGCGGGGGTCCCGCTTTCCGCGCGGATCGGCGTCGGCGGCAGGCTCCATCGCGTCGATGGACTGGTGCGTGAGCGCGCCGTAGGAGGGCCACGAGCGGACGTCGAAGTACACGTCCCCCGCCCCGGCCCCCGAGCTTGCCCCCCCGGCCCCCGAGCTTGCCCCCCC